>Ga0070748_1001003_pt1 | contig 13334 bp, 22 predicted proteins | sample VirMetDEL_Nov_12_FD_77015 | JGI IMG/M metagenome (GOLD analysis project Ga0070748, IMG submission 77015) | Aqueous microbial communities from the Delaware River and Bay under freshwater to marine salinity gradient to study organic matter... | ecosystem: Environmental > Aquatic > Marine > Coastal...
AATCTATTTCTTCTGAACCTTACCTATGAGGTTGGGCATATTATCCTATTTACAAGATGGACAATGACTTCCGCTCATATTTCAATCATACCAGAGTTCTTGGATAAGATTGAGGTAATGAATTTGCAAGCTGATTTTGAGATAACACAAAACGAGATAATCAATAAGCGGACTGGTTCAAAGATTCTATTTAGAGGTATTAAAACAAGTCAGGGAACAGCAACCGCAAACCTAAAATCTATTTCAGGGGTCACTACATGGGTGCTAGATGAGGCTGAAGAGTTAGTAGATGAGAATGTATTTGATCGAATAGACCTTTCAATCAGAACAAAGGAAACGCCCAACAGGGTTATCCTAGTAATGAACCCATCCTTTAAATCTCATTGGATTTATCAAAGGTGGATCTCAAAATCTATTTCAGATACTACCTATATTCATACTACATACCTCCACAATAAGCGCAACCTATCACAATCATTCATAGAACAAGCTGAACGGGTCAAAGAATCGAATATAAGCCGTTACAACCATTTGTTTATTGGAGATTGGTTAGACGATGCTGAGGGTCTGCTATGGAATAGGGTTATGATTGACAGGTGCAGGATAAATCAACGGCCTGAATTAGTCAGGATAGTAGTATCAATTGATCCAGCGGTTACAGCATCTCTAGAAAGTGATGAAACAGGAATAACGGTACTTGGCAAAGATTCAGAAGGCAGGGGATATCTATTGGAAGATTTGTCTGGTAAATATTCACCGAATGAATGGTCAAAGGTCGCTACTCAGGCGGTCAAAAATTGGAATGCTGATTGTATTGTAGCTGAAAAGAATCAAGGAGGTGACATGGTAGAATCAATGATTAGACAGCATGATAAGCTAACTCGAGTGATTTTGGTTACTGCCACAAAAGGAAAGTATGTAAGAGCGGAGCCTGTTTACTCCATGTACGAGCAAAACAAGGTATTTCACGTTGGGACCTTCCCTATCCTTGAAAGGCAGATGATTAGTTTTGATCCTGAAAAGGGTAAATCTCCTGATAGGGTTGATGCTTTGGTTTGGGGATTCACTGAACTTTTAATGAAAAAAGAATTAAACTTTGCGGTATGGATAGATTAAGAATTAAGGGATATTTGATCCTGATAGTGGTTTTGTTTCTGATTGTGGCATTTGTCGCTTCAAGTCTTAACCCTTTTGCCTGGCATTGGATATGCCGTTTGATAATGGTTTTGGCATTTATCGGGATTACGGTGTTTATGGAATTAAAGTATGGGCAAAAATAAACTAAAATAAACATGATAACACAAGAACAATTTCTAAAGTCTGAGATTGAAGATATGAATCTCACACTAAAAAACAAGGCATTCGTAAACCTTGCTAAACAGGTGTCAAACTATGTTAATCAGTTCAATCCTGAATCAGTGATTGATTACGGATGTGGCACGGGTGTTTACTCGGAGGTGTTAAGACAAGATGGTTTTAATATCATGGCTCAGGATGTATGGAAAACGCATAGGGACTATTGCAAAAGCCAATATCAAGATTTGAAAGTGATAGCAAGGCCAAAGAAAGCGGACTTTATGCTGTTTATCGAAGTTGCTGAACACATGACGGATTCAGAAATTGTAGAGGCGATTGAAGCAATACAGCCTGAAACTATCCTTTTTTCTTCCACTCCTGAACATACCGAAAATGATGAGTCGTGGGGCCATATCAATATTAAAACCGATGGTGAATGGATAGGCTTTTTTGATCAACTTGGATATGAGATGTACGAATCTCCTAAAACCCCAACAATCTGGGCAATCACATTTAAAAAGAAATGAACCTAATCTATTTCATTTACTTTAACGGAAAACTAAACCACTACCATGAATTAAACCTCCACTACCTTAGAAAGTATTGGGGGCTTTTTTCTGGTCAAAGGGTGGTAAAGATATCCGTTGAAGGTGGGTATGATATTAGCCCAATTCTAGAATTATTGCCCGAAAACTGCCAATTTGAATTAGTAAAGAATGATCCTAATTTAGGTGAATCTGAACACTTTCTAAAATCTTTGCATAATGTAAGCGATGGAATGACTTTCTACGCTCACTGCAAAGGAGTGTCTAGGCCAAAAATGGAAGGGTTAGATATATGGGTCAAAAATCTTTATTCGGTTAATTTAGATCATGTTCCAGACCTAAGACATAAGCTATTTTCAGGAATTTGCGGTAAGTTGTTGCCTTGTCCGCCTTACGTTCCTGAATCATTCCACTATTCAGGCTCTTTCTATTGGTTCAATACAGCCAAGGTAAAAGAGCGGCTAAAGGCTATTGAATGCAACAAGTATCTAACCGAGCGATTCCCCGCGATAATTGCAAAGCAGGATGAATGCCTATTTGGAATCATGTCAAGCGATAAGAATCTGAATTTCTACCAAATAGGCACTTGGCAGTAAATACGAATAAATTAATCAAATTGCTTTATATTTGACTTATAAAGACTAGATTAAATATGATAGATTCACTTGTTAAGCTTTTAGGCTATCAAAATAGCCCTATAACGTACCGAAATGAAGAGGAGGTAAACAAGCTCTATCAAGCATTTTTTGGAGCCTACAACCTAAACGGTACGGTTACTTGGCTAGATAATAATGCTCAGACTTTCATAGATGAAGGGTATAAAGGCAATGCGGCTATCTATTCAGTCGTGAATAAAATCATGATGAAAGATTCTGAACCTACTTTACAAGCGTTCAAAGAGACATCTAAAGGGAAAAAGAAATTTGATAAGTCAGTAAAATACAAAGGCACTCCATTATCAATCGCTGAAGCTAGATTATACCTAAAAAAGGAATTGACCTTGATTGAGGGAACTGATTTAACGGCTTTATTGGATAAACCGAATAAGTCCCAAACTCAATACTCATTTCTGCAAGACATTTCAATGTATTGGAGGCTTACAGGAGAGTTTTTTATTTATGGGGTTAAAATCGGAATTGGAAGAGATGCAAATAAGTTTAGCGAGATCTTCGTTTTACCGTCTCATTTGGTTGAGATAGTTCAAGGCGATATGTTTCAGCCTGTAAAGGGTTATAAATTCAAGATAGGAGATCAGATGGTAGAATTAATGCCAGATGAGGTTCTGCACGTTAAGACACCCAACGCAAATTGGAATTTACAGGGTTCACAGCTTAGAGGTCAGTCCGCTTTATTAGCTGGATTGAAGTATCTCCAAAAGAATAATGAATCTATTGCATCCCTTTATAGGGCTATGCAGAATGAGGGCGCAAAAGGCTTTGTTTCCCCTGACATGAAGAACCCAGAAGAATGGTTTACACCTACTCAGTTATTAGAGCTTAAACAGCAGATTCAAAAAGGTGTCGAGGGAGCAATGAATAAGAATAAGGTTTCCACCTTTGGCGTTCCGATTAGATATACTGATATAGGGAAGACTCCTGTTGATATGGACACCTTAGCCGGAATGGATCAGGATTTTAAAATGTTCTGTAATCTGTGGGGTGTAAATCCTGCTATCTTCTCAAGCGATCAGAAATATGATAACATGGGATTCGCTTTAAAGGCTCTTGTTACGGATGTTTCCATGCCATTTTTGAAGCAATTGGAACAGGGTCTTTCAGATTGGTTACTTCCACGCTATCCCGGAGAGGCTCAGTATCTGGAATTTGATACAACCGTTTACGCTGAATTACAGCCTGATATTAAAATGATCTTGGAGACTTACGGCAAGCATCCTGCATTCACTTGGAATGAAGTTCGGGTTATGCTTGGATTTGATGAGATTGAAGGTCCTGAAGGTTCAACGTATTGGGTTCCTACTAATCTAATCCCTGCTCAGGATGCGCTTTTAGGAAATCCAGATTTTCAGGACTTTCAAGCGTAAAAAATGCCATCATTCAACCCGAATCAGATAAGGCTAGCCAATAACCGAGCAATATTGAGATATGACAGAATAGGAACAAAGCTATTCCTAAACGCTCTCAAGGCTCAAGCGGTTAACTTCGATCCTAAGTTAATGACGGATGCTTACATTGAATTTTACCAATACGTTTTCGTTGATTCTGCAAAGCGTGAATACGATCAAATACGAAAGCAGGAGTTCCAGAAAAAGGACTTTACAATAGATTCATTTTTCCTTAGCACTTGGAAGGCATGGATTCGGCAATACGTTTTAGACAATCTTGTTACTGTTATTGCAGGGGTTAATGAGAATACTTTAAAACAAATAAGGGAGATAACAGCACAAAACATTGAAAGCGGTTTAACACCTACCGAAAGCGCAAAGAGCCTCATTGATTTAATCGGCAAAAAGTCCAGAGCCTTAGCAATTGCAAAGACGGAAGGAACGACTGCTAATAACATGGGAACAAAGCGAAGTGCTGAAGATTGGGAACTTCAAACTGGAACGCCACTTTATAAAGTTTGGATTCATTCCGGATCTTATAAAGACCCAAGGATTAGCCATATCAACGCACAAAATAAACCGATTCCAAAGGCAGAACTATTTAACATTGATGGAATAGGAATGGAATTTCCTGGAGACAAGCGAGGAGGGGCCAGCCAAATAATTAATTGTTTATGTACCCATGCCTACATGAGTGAGAGACTAGCTAGAAAAAGATATGCAGATTATTTCTGATATTTTTTGAATTGATTGGTAAAAAGTGGTATATTTAGAAATATAACGTTGATTATATGAGCCGTTTTTTCTATGGGTTATATACATTGTTATATCCTGTTTTTTTGAGTATTTGTAAAATAATTTACAGAAAAGTGTATTTTTATTTGGTAGTTAATACAGAAATCTGTATATTTGAAGTATAATAATTAAAACAAAAGAAATTATGACATTTTACAACCATTGCACCGAGCAGTTATCTAATGAAGCTAAAAGAGTAATAAGCACTAAAACTTGGCACTCTACTTACAAAGAGCAACTTTTATCAAGAGTTGAGGATATGTTAGAAGTTGGTAATATGATACGCACAAATACAGGTGGCGAAACAGTACCGTTTAAAATTAGTGATGTTGATAGAATTGTAACCATTGTATCTGATAGAGATGAGTAAAGACCTAATAAAATGGAGTGAACTGAGCCGTAAATTAAGCGGTTCAGATAACTCTATACGACCAAATAAAATACCTAAGAAATACGAACGAAAAGTTAATCGGTTGCTATGGGTTCTCGATTTATGGGAGCGTTGGGTAAATAGGATATAACGGTATGGCTATGAAGCGTTGCCGTATAAAATGCTTCTAACTTTTAAATAAGAAACAAAATGAATAAAGAGAACGAAACTTTGGATAACCCACAAAACGGCAATGATTTTATAGCCGATGTTAGCGAGCGTTTATATTCTATGAAATTACTTGAGTTCGCATCAATACCTGATGGATTATCTAAAACGTATGTAAAAAGAGTTCCAGGAGGGTGGATATTTTATAACTACAATGAAACTCAGACTACTTTCGTGCCATTTAATAACGAGTTTCAAAATGCTCGCTAACGTATTGCAGCTATGCGAAGGCATGGTTTAAAAAGCACTTACCTGTGGGCTCGCACAAACTTAATTAAGTGCTATAAACTTTCAGATACACTACACCCCTGCTTTTGCATAGGTGCTGTTATAGCCAGTATTTTATAGGATTATGATACAAATCAAAGAAAAATTTATCCCAACTGAATTTGGTTGGATTTCAGCAAAAACACCACCTGTAAATCACAATAATGTGGTAGTGTTGGTTTGGTTGAAAAACGAAACATTATTTCAGGAACTAATAGGGTTTTATGAAAGCAATGAATGGAATTTGTCAAATGTTGATGATGAAGATTATGAAGTTCAAGGATGGTTTCCATTTCCTTACACACCACACAATCATTAATATTGGCTATAACACATTTATATACGACATTCCTTTTACCAAAATGCCAAAACAAATGAATCAGGACATATTTTCAAAGTGGTTAATTAATGGTTTTCCTGATTACTGTTTTGGATCAGATAAACATCTTTACCGGATGCCTTTTAAATCAGGCCGAAACTATTTCGGGTTAAGAAGATTAAAAAAGCAGAACCCAAATAGATGGAAGATTGCTAGTAAATGGTGGTCACAGAATCAATTGGAATCTAAAATATACTTAAATCCAAATCCTGAAGTAATCGTAAAAAATCAGAATATGCCATTTTAGATTAAGTTGTTTACACCCATGAAGCCTCTGAGAAATCGGAGGCTTTTTGCATTTGTCAAATTATTTATATATTTGGTAAACCGTTTAAGCAAATAAGCTATTATGCTAACTAAAGGAATTGATTCAGGATTTACCGATACAGATGCAAAACAAGGCATTGTAACAGGGTATTTCGCAATGTTCAATAACAAGGATTTAGACGGTGACATTATCGAAAGAGGGGCATTTACCAAGACGGTAACAGAACGAGGACCGTCAGGTAAGCAATTGATTAAGTACCTATTGGATCACAAGAAGGATCAGGTAGTCGCTAAAATTACTGAACTTTACGAGGATGAGAAAGGGCTAAGATATACGGCTAAAATTGGGTCTCATTCAGCAGGTCAGGATTTTCAAAAAATGATTGAATCTGAACTAATTAATCAACATTCATTTGGATTCAAAATTATCAAAGGTTTCTACGACCAAGGATTAAAAGCGAATAAGCTAAAGGAATTATTCATGCTTGAAGGTTCAGCGGTTCAGTTCTTAGGGGCAAATCCTGAAACAAATGAAATCAATTTAAAATCATTCGATCAAGTAATTGAGCAATTTGAAAAACTAGATAAGTTTATCCGTACCTCAAACGCAACGGATGAGACACTTAAATCACTTGAATTAAAATTACTATCACTTACCGAACACATTAAAGCCGGGTACACCACTTTGATTGACGTGAAAGCCGATAATACCAGAAATATTATTGACATCATAAACAAATCTAAAAATGGATTTTGACATCAAAGCGGTGGAAGTCGCTATCGAAAATGCTAACAAAGCGATCGGCTCAAAAGCTGAAAACGCTGAAGTATTAGCAAAAAAAGCATTTGATCAGGCTGAAAAATTGATCGGTGAATTGACTGAAACTAAGTCAAAATTTGATTCTAATAAAACGGAATTAGATAGCCTTAGAAAGCAATTGAATGACCTTTCTGCAGAAATGAGCAAGCCTAAGTTTGCAAAAGGTGCAGAAATGAAATCATGGGAGGAAGAAATCGCTGAGCAATACGCAAAGGAAGGCCCTGAAATGCTGAAAAATGCAGAAAACAGAACTCCGCAAAATACACCTATTGTATTTGCATTGAAGAGTTCGCCTTACAGCCAAAAAGCAGCCGTAACTATCGGTCTTGATACTACCGTTGAAGCGGTTGGTTCAGCTTCTCAATATACTATTACTGAGAATACGGGTATCATATCAGCTATTAGACAAAGAGTCTTGGCTTATTTGAACAATGTAGCAGTTGGCTCAATAGCTAAGGAATACGCTCTTTGGATGGAAGAAGTAGACGAGCAAGGAACTCCAATCTTTATTGGTGAAGGTGATGCTAAGACTGCTATCTCAGTTCGTTACGAAGAGAGAAACAAAAAAGCTAAGAAGATTGCAGTATCTGCTAAAGTGTCTATGGAATTGATGGAAGATCTACCTCAATTGATTTCCTACATCCAGACTAATATGATGAAAAGAGTCGATACGGCAACTGAAAACCAACTATTCAACGGTAACGATACCGGAGATAACTTGGCAGGTTTGGTTCCTTATGCGACTGCTTTTACAGGTGGAGATATGGCAGGAACTCTTGACCCATTGACTGTAAATGATTGGGATGTAATCCTAGGCGTTATCTCTCAAGTTAAAAAGGCTAACGGTGTTGCTAATGCCTTGTTTATAGCTAACGGAAAATTGGATGCAATGAGAGCCGCTAAAACTACTGAAGGGCAGTATATCAGACCTGAAGGCGTTTTGATTGATGCTCAAGGCCAAATAACTGCCTGGGGTATCCGTTTAATTGGAACAAATGCACTTCCTTCTAATGGATCTGTTGACTTCGTGGGTGGTGACTTGACTTCTGTAAATGTTCGATTCCGTAAGGGTATGAGCGTACAGATCGGAGAGTCAGGAGATGACTTCATTAACAACTTGAAAACCATATTGGTAGAACAAAGATTGGTTCAGTTCGTTTCTGCAAATGATACACCTGTAATTGTAAAGGGTACTTTCACCGCTGCCAAGGCATTGCTTGACACCACTACTTAAAAATATCTGTTTGTTTTCGTTTAAAGGCTGGGAATATTTCTCAGCCTTTTTTTTGTTCATATTGTTTTGATTCTTATTTATTTCTTATATTTGAGAAACAAACGGATAGAAAAATGAAAGCAAGCGAATTAAGAATTGGGAATTTAATAAGTTGGGTTTCCAGGGGAAAAATTGAAAGGGTCATGACAATAGAGCCATTTTTTATAAATAGTGTAAGCGAATCAGACTTAAAACCAATCCCACTCACCGAGGAATGGTTGGTGAGGTTCGGGTTTTTTATTAATCATTGGGAATCGGAAAGGATTGAGGAAACTGTATATCAACACCAAGGCATCACTATTTTTTATTCTGATATAGTTGACGCATGGGTATTTCCAGATATAGAAAATGTTGAAATCAAATACGTCCACCAGCTCCAGAACCTTTATTTTGCTTTAACAGGATCAGAACTAGAAATAAAATGATCTACTCATTTACTCCATTTTCAGTTGAGAAGAACTTCGGAAAGGCTATTAATCAATGTTGTTCAATAGTGCCAAATGATGAAGATTGGATTTGCATTCGTGACGGTGATGCAATGAATTTAACGCCTGATTGGGGTAATATCATTCAGGATGCAATCGACAAATACGGGTCAGATTATCAGTTATTTGGATGTTTGACTAATCGATTAAATAAAGATAACGGAGGTCATCAAATTGTTTCAAAGTCATGTTATGATGATTTTGATATGATGTATCACTATTATCTAGCAAAAAGTTTTACTGATCTTGCAAATAATACTATTTGTCCAGTTCATTCAATCGCTGGTTTCTTCATGCTGTTTCAAAAGAAAACTTGGATATTGGCAGGTGGATTTACAGAAAACAGCAAGGCATTTGATGTAAAGTTTTGCAATGATCTTAAGAAAAAAGGCGGTAAAATCGGATTGATTAATACGCTTTATATGTTCCATCTTTACCGTATTTGGGCAAAAGGTGACGCTGGTAGAGATTCTAAACATTTGAACCCATGATTATAAACGAAATAGAGAAAGCACTTAAAAAAGTTAAGTTTGATAAAAGAAGTTCATCAATTAAAAGAGACTTAAAATCACATTTATCTTATTTAAAATTTATTGGTGAGTTTAAAGAAATTGAAAAAAAAATTCAAATAGATTTATTTGTAGCTGGCAGAATGTCAGCATTTAAAGATTTAGAATATGGTCTGGAATACTTTAATAAATTATCAGATGCTTATGATTTAGCAGAAGAATATTTTGAAAAATTTAAAGAACTAAACCTATGACAGAACTATAAAAACACAAAGATATAAGATGAAAATATACGAAACCGCAAACGGGTACGAGGCTAAACGAAAAAATATCAGGGTAAAGGTTTTTGAAGGAGATAACACTATTTTTATTGATCTTACAATTTTCGATAAAGAAAATGGTCACTTTGCTAGGACTTTATCAGAAAATGGAATCAAAACTACAACTATGAGACTTACCAAAGAAACAGCTTCAATACTTTGTGAGTTTTTACGCAAACAATTAAATAGATGATAAAACTTCTAAAAGACTTAGGATCATTGAAATCGGGTGAAATTGCTAACTTTAGTAAAAGAAAAGAAAGCAACTTAGTAAAAAATGAAATTGCTATATTTGTTAAAATACCTGAACCATGTTACAAATTGAAGTAATTACAGATTTAGCTACCGAACCAGTCACATTGGTAGAAGCCAAAGCCTTTCTAGCAATTGATTTTGCTGATTTTGATACGCTAATAACAACCCTAATTAAGTCGGCTAGACTTGAATCTGAGAGAGTCACAGGCAAGGCATACGGGGCTAAATTGATTCAAGTTACAGGAAATACCTATACTGATAATACGGGCGAAGTAGTTAAGATATATCCCGTTACTCCTTTTGTTTCAACTGAAGTTTGGGCCGATGAAAGCGCAAATACAAACTACCAATATAACGCAGGTTTTACAACTTGTCCAGAAGATTTAAAAACAGCTATTTTAATGCGTGTTGCGACTGGTTTTGCTTATCGTGAGAATGGAATAGCTGAGGCAGTTAGAACGGCTGTAAATGCTTCTATTGTAACTGAAAGAAGATACGTTTCCCAACTTTGCTCATGATCCAATTCGGAAAATATGATCGGAAAATTTCATTCATTTCCTTCTTGGATGTGGATGATGGATATTCAGGCTCTTATCCCTTGCCTGTTTCAGTGCTTGACACTTTATCAAATGTTAAGCAGTTAAGGGGTTCAAATAGTCTCGAATCGGCTCAACTTGAACTACCGAAAACGTATGTTTTTAAGGTTCAATACAGATTAGGGTTTGAACCTACTCAGGAAATGCAAATACTTTACCAAGGCATTACCCATGTTATTAAAGGGGTGGAAGTTTACAAAGAGCGCAATACAAGAGAATGGATTATAACAGCCATTAGAACTGATAACGAAGTGACAGCATTGACAGTGCAAAATACATTAGATTCATCCTTAGATTTCATCCTATGACCAAAATAGCATACGCAAGCAAAGTAACGGCGCTTACCAATACTTTGCCTGAAATAAACAAGGTAACAAGTGATAATATGAATGAGGTGAAGGCCTCTGTTAATGCCTTGTATGATGATGTTGGATGGGTTAAATATACGGATAGTGTAAATACGGTATCAAATAAGCAGACCTTAACAGCTAGTCAAGAAAACATTATTACAATTGTTGACTCAAGTCCAATAATTTCAGAAAAACCTGTGGCAATTGGTGACCATGAATTATTTCTACTTAATAAGATCAGGCCATTTGCTTCCGGAGATGCTTACGTTATCAGAATTGATTTTGAATCTGAAATAAATAATGCCAACGGTCATTTTGATGCAAAGATAGATGTTGGTGGAGGGATTGGATACATCTTGAAAAGAGCGGAGATTTTCCCAAAAGGCTCAAATACAGCACAGCCTTTCAGCACTACCGACTACATTTATGTTTTAGATACTTTCATTTTAAACGGTGGAACTATTTTGATTAATCCATCCCACACCATGCTAATCTGGAACAAGGCTATTTCTATTCATAGAGTTTACGGGGCGAGATGAGCGTAAATGTTAAAGGATTAAATGAGGCTATCAAGGCTCTTAGGCAAAAAGGAGTTAAAGCTGAAAGGGCTATTGTAGGTGTTTTAGAAGATGTCGCCTCAAATATTGAACAAGATGCAAAGAATGCAGCTCCTATTGAATTGTTTCCTGGTGGAATTGATGTAAGGACATTAAAAGGTTTAATTGATAAAGTAGTGTCAAATAAAGGTTTAAATTGGGAAATTGGAGTTCAGGCAAATATGGATTTAATTGAAAATCACGTTTATGCTTATGCTGAGTTTGGAACTGGTTTAGATGCTGGTCAAATACTTAGTCAAGCTGAATATACAGACGAGATTAGATCATTAGCTAGAACTTTCAAAAAGAACGGAAAAGGAACGCTAAAAGGAAAGCCGTATTTATTCCCTGCTTATATTCGTAGAACCGCAAATCTAGTAGATGAAATGAAAAAAGAAGTTGCTGACGCTTTGAAATAACCCTATCAAATCAGATAGGGATTTTTTTTATATCTTTGGTCAATGAAAGAGATTTCCTATCGGCTCAGAGATGCCTACGCTACGCTTTTAAATCCTTTAACGGTTGAATCGGTAGTGATACCAATATTTGATGAGCGAGTGAACCCTAAATCGGTTATTCCGACTTACAAAGGCGGCAAGGCTTATATTTTGATCACAGATCAGAACGAGGTCGAAACAACTAATAATCAATGTTCTTTCAGAAAAACAGCAACAATCGCTTTTGATATTGTTACTAAATATCCTTTGAATATTGGAGGTAAAATAGCAAGTGAGTTAATTTCAAACGCAATTCAGGAGATAGTTTTAAACGGTGTAGGCATTCAATCTATTGCTATTCCAGAGTTTCAGGTTCTTACAACACGTTTAGAATTTAGCCGTTCATTTATTGAGAATGGTGACACTGAAACAGCCTACCGCAAACTACTTGTTTTTAATCACACTATTTACGAACTTTAAAGAAAAAAAATACAACCATGGCAGACTCGTTTTTACAAGGAAATAAGTTTTACCTAAAACTAACCATTGATGCGGTCGATGCCTTGGTAGTTTGTAAAACAGATTCAACAATCAATTTTACTAATACTTCTATTGAAGTTCGTAATCAATGCACAGGAGATTACCCGGTGCGTTTACCTGGAGGTCAAAAAGCTGGATCAATTGACTTTACAGGAGATTACAACCTAACTCCAACTTCTCCGAATATTTCAGCGTTTTCATTGGCTCAGGAATTAGGGAATATCCTACCTGCAATTTGGGGCGGTATTGTAGCCGGTCAAGAGATCGTAGAGGTCGACGTTCAAATCAACAACGTATCAATTACGGCAAGTGATCAGACTCAAATCACATTTAGCGCAACTTTGGATTTCGCAGGAACTCCAGTATTTAGCGTGGCAACTACTTAAAAATTTATGCCAGAATACAGAAAACTACAGATAGAAGGTATTGAAACGGAAATTTCATTTTACGGAAATGCAGGTGCTTTAGCTGAGTTTCAGGACCTTACAGGACTTGGAGCATCAGAAGTATCAAGCGCAATTGCAAGCCTTAATTATGGGGTTATTTATAGCCTAATGTTTCAGGCTTACAGAGTTTCAATGCTTAGGCAAAAAAAAGAGGTTTCACTTTCTTTGCAAGATTTAAAATTGAATGTATCAGGGTTAAAGTTTATTGAAACTGCCACTTTGGTAATATCTGACATCTTTGAAGATTGTGGCATTAAATCAGTTGAAAAAAAAACGAGACAACCGATAAAGAAATAGATTCTAAAACTATAAAGCAAAACCTTATGGTCATTGTCGGGCGGTTAAAAATCCCTTACAATGACCTTTTTGTTTGTAATTTAGATGAAAGAAACGCTTTGATCGAAGGGCATAGATTAGACATTCATGAAATGTATGAGGCAAGTAGGTTAGGTGCTTACCTTTCAATCTTACCTCATATTGACAGGAAGAAAACGAGTA
>Ga0070748_1001007_pt1 | contig 13310 bp, 9 predicted proteins | sample VirMetDEL_Nov_12_FD_77015 | JGI IMG/M metagenome (GOLD analysis project Ga0070748, IMG submission 77015) | Aqueous microbial communities from the Delaware River and Bay under freshwater to marine salinity gradient to study organic matter... | ecosystem: Environmental > Aquatic > Marine > Coastal ...
CCTATTTTAGAGTCCACTTTGTTAAATCAATGGCTTGGACACCGTGTATTATTTAAGGCTGAATGTTTACAAAAAATTGGCGCATTCAAAATTCGTGGTGCCCTAAATATGCTACTCAAAGCTCAAGAGCAAGGTACTTTGGCCAATCATATTGTGGCGAGCAGTTCAGGTAACCATGCACAAGCAGTAGCCTATGCAGCAAATTTGTTAGGTAAAAAAGCGACAGTATTCAGTGGCCAAAATATTTCCAGTGTTAAAGCCGCTGCTACTCGGTTTTATGGAGCTGAACTAAAATTGTACAGCACCCGCAAAGAAGCTGATGAACAAGTTAAACTTGCCGCCAGCCAAGCAGATACCTTATGGGTACCACCCTTTAATCACCCTGACATTATCGCTGGACAAGGCACGGTAATGGCTGATGCATTAGTCCAAACAGGACCTGTGGATGCTGTATTTGCTCCTGTAGGTGGTGGTGGCTTAGTTGCAGGCACACTCATTTATGCAAAAGGCAGCAACCCCAACTGCGCAGTGATAGGTAGTGAACCTTTAATGGGTAATGATGCAGCCCGCTCAATACGCAGTGGGGTTATTCAATCTCTGGACGATTCACCCAATACCTTGGCCGATGGTGCGGCTACTTTAGCTGTAGGACCTGAGACCTTTCCCTATCTACAGCAATTGGATGATATAGTTGAAGTAGAAGAACATAAAATTGCCTATTGGACTCAATGGTTACAACACCTATTAAAGATCCATGTGGAGCCCACCAGTGCCATGAGTATGCAAGCTGTATGTCACTGGTTAAAAAGCCAAAGTAGTAAGCAAACCGTGTTGGTAATACTCTCTGGCGGCAACATTGATCAGCTCAAAATGCAAAAAATCTGGCAGACCAATTACCTAGAAGATCTACCTAATATATTGATTTAAAGAAAAAATACTGCCATAACTAAGGCTATTTTACATTTGGGAACCTCATTTTGCGCTGTAGCTTGATATTAACTGTATTGCTTTGTATGCCTGTTTTACAGGTTAAAGCCGATATCGAATTTAGTCCCACTTGTACCGTTATTTATTCTTTGCAACGCAATGCGCAGGACTATTTTGTTGATGAAGTGGCTCAGCTTAGTGACCAACTTAAGCAGCAGGATATCCACTTAATTGATTTAAATAATTGGTTTGATCAAGCGCCTTATCTCAGAGTTAGTGGCCGCGAACGCAGTATATTACGTGAACAATATCAACTCCCCGCCAATATTAACCAAGCTATAGTAGTCGACCCTTCAGGCAAAGAAGTGAGCAGATACACAGGCTCAGTAACCTTAGTTTCTGCCCTTTTAACATGCCCCAACTAACATAAAAAAGCCTGCTGCTATTGCTTGTCTGTAGCTCTTAAGGCAATTTAGATGACTTGTTCGACTGATTGATGGAATTTCAAATGAAAAAATTATTATATGCAGTCCTAATATTTATTAGCTCGGCTGTACAAGGTGCACCCAGTCATATTTTTAACGTTAAAGGCTATACCCTAGATAATAATGGTCAGCTACTGACCTTTAGTAATCTGGTCTTTGATGGTGGCAAAGTCCTTGCCATCGGTGGCCAAGAACTAAACAAACAGTTCCCTCACGCAAGTCAGATTGATGGCAAAGCACAAGTCATGTTACCCGGCTTAATCGATGCCCACGGCCATGTCATGGGTTTAGGTGAATCCTTACTGGAAGTTGACTTACGTGGTGTGGCTTCAGCTCAACAAGCCACACAGTTAGTTAAGGACTATGCTCAGTCTCATCCCGAATTACAATGGATCACCGGTGGTGGCTGGAATCAAGTATTGTGGCCCGACAAACAATTTCCAAGTGCTCAGTTGCTAGATGAATATATTCAAGACAGGCCTGTCATATTATCTCGGGTAGATGGACACGCCAGTTGGGTGAACAGCAAGGCCTTAGAATTGGCTGGCATCACCAAAGAAACCTTAGATCCACCAGGTGGCAAAATTATTCGAGATGCCAAGGGAAATCCCACTGGCGTACTAATAGATAAAGCAGATAGTTTAGTGTGGCAGCACCTACCTCAATCATCAGAAGCCAGTATGAAAAACAAACTAGATGTGGCAGGTGAGCACTTGCTATCACTAGGAATTACTAGTGTTCATGATGCGGGCATAGGTGAAACGATTTACGACTATTACAAAAAACGCCAAGCAGAGCATTCTTTACCTGTGCGTATCTATCCAATGTTGTCGGCCAGCGACCCCCATCTAAGCGCCATGCTTAAAAAAGGCTTTGTACAAGACCAGTACGACTACTTATATATTCGTAGTGTAAAAGCCTATGGTGATGGCGCTTTAGGCAGCCGGGGCGCTGCACTATTAGCACCTTATTCAGATGCACCAGACAATAGTGGTTTATTACTCACCCGTGAAGCGGATTTTAAACCCCTTTTTGATCTTGTTTTAAACCATGGCTTTCAACTTAACTTTCATGCCATCGGCGACCGAGCCAACCGCATGGTATTAGATCAATTTGCCGACAGCTTTAAGCGGATTGGCGGTCAAGAACTTCGTAACCGAGTTGAACATGCCCAAGTGGTGGCGGTGGAAGATATTCCCCGTTTCCGCAGTTTAAACATCATTCCTTCCATGCAACCCACCCACGCCACCAGCGATAAAAATATGGCGGAAGAGCGTATAGGCAAGGCTCGTTTGAAAGGCGCCTATGCTTGGCATACTTTTTTACAACAAGGGTCTCCACTGGCTTTTGGTTCCGACTTTCCAGTGGAGTTAGCCAACCCCTTTTACGGCCTGCATGCTGCTGTGACTAGGCAAGACCGTGACAATCAACCTGTGGATGGTTGGATCCCTGAAGAGGCACTCAGTATTCAACAAGCCTTTCGTGCTTTCACCTTAGATGCGGCTTATGCTGCTCATCAAGAAAAAATATTAGGTGGTTTAACCCCAGGTAAGTGGGCTGATTTTATCTTAGTGGATCAGGATATTTTTAAGGTTGAAGTTAAAAACATCTGGAAGGCCCAAGTACTGCAAACCTGGATTGCCGGTGAATTACGTTATACAAAACCTTAATAAGACTTAGTAATCTAAGACCATATAAAGACAGTTTTGCATATTACCCGGAATGATATCGGGATAAGGAACTATTGCGAATCCAAGGGATTGATAACACTGTAAGGCAACCAGGTTATCTGCAAAAACAAATAAGGAAGCGCCTTTGGCGCTTTCTGCGTTTTTGGCTTTAGATAAGAGCCGTGTCATTAACACTTTTGCTAAACCACGACCTCTAACACTGGGATTAACCGCTAAACGGCCAAGATGGTGGCGTCCTAGACGCATGTAATGCTGACCAAAAGCCAATAATTGCTGTTCATCATTTAACAAACTGTAGGAGCTTAGATGCGGTGCAGACAACAAGGCTTGAAAGATATCATCTGCCATAGGGTAGACCATATTCGGCCCACCCCAAGTATATATTTCAGCGTTTGAATTAAACCAGGTTTTAACGGCAAGCTTGTGCTGCTCAGACGAGACAACAAATTCAAATGACTTGCCGCTAATGTGCATTATTGCCCGTTATATAAAGTCGTGATCCACTTTTCTTCGCTAATAAAGGCCCATGACCAGTCTTTCCACTTAGCATCCAAGCCAGCACTAATTAAATCATCCAAACTAACACCCTGATTCTTTTTAGTTTTTATATAGGCCGCTGTGCTTATCATCATATCCAAGCTAGTTTGATAGTCGGCTTTAGTGGCAAGTTTTCCATGACCCGGAATAATCTGGCTATCACCGTTGAGCATAGTCAGCAGGCTTTGCACATTTTTTATATAACCTGCCACTGTGCCACCGCCATTCAAATCAATGTAAGGAAAGCGGCCCTCAAAAAATAAATCCCCAGCATGCATTACGTTGGCTTCGCTAAACCAAATTACACTATCGCTGTCAGTATGACCCGCAGGCAAGTGCATTACTTGTATGGTTTCGCCGTTAAAGTGAAAGGTCACGCCATCTTCATAAGTCACTACCGGTAATGCGGAAGAACTCAGTTCAGTATCTTCAGCTAAACGTTTACGTACATTCTCATGAGCAAAAATAGTACTGTCCTGCATTTCCTTAAAATAAGCATTCGAACCTGTGTGGTCACCATGATAATGGGTATTAATCAGGTACTTGATCTTTGATTTATCTAAGGTGCCAAGGGCCTCAGCAATCTTTTCTGCCATGGGGGCATATTGATCATCAATGACTAACAAGCCGTCACTACCAGCCGACACTCCTATGTTGCCCCCCATGCCAGTTAACATATGAACTGACTCACTCACATGCTGGGCGGTGATTTTGGCCGTGGCAAATGCATCTTGCCCATGAACCATAGAGATATTTAATGAGCTAAGTACGCTCACTAGTGCAAGTAATTTTATACGCATTGTATCAACCCTTTGTTTTTAAATAGTAAATAAGAGATTATTGTTAGTGCGACTCATGATAATAAGAATACAGCATGCCTAATTTCAACAAACAGTTTACCTTAATTTTATTTTTAATCTCCGTTGTCTGCGCGATTTACGTTAATTTTAGTAGCCCGCCTAATTGGGTCGAGTCACAGTTACGCTACGAAACCTATACGGATGCCAGTGGAAACTGGTTCTATAAGGCGGCAGGAAAAGAAATACAAATTGACAATATTGTGGATTACCAAGATTCCGCACTTCGTCAGGAAGCACTTAATCACATTCAAACCACTCCAGCGATTAAACAGCAATGGGTGTGGCTTAGCGCAGAGCAAGGCAGTCCAGCAGAGTTAGTCCTGCTTAAAGCTGACTACCACTATGGTTTGTGGTCATTATTACCCGCTTTTATTGCCATCATTTTATGTTTATTAACTCGTGAACCACTCATTGCATTGGCGGGAGGCATAGTAGTCGGTGCTTTGATGATAGGTAAGTTTGATGTACTCAATGAGGTCTTAATTCCGACTCTTGGCTCCACGAGTGCCGCCTCTATTTTGATTTTATATTTGTGGCTTTTGGGTGGTTTGATGGGTATCTGGGCCAAAACGGGCGCAGCTCAAGCCTTTGCCGAATATATGAGTAAAAACTATGTGAAAGGACCACGCTCGGCAAAAGTAGTGACTTGGTTTTTAGGTGTGATCTTTTTTCAAGGTGGCACCATGAGTACGGTACTGGTCGGCACTACGGTTAAACCCATTGCTGACAAAGCCAGAGTCAGTCACGAAGAATTAAGTTACGTGGTGGACTCAACGGCATCGCCCGTGGCTGCACTTATTGCATTTAATGCCTGGCCCGCGTATATCCAAGGATTCCTGTTTATTCCTGGTGTGGCATTTTTGGCCACCGAAAGTGATCGCATTGCGTTTTTCTTTGCCAGTGTGCCTTTGAGTTTTTACGCCATATTTGCCTTAATCGGCACTTTATTACTAAGTTTGAATATCACCACGTTTAGTGGTCCTTTATTAAAAAAAGCCCGCCAACGTGTTGAGGCTGGCGGCTCTTTAGACGCGCCTAACGCCTCCCCAATAAGTGCCAAAGAATTGCATGCTAATAATGTAGCAGAGGGCTACAAAGCTCATGTGGGTGAATTTTTGTTGCCTTTGGTGAGTCTGATCTTAGTTGCAGTAATTTCACATTTTGCCTTAGGTTCGCCACAAATTCACTGGGCCTTTGCCGCGGCATTGCTGATGTCTGCAAGCATGGCTTTATATAAGGGCATTGGCTTAAAACAAATTTTGGATGGCTTTGGCATCGGACTTAAAGGAGTCGTGGTAGCCTCGGTTATTTTAATGTTAGCCCTGACCATAGGCACACTCAGTAAACAATTGGGTGGTGGAATATATCTAGTGGAAACATTAGGCGATCAAATTCCCTTTTGGTTTTTGCCCGTTGTCTTACAATTGATGACCATGTTGATTGCGTTTTCAACCGGCACTAGTTGGGGCACTTATGCCATAGCGTTTCCATTGGCCATGCCACTGGCATGGACTATTGCCCAGACCCAAGGTTTAGCTCACCCTGAACTGTATTTAATGGTGTGTTTTGCCACTGTATTAAATGGTAGTGTTTATGGTGACCAATGTTCACCTATTTCAGATACCACTATTTTAAGTTCCATGACCACAGGCTGTGACTTAATGGATCATGTCAAAAGTCAGATCATTCCAGCCACATATGCTGCCACGTTAGCCGCGTTGATGTGGACCTTAACCGTAGTGTTTTTTGCCTAAATAAATTTATTAAGTAGGATAAGGCTTAATCCTTATTCTGCTTGAGTGAGCTTAAAACGCGGAATTTCAAGGCCATCAATTAACACTGTTTCGTTAAACATGGCTAAGGGTCTAACCCATAGGCCTTGCTCACCATACAATGGTCTATATACCACCAGTTCCGATTCATCTTCAGAATGCCGTGCTACACCTATGACCTGATAATCATTTCCTTTGTAATGACGATACTTACCTGCGACAACAGCCATATTAATCTCCAAATTCTAAAGTTAAAAATCAGTTTAACCATATGGATGTCACCCACAAGCATTTGTTTAGATAAGTCATCAGCAGAGCTCGTTAATTAACCCTCTTGTTTTTTGTTAAACAAAGCTGGCAATAGGACATCGCCACTATCTATCAGTGACTTAATTAATTATTATTTGTCGACACTTTTTTGATATACGGAAAACAACATGATTAAAACTTTGGCGCGGCCTCTTTTAGCCACATTAACCATGGCTATTGTAGCCGGCTGCAGTTCAACTCCGCAGGAGTGTACTAAACCTGGCGCGGCGTTAAATCAGGTCAATGCACAAATGTTTTTTATCAAAAACGCCAAACAACAAGGTGTACAAAAATCGCCGTTGGGTTATCAATACAAAATAGTCCAGCAAGGTAAGGGCACTCAACATCCCAAATCAGGCGATACCGTATTAGTCAATTACATTACCCGCCGCTTGGATGGAACGGTCATTGATAGTGGCATCCGTGCAGCTCTGCCGGTTTCTAAAGTAATTGAAGGCTGGAAACTAGCTTTAAGCGAAATGGTAGAAGGTGATAGCTGGATTGTTTATGTTCCGGCAAGACTTGCCTACGGCTGTAAATCCCAACCATCTAATTCTGGCTATGATGAAGCCCTGATGTTTGATATGGAGCTACTGAAAATTCAGTAATTATTGCTTATAACAACAATAAGCCGTTGGAGTTAATCTATGAAATTCAGCAAATATCACGCTTTAGGAAATGATTACATCGTGATCAATCCTAAAGATTTGAACTGCCCTTTGTCTTTAACTGATATCAAAACCATTTGTGATAGACATTATGGCATTGGATCCGACGGTATACTTTATGGGCCAGAAGCGTCTGATAGTTGTGATTTTTCTTTACAAATATTTAATCCCGACGCAAGTGAAGCAGAGAAAAGCGGAAATGGATTACGAATTTTTTCGAGATATCTTTGGGATCAATCTTTGGTTTCTCACAGTACATTTACGATCCAAACAAAAGGAGGGGTCGTAAGTGCAAAAGTTGGCGAAAAAGGCCTTAGCGTAGCTGTTGGAATGGGAAAAGTTAGATTTACTCATGAAGCGATAGGTGAGCCAAAAGCACAATCACAAAAATTATGTATTCAAGGTAATGAATTTACCTATTATTTAGCTTCTGTTGGCAATCCACATTGTGTCATTTTTCTTGATGAAATTGACGAAGCCATTGCTAAGAAATTTGGCCCAGCAATTGAAAATGAAGCGAGATTTCCTAACAGAACCAATGTTCAATTTGTCAGGGTAATTAATAGATCGTCGATACAAATTGAAATTTGGGAACGTGGCGCAGGTTATACACTCGCTTCAGGATCAAGTAGCACTGCGGCTGCATCAGTTGCATGTTCGTTAGGATTTTGTGATCCCAATATTAATGTACATATGCCTGGTGGCGTAATCAACATTCAACTGGATACGCAATTTTATGCGACCATGTTAGGCGATGTCCGTAAAATTTGTGTAGGTGACTTCTGTCGTGAGGCACTTGATTCACGGTAACAGCTTGTTTTAACACAACGCCTCACAGTAGCTTACATAGCCTGTGCGCTAGCAAAATTAAAACTCAGTTGTTGCTCAGTGCGCTCTGGCGCTAAACCCACGTGCAAGCCAACGAGTCTGATACCACGGTTTTGTTGACGCTCAAGGGCTTGTTTTAATAACTCTGCAAAATAACTTTTGGTCAGCACCTTGCAACGGTGTTCAACCGTGGTTTGTTGAAAATCACTGAATTTGAGCTTAATGCCTTGACTCTGAATATGCAGATCAGGGCTGGCTCTGAGCAAACGTTTTTTAAGCATGGGGAACAAAGCTTCAACCATTTGTTCACATTCAATTTTACTGCTGATGTCTTGCGCCATAGTGCGCTCGACACCCACTGATTTACGTAATCTATCGGTTTGTAATTCACGTTCATCTTCACCATGACTACGCGCCCAAATTACCGCGCCAAACTTGCCAAAACGTTTAATTAATTCATCAAAGGGAAACTGTCTTACATCCGCACAGGTTAACAAACCCATAGTGTTTAGTTTTTCGGCAGTGACTTTGCCAACGCCAGGGATTTTACGCAGTGGTTGTTTTAAGACAAAGGCATCCAGTTTATCGGGCGTGATCACGCAAATGCCATCTGGCTTGTTTTCATCGCTGGCAATTTTGGCGACAAATTTACAGGGTGCGACACCTGCTGAGGCCGTCAAGCCAGTTTCGGCAAAAATTGCCTTGCGAATATCCTGAGCAATCAAAGTGGCACTGCCAGCAAACAACTCTGAATCACTTACATCCAGATAGGCTTCGTCGAGTGACAATGGTTCGATTTTATCGGTATAACGAGCAAAAATTTCACGGATTTGTTTAGAAATATCACTGTAAACCTCCATACGCCCGGGAGCCAAAACCAAATTAGGACAGAGTTTAAAGGCATGGGCAGTAGCCATGGCGGAACGCACGCCAAACTTACGGGCAATATAATTACAGGTAGAAATCACTCCACGCCTGTCGCTACTGCCACCTATGGCTAAAGGCACTTCTCGCAGAGCGGGGTTGTCGCGCATTTCAACCGCTGCGTAAAAGCAGTCCATGTCGATATGTATTATTTTACGCATGTTGAAAACATCGAAGAGCCTTAGCTCTGTGTGCAGAAAGACTGAATAAATATACTGTATAAACTACTGTATGGTTAGTCAATTTAAAATTTGATGATAGGTAAATAACAAAAAGGCTCTAAGCTGGTTTAACAGCTTAGAGCCTTATTATTGATTATCAGTATCTAACGATTATAAAGAGTTCAAAAATGCCAGGACTGCGGCTTTATCGCCTGCGTTAAGGCTTTCAAAAGCGACTCTTGATGCTGCAGATTCACCTCCATGCCACAACACAGCTTCTTCAATCGTACGTGCACGACCATCATGTAAATAACTATGTTCCGGTGTGCATATTTCATTACCCTGGCCACCGATAGGATTGGTTACGCCAGCCGTCACACAAGCTGACAAACCTAAACCCCATAAGGGCGCAGTGCGCCATTCGGCACCACTTGCTTGCCCTTCGGCCAACGAATCAGCTAAACCTTCACCCATATCATGCAATAGTAAGTCAGTGTAAGGATGGATGGTTTGACTTCTTAACTCCGATAAAGGATGGAATTCACTGGTTTGTAAAGTATCAGTATGACAACCCACACAACCAATGTTGGAGAACAGGGCTTTACCTTGTTGAACTTGCGTACTATCAATATCACGTTGCGCGCGTACGCCCAACAATGAAATATATTTACTCAGTTCATCCAGATGTTTATCAGACACTTCTGCCCCTGAAGATCCACAGGTGGCTTGTGCCGAGCCACAATCTGGCTCAGGTAATACGCTGTTCATTACTCCCATATCGTTATTAAAGGCGGTGGCAACCTGATGTTTGATACTAAAAGCTGCAGCTTTGTAACCAAAACGACCTAAGCGGGTTTCACCAGTCTGTGGATCTAATGTGCGTTGGGCGCGACCTGAGATACCATCACCATCTAGATCATCAACGTCTTCCATGGCGATGATGGCCGATTCAGGAATGGCTTCTAACAAACCTAAACCAACCAGTTGTGGCGCTATGCGTGCCGAAAACTGTGCAGGTGTAGCCTTACTAAATTGGTAATTAGGTGAGCGTAAACCGTTGTTTTCGGTCCAAGAAGCAATAGACACAGAGCCTTCACCTAGGGTGTTGTTATCAATACCGACATTTTTGGGTTGCAAGATACGACCAATATTAGCATCTGGCGCGCCAGTTATGTCGCCGACTTTAAACACCCACTTATCCAATGATTCACCAATAGCAACAGGGGCAGCACGGCCATTACGGACGTGACAACCGGCACAACTTTCATTGACATAGTGAGTACCTGCTTTTCCTACCACCTCTGCAAATACGCCATTTTCACCACCATGTTCGTCATGTTGTCCATCCACAAAACTACTGTGGTGTACTCGACGACCTTCAACAAATAACTGTCCATTCACATTAGATAAGTTAGTTGCCATTTGCATAAAGTGGTTGTCTGGCTCGTTGGTGTAGTTATAAGGCAGAGTGGTTTTTCCTCCTAACCAGGCAGACTGATCAATCGGATAGGAGTCTTCACGCTCTGAGCCACTATCACCAAAAGTACCGACAGTTTTCCACGGCACCATACCCTGACCCACTATATACAAATAAGTAGTACCATAATAATTCTCGCGACCTTCAGGCGGTGCATCAAGGAACTGGCTGACTTCCACTTCCATACGTTGACCGACTTCTAAAGGCAGTTGTCCACCAGCAGCACTCCAATTTAAAGGACGATAATCCTCAATCACTACGCGGTAACGGTATTGATCCCCTTCATTACTGATTTTATTAAAGTTAAAGTCGTAACTACCATTATCTACTTCAACTACCGCACCGCCACCAAAGTAGTTACCGTGATATTCGGCTACTGTGCCTAAACCGCGGTACCAAGCTCTGAACTCACGAGCTCCTAGTTTCCATTCAGTAATAAAATTAACTTCGATGGTGGAGCCACCTTTAGCCACATAATCAACAAATTCAAATTGTGCGGTACGGTGAGTCCAATAATGCGAAAGGTAATGATCGTAAATTTGGAACTGATCTTCTTTGGCATGGCGATCACGTCCACGATCAGCAAAACGTGTGACTAAAGCATCACCCCGGTCAAAGGAGATAGCTTGTTCAAGCTCGGTACTACCGCTGTATAAGGGCGTTATATCACCAATATTGATACTGTAAGCAACCAGATGCCACACACCACCTAAACCATCGCCATTAGTATCACCAGCGGCCAAATCACCACTATAAAAATACAAAGGACGGTCGTTATGGGTAGCTTGAATCCTGCCATCGTCGCGAGTAATGATACCTAAACCAGCAACGCCTGAGGCAACACCATCAGCCACTAACAGCGGCGGCCAGTTTGCAGCGCAACCATCATTACAAATACTGCCATCAACAATAGGTAAATCATTGTCAAACACGTAGAGAGCAAAACCTGCGTGTGGTGAACCATATCCACCCACTAAAATATCGTTAATCGACGATACTTCGCTGACAGATTGCACTATGGGGCAACCTACTGCATTAACCAAACTGTTAGCAGGGGTTGCTGGGCATTGGTCAAACTCATCAGCCACGCCATCATTATCAGCATCGTCAATGGGGATTAAGGCACAACCATCAGCATCAACATCCTTACCTGGGGCGGTATTGGGGCAAAGATCAACATCATCCAGTACACCATCATTATCACTGTCACCTATCACTACAATGGTACAACCGTTGGCATCAACTTCATCACCTATTGGTGTATTGGGGCAGTTATCAAAAGGATCACCCACACCATCACCATCGGTGTCGTCAGACAAATCATTACCCACAATATAGTTGGCGATAGCAGAATCAATTACCGGGCCATTATCTTGTAAATAGGTGAAGTTGTAACTTATCTGATCACCATTACTAAGATTGCCAAGGGTATAGGTATTGCGCGAGCCTGAATTTTGCATACGCAGATTTTGTTGTCCACCACCGTTAAGACGATAATGCACGTCAGCCCAACCAATGGTATTGACATAAAATGTCACTGCATTGGCACTGAACTGCTCGATACCGGTAACACTACCGCCAGCAACAATAGCACAACCTACTGCATTAACAGGTGTGCCTGCTGGTGTATTGGGGCAGGCATCAACATTGTCGTACACACCGTCACCATCGCTATCAACGTTAGCCACAAGGGTACAACCGTTTTCATCTACTGCGGTACTGGCAGGTGTATTGGGACACAAATCGTCAGCATCCAGTACACCATCACCGTCAGTATCCGAATTGGTTGCAGAATTGAGATAAGCGATATCGTCAAAATAGAAAGTCCAGCCTGCTGCATTGCCTGCGGCGTCCCCCATTATACCTAGGTCATAAATAAGGGTAATTTGACTTAAGCTGCCTGTCACACCGGTAAAGTCGAAAGACATAAGTTCCCAACCGCTACCAGTATGGGCAATGTTGCGTTCTTGATTTAAACCTTCGAGTTTAAACAATACGTTAACTGCCCGAGCCGACCAAACTTTCATGGTGAAGATGGTACTATCAACATCAACCGCGGCATCCAGATTTAGCGTCGTGCCACCCCAATGTTGAGCTGAAAATTTTTGCATTTGTGCCACTTGCACACTGGTATTGCCAGCACCATTTTGGGGATTGGCGATAACCGTTGCCACGCCGCCATCAAAGTTGGTAAAAGTATAACTGGCAGGGCTTGCTTCAAAATCAACTAACAAGGTAGATGATTCGGTTTCCTCGTCAGTTGCAAAGCCCATATCGTCGTAATAAAAGGTCCAGTTTGCCGGATCAGAATCAGCATTACCCAAAGTACCCAAGTCAAAGATCAAGGTAATCTGACTGACACCACTACCCACCGCTCCAGCAAAATCAAAATTTAATAGCTCCCAGCCAGAACCACTATGAGCGACGTTGCGCTCAACATTCATGCCTTCAAGTTTAAACAACACATCAACTGCTCGGTCTGACCAGACTTTAAGGCTAAATACTGAACTATCAACATTGATGGCTGAGTTCAAATTCAAGGTAGAACCACCCCAATGCTGCCCAGCATACTTTTGCATTTTCACTACTTGTGCACTGTTATTACCAGCACCACTGTGGGGGTTAGCAACAACTGTGGATACACCACCATCAAAATTGGCAAAAACGTAAC
>Ga0070748_1001008_pt1 | contig 13308 bp, 18 predicted proteins | sample VirMetDEL_Nov_12_FD_77015 | JGI IMG/M metagenome (GOLD analysis project Ga0070748, IMG submission 77015) | Aqueous microbial communities from the Delaware River and Bay under freshwater to marine salinity gradient to study organic matter... | ecosystem: Environmental > Aquatic > Marine > Coastal...
AACGATGGATACGGACAATGCGGCAACTGTCAATGTCGGAGCAGGATCAAAGGCTTTGTCGGCTGAACTAACACAAGTAGGCTTTGGAACGACAAATGGTTTTGACCTTGGCTCCGTTTCAATCATGTATATGTAGGAGAATAGCATGGCAGTAACAACATTAGATCAAAGGATGCTGGGGTTAGGCACTAGCTTAACAGACCATACAATCGTTGCTGGTGACATTATCTCTTTTGCCGACAGTGGAGCATCGAATGTAATTAAGCGGGACACAGTGCAGGGTGTTCTTGATCTTGTTCCATCCGCCGGTGCTACACTTCACACAGACCAAGCTACTACATCTGGATCAGCGTGGACATTTGGTAGTATTCCTTCTGGAACTAAGCGTATTACAATTAGTTTTGAAAATTTCTCTCCTAGCGCAACTTCAAAATTGAGGGTCACGATAGGAGATGCCGGAGGATTAGAAACTTCGGGCTACTCTGGTCTAGGTATGTATACCCAGAACGCTAGTGGTGGACAGGCGGCTTCAACAACGTATTTTATTATTAATATGTCTGAGAGTTCTGGCGGTGAAATTCTTAATGGTCATTGCGTTCTTACGCTTAAAGACGCTGGCAGTTATGAATGGGTTCAGTCCCATGTTCTCCAAATGTCAGCCCAAGGCGGTATGTTTGGTGGAGGCAGTAAATCCCTTTCCGCTGAACTAACTCAAGTAAGTGTCAGCCTTGTATCTGGCACAGGCGATGCTGGGTCTATTAACATTATGTATGAGTAGGAGAAAAACATGGAAAATTATATTGCAATTGTTGGCAACGCTAACAACAAAATTACTAAGTATCAAGACTTCGCAGAAGAGGCAGACGCTAACGCTCACGTATCTGCACATGGTGGGTTCGTTTGTGCCAAGCCTGATGGCTCAATTGAATATTGGGTAGTCGATGCAGATAAAAAAACCCTGACCTACGACAAGACCACACACGATAGTGATGTAGCCGCTGCCGCTGCTGTGGCTTACAAATCTGCAAGGGCTAAAGCCTACGCTTTAATAGGCGATCAGCTAGACCAGCTATTTCACGACATGACCAATGACAAAGGTGACAAGTCTGGAGATTGGTACAAGGCTATATCCAAGGTCAAGTCGGACAATCCAAAGCCGGAGTAATTAAATGGCTACTAAAGGGTCAATGAAAGGTCACACTATAGGCGGCGGTCAGAAACGCCCTACCAAAAGTGGTGCGGGTATGACTAAGAAAGGTGTAGCTAAATACCGCAGGGATAATCCGGGTAGTAAGCTGAAGACTGCTGTTACAGGCAAAGTTAAAAAAGGAAGTGCTGCGGCCAAACGTAGGAAAAGTTTCTGTGCTAGGTCTGCTGGGCAGATGAAGAAGTTTCCTAAAGCAGCTAAAGACCCTAACAGTCGTCTTAGACAGGCTAGAAAACGGTGGAAATGTTAAATGATAGCTAAGAAATCTAAGGCTAGAAGAGATGCTTGTTATCACAAGGTTAAATCACGGTATACTAAGTGGCCTTCCGCTTATGCGTCTGGTGCTTTAGTAAAATGTCGAAAAGTTGGTGCAAAGAATTGGGGAAACAAATCAAAGGGTAAAAAATAATGGCTACTAAAAAATCAGCTAAACCTCACATGATGTACTTTAAGGGGCAAAGTAAATTAGCCAAAAATAATGCTGAACATTTAGCGTTAAAGAAAAAAGGTTGGGGCCACACTAAACCAAAGATTAAAAAGTAATGCGTAAGAAAGAAAGTTTAAATAAATGGTTTTCCCGCAATAACGGTAAGGGATGGATAGACTGTAAGACTGGTAAACCTTGTGGGCGAAAGTCCGCGACTACCTCTAGTAGAGCCTATCCTGCATGTAGGCCCACAAAAGCTCAATGTAACTCTTCTGCTAAGAAGAAGAAGGGGCCGAAACGTATAAGTTGGAAAAAGAAAACATAGGATTATTAGACCGTGTTGTACGACCATTATGAGGAGGCAGAATATGACTGGATATGGGGACCATATTTCAAACCTGAAGAAATTGCCTGTAACGGCACTAACAGTTTGCTGGTCAATCCTCAAGGACTTGATGTTCTGGTGCGAGCGCGTATTCTGGCAGACAGGTCGTTTCATATCACGTCAGCTTTCCGCAGCCCGGTCTTTAATGCGAAGGTGGGTGGAGCGCCAAAGTCAGCTCATAAACTTGGAGTGGCTTTTGACATCTCCTTACGGGGACACAATAAAAAAGACCTCCTCGCACAGTGTAAGCAAGCAGGATTTGGATCATTTGGTAAATACAACACATTCCTCCACGTCGATACAAGAAGAGGGCGTGAGTGGGGTAAATGGTGAAGGAGTAAGATATGTTTGGAGTAATCTCATCTGTTCTAACTGGTGGCGCAACTGGTTTGATTGGAAGTTTGTTAAGCAAAGGTATAGGAATTTTCGAGGCGGGGCAGAAGAGGAAAGACAAAGCCCTAGAGTACGAACAAGAGTTGAAGCTGCTAGACAGACAGGCTGCTCTGAAGACGGCTGAAACTGAAAACGAATTAGCTATTGCTAATGCCGAGACAGCAGCCAGTTTACGAGAAGCATCCTATTCGCACGACAATTCGGTGGGCAAGCCCCATCGTTGGGTGGTGGATGTTCTGCGTTTGGTGCGCCCTGTCCTCACGGCCTTCCTCCTCATCCTTGTCGGAGGAATCTATTTTACGACTAACGACTTTGCCATGAAAGCTGGCGTTATAGATTCAATTTTGTTTATGACAAGTAGCGCAGTAACTTGGTGGTTTGGTGATCGTAGCTTGCAGAGCAAGAAGTAGGTACATGTATGGACCCCATTACTATAGGAGTTGCTTTAGCTGGTGCTAAAAAGCTCATCGAGATGTCTTCGGACCTCAAAGATGTAGCAAGTGCGCTGGATAATATATTTAGTCTGACCACGAAAGCTGAAAAGGCTAAGAAGGCTGCGGCTGCGGGGGATTCAAGTTATAAATCTGTGATCGCAGATGTGGTAACTGAACGGAACAACCAGACACTTCTGAGGAATCTGTCTATTGATGTGGACGACAAGTACGGGTTTGGCACATGGGCTGCAATTCAAGCTGAACATGACAGGCGTATAGTTGTTGTTGAGGAGAACAAAGTAAAAGCAGCGAAAGAACTAAGGGCAAAAAGGAAGGCTGACAAGGAGTTTTATGACAAGGTTCTGTATTGGATAGGGGAATTTGGCAAATTGCTTCTGGTACTTGGTATATGTGGAGGTGCGGGGTACATAATTTGGATCAATCGTTGTTTATCAGGTAATTGCTAATGTTGTATGAGGCAGGTATATATAATAAAAAAGTTCGAGACTGCATCAGAGGCGGTGATGATTGGAACAATCAGCTTGGTATTTCTGATGCTTTTGAAGAGATAAACTATTTTGAGTTTCAGGCAGCATCAATGGAAGAAGCAGAAAAAGCTGTAGAGAAAAGTTTTCCTCGCAGTTTAGGTTATGTTTTAGATTATATAAGGACTGTGACTAATGAAGAGGGATGACGAAGTTGTATGGAACACAGATATTAGTTTGCAAGCGCATGAGCGTGTATGTGAAGAACGCAGCAAAAATATCCAGTTGCAGTTTAGTGCAGTTAATGCGCGTTTAAAACGTCTTGAAGTTATCATCATGACTACAACTAGTGCTATTATGTTGCTGCTTGTTGGGCTTGTAGTAAAAGGTTTGTAATGCCTGAGATAGAATTACCAAGTGGTTGGGTTGCGTGGGTAGGGTTTATAATAACCGTAACTGCTGGTTTAGCTATTCGAGATTGGGCGTCTGACTTAATAGCTGCTTATAAGTGGAAAGTTACGCCGGGCTTCGAGCCGATGGAAACGTGCATTCTTGATGGCGAGAAAGTAGTTATTATCCATATCGGGCTGCGGGAAACAATCTTTGAACGTAACGGCGAGTTTGGTAGAACTTGGCAATACATTCCTTCTTCTAAGATTAGTAACCATGAATTGCGCCGCGTTGTAGGTGACGATAGAATGTTAGACCATAAGATCAACGGTAAAGTAGGGAAAGCGTAATGCCCTTAGTTAAACTTCAATTTAAGCCCGGCGTTAATAAAGAAGGTACGGACTACGGAAACAATACGTGGAATGATAGCGATAAAGTGCGCTTTCGTATGGGATTTCCTGAGAATATCGGCGGTTGGGCAAAATATTCCTCGAATACCTTTATAGGTGTGTGCCGCGCAATAAATGCATGGTCTGGGCTGGACGGAACGAACCGCTTCGGTATTGGAACAGAGAAAAAACTGTATATTGAGACAGGAACTTCTTACTACGATGTTACTCCGATTCGAGCTTCAAGTACCATAAACAACAACCCTTTTGCTATCTCATCTGGTTCCACTACCGTTACTGTCACTGACACTGGTCATGGCGCAGTTGCAGGAGATTTTGTAACTTTTTCAGGAACAGCCTCTACTGGCGATTCTGCTTTGACGGCTGCGGTGCTTAACGCTGAATACATTATTGACAGCGTTACTGACGCCAACACATATGTAATAACAGCCACCGCTGCTTCGGCCAGTGTGTCCGGCTCAAAAGGCGGAGCAAGCGTCGTTGCGGCGTATCAGATAAATGTCGGCTTAAACACTGTTGTTTTCGGCACAGGCTGGGGTGTTGATACTTATGGAGCAGAAGGGTATGGGTCCGCTTCTACTGGAGGGTCTGCTGCATCAGGGCAGTTACGAATTTGGTCGTTAACTAACTACGGTGAAGATTTGCTTGCCAATGTTCGTAATGGTGGAATTTTTACGTGGGACGCCACGAACGGACTTACCACAAGAGCTGTTAGTTTAGCCAGTCTTTCAGGAGCGTCTGGAACGCCAACAATAGCTAGAAAAGTAATTGTTTCGTCTGAAAGCCGCCAAGTGTTGGCTCTTGCATGTGATCCAGTTGATGACATTGGGACACAAGATACTCTTTTAATAAGATACTCTGACAGTGAGAGTCTTACAGAATGGACCCCCGACACCACTAACGCTGCCGGGTCTCTTCGTCTAAGTGTTGGCTCAGAGATAATCACAGGGTTGTCCACTAAACGTGACATTCTAGTCTGGACAAACACTGCGCTACATGCCGTATCATATATAGGCGCGCCATTCTTCTTTGGTACTAAACTATTATCATCCAACACAAGCATCATGGGGCCAAATGCAATGCTGGAGATGGATGAGATTGTCTATTGGATGGGGTCACAGAACTTTTATCTATATGATGGCACCACTAAAGTGCTTCCTTGTTCACTTCGAGATGATGTATTTCTTAACCTGAATAGGGATCAAAATTCAAAAGTTTTCGCAGCATCTAACCGTGGTGAAAGTGAAGTCTCGTGGTTTTATCCAACAACAGGGAACGAGATAAGCCATTATGTTACTTACAACTACGCTCAACAGATATGGTATGGCGGCACTTTAGTTCGTACCGCTTGGATTGACCGTACTTTTAATCAGTATCCAGTCGCTGCCTCTATAGACAACAGACTTTATAATCATGAAATTGGCCTTGATGATGGCTCTACAACCCCGGTAACGGCCATTAATTCTTATATTGAAAGTGACGCATTTGAATTAGATTCGGGCGCTGGTTATCAATTTATGTTTGCTAGACGTATTCTACCTGATATGAAGTTTACAGGCTCATCTGCAACTAACCCAAGTGTAACGGTGACGTTGACCCCGAAAGACTTCCCCGGCGGAGGTACACGCACGGGTGACGCTAATGCTGTTACAAGATCAGCGTCTTCACCTATTGAAGAGTACACCAAACATGTTCATATACGCACACGAGGTAGAAGTTTTGTATACCGTATAGAAAACACTACAGCGGGGGTACGGTGGCAGGAAGGTACAACGCGTCTTGAAGTTAGACAGGATGGCCGTCGATGAGCAGTAAGGTTACATTTAGAGAGGTAACCATACCAAGATTACCTCGATCAAGCGCGGGAGATATAACGCCACACTATATCGATCAGCTCGTTACGGCGCTTGAAAACGCTATCGATGTACTCAATTCAACACGTCAAAGAAACTTTACCTCTATTAACCTTTCTAGCACACAGGAGAACGGAGCAGGTTTAAGGACTGGCGATGTGTTCACAGATAGTGGTATATTAAAGATTGTTCAGACAGGACACGCATACGCAGACACTTTTGTCGGCACAACATCAATAGGAACTGTAACAGTTTCAACACCGTAAGGTACTCTAAGAATGGCTGAAGACAGCGCAACTAAAAAAGCCAGTGCAATAGGTCAACTCAACGATGAGTTAGCACAAGCTATCTTGCGATCTTCAGAGAACAACCCTTTGGTCGGTTTGGGTTTAGATCGTGTTGGCGTCGATCAGATGACTACATTATTTAAGTATCCAATCAACGCTGATGGATTATATCTTCGAGGAGGAGATATAGAGAAAGACCTTAGCAGAGTAGGGTATATGAAAGGCAGCCCCGTTGATTTAACAAAACCAACAGTAGCGATTCCTTTACCGAATCAAGATGGTCAAACTCCGAGAGACGTTAATCAAACTATGGCTCATGAATACGGACATGCGGGAATAGGCGCACTAGCTAATCTCGATCAAGACCGTATCGGATTTCGTCAATTACCAATCGGTCGCCGCCGAAATGAAATCGCTATGCGCGCTCAAGATTACAAATATGGTTCACCTAAATCTAGAGAAGAGACACTGGCATATTTAATTAATAGATACGGCACCCGCAAAGAGAAAGACCGTTTTTTTAAATCTACTACTTTCGGAGAGAATAACGGCGAACTCGTTTCTGATAAGGATAACCGTGCGGTAAGTGATGGAGCTAGAAGTATATTAAAACGAGGGGAAGATGCGCGTCGAGAGTTGTCCGACAAAGCCGGAAAAATATTATATGATGAGGGTAAGCGAATGAATAGACAAGAAGTCGGAAAGGATATGGCCTCAAAGGGCCGGTATGGCGACACAATGTTGGTTCATATGAACCCCATAGAGGTTGACGCGCTTGCTAAAATGTCCCCTACGGGTAAACTAACTACCAATCCAGATACAGGACAACCTGAAGCATTTTTACCTTTATTAGCTGCTATGGGTGGAGGTTATTTAGGTGGAGCTTTGGGTTACGGCGCGCTAGGCGCTGGTCTAGGCTCGTTCGCCGGGTCTCTAGCACAAGGTGATGACTTTGAAACAGCGTTAGCTGGTGGTCTATTGAGTTACGGCACGGCGGGTATGTTAAATGCCGCTGGTGGCACCGATGCCGCCGCTCTTGCTAGTGGCACTGAAAACGCGGCTACCAATCTTGCCGCAAACGCCGCAGTCGATCCAGCACTTGGTCAGCCGATGTTTATGGGCGTACCTGTAGACTCCGCTTCTGCCGGACTGAGTCTCAGCCCTGATATTGCATCTATGGCTCCACCGTCGTCCTCCTACTTAAACTTCGGCGGGCCAACAAACCCTATGGCTTCGGTGGTTTCACCTGTTACCGACATCTCCTCTTTGCCAACACCTATGAAGAAACCAGCATCCTTTATTAATATGAAAGATTTAGGTACCCGTTCTAACCTCAACGCTGATTCTGTGAAGCTGCCCAATGGGAAGTCGCTTACTATGCCTTCTCCTCCCTCATCTAGTGTAATGGGGCCACGGATCGCAGGGTCGCCAGTGCCTCTTCCCCCACCTGATGCAATGGGGCCACGGGTCGGATATAACATGAATAACCCCTCACAACTGACTAGCCCTCTTGCACAGTTCGACTCACCTTATAATCTGGAAATGTCCAAGGCAGCCGGGGATATGCCCTTAGCCAAATTACCTCCTCCCGGTGGCATGATGGGTCGAGTATCAAGCATGTACAACGACTTACCTGCTGCAATTGGGCCAGATACGATCACTAACCCCGCCTACACTGAAAAGGGCTTTTTCGATAAGTTAAGCTATCTTAAAGACCAAGGTTTTAATAAAAGCGTAAACAACGCCATCACTGGCAACCCAATAGCTACAACCGCAGCAGGTCTTGGATTATTAGGCGGCGGCACTGGATCGCTATCAAATCCGGCACCACAACCCGCTATCCCTGACTTTACGACTGCGGGGAGGACTTACGCAAAGCGCCCCTTCCAGAAGCAAGGCGTCGCCCGTAGCTTTGTGGATGCGCCCGATGGATACAGACCCGGTTTTGATCCAGAGCGATCATATTTAAGCCCAATAAGTACATATAATCAGGGCTTTGCCACAGGTGGTATTGTTGGGTTGATGCCCAAAGTTCCGAAAATACGTATTTCTGGTGGATATGAGTCAGAGCCTGATGATTTTGATGTGAACGATGTAGCAAACGATACAGATTTCGGTCAACCGGGAGGTAGAGTTGGAGTTGGGCCTAACCCCGGACCACCAGATGATCCTATTAGTGTCGGTGAAGTCCTCGGCAGCGCAGTTGTCGGCGCGCTTACGGGAGGCCTTGGCATGGGTGTAGTTAGTGGGATTACTAATGCTGGAATGCAAGCTATGGGAGCGCCTACAGTAATGGGTGTTGCAGCAGATGCTTTCACCGGCGGCCAAACTTCCACAGGTACAGGTGGTATGTCTGGCGCTGACATTTCTGACGTAAATGATGCGGCGAACGACACGGGTTTCGGTCCACCAGATGGCGCGCCCGGATCGAACAGCGGTGGAGCTGGTTCATCCGGTGGGCAAGGCGACCCAGACGGCCCCGGCGGCGCAGTTGGCGACGATAGCTCTAATTGGGCTGTTGGCGGCAAGATAGAAGATGGCGCTGAACAAGAGAACCCTATTATTACAAACGCTAAAGCCGCCATTGCAGGACAACATCCTGAGCCGCAGAAAGCTATCGGCCAGTTCGTGCAAGTGTACGGTGATGAGGCTTTCATGCAGCTCCGTAACCAAGTAATTGCCGAACAATCTTTAGACCAGCGTGAAGATGCAGGTCTGGGCGGCATGATCACTGGCCCCGGCACTGGAACTTCTGACAGCATCCCGGCGAAAATAACGCAAAACGGAAAGCCTGTTGAAGATATCCGTGTCGCGGACGGTGAATATATCTTACCAGATGCTACTGTGCAGAAGATAGGCAAAGATAATTTGGACGAGATCGTTATGGCAACTAACGGAAAGCAACCTAATCAGTCATGAGAGTTTCATATATCCCACCTGAAGCCTTTGATATTGTTGCGCCGGACGTAGAGCGCCATCTAGCGAAATCAATAAAGATGGCCCACGGGCGTGAGAATATGGAAAGTATCTGGCAGTTATTGTTAACAGGAGAACGTCAGTTGTGGATGTTTTTCGATGATGATAATTCACCAGAAGGCGCATTGGTTACCCGGATTGAAAACTATCCACTGAAAAAGATGCTTAATCTTATGTTTATTGGTGGGACAAACATAGAGGCATGGCATGAAGAGCTTCTAAATACTTTAGAAAGTTACGCTATAGAATACGGATGTTCTGGGCTTGAGACTACAGGACGCGTAGGATGGAAGAAATTCCTAAGTAAGTATGGATGGAACGCGTCTTATCTGGTATGTGAAAAGAACTTCAAGGCTATCGAAGAAGAGGAGAATAAAGATGCTGCGTAGAAATATATGGAATGACGGCCTTGAAGATTGGTCAGACAATGATCGCGAAGACATGTTGTTTCGTGGTGTTTGTTTTGGCAAAGGCGGCGGCGGAAGCAGCGCTCCCCCTGCCCCATCAACATCTACGGTAAATCAAAGTAATCTACCTGACTACGCAGAACCTTACTTTACTGGTCTACTTGATCGCACTGAAGATGCAAGTCTTACAGAGTACACTCCTTATGGAGGCCAGAGGATAGCTGAGTTTGGTGACGACACCACGGCGGGCTTCGATGCTATGAGAACACAGGCTCAAGCTGGGACACCACAGGCGTTTACAACGGCTGAAGGCGCTCTAAGTAATATCGCGTCTGGTGCCGGAGACCAAGGTCAATACGCTGATCTAGCCTCATTCACAGACTCTGGCGTAGCCGCGCAATACATGAACCCGTACATAACGAATGTACTGGACGCCCAAAAGGTACGCGCTAACCAAAACTTTGAAGAACAACAGCTAATGAGAGATAGCCAAGCTATGTCCGCTGGAGCTTTCGGCGGTGACAGGCGCTTTGTTAATGATCAGATCGCCAACCGTGAGCGTAATCTTCAACTCAACGAGATGGATGCTCAGGGCTTGGCACAGGCTTATCAGAGTGGCGCAGATATATTCAGTCAAGAGAATGCTCAACGCCTTCAAAGAGATGCGCTTAACACAGAGATTTTCTCCGGCAATCGTCAGGGACAGCTCACAGGTGCGGAACAGCTTCGCGCACAAGGTGTAGCGAACGATGCGTTAGCGTTCAACCGGGCTAAGACTCTAGCTGGTATTGGTGGTGCGTATGATGAACAAACACAGGCTGGGCTGGATACAGCGTATACAGACTTCACTAACCAACGTGATTATGATCGTAATCAACTTAACTTTTATAGTGGTATCTTACGTGGTGTGCCGATATCACCAACACAAGAGACTACTACATACAACGCACCTCCCAGTCAAATGAGCCAGTTGCTTGGTCTCGGTGTTGGTGGACTTGGTTTAGCAAAAGCATTAGGATAATTTTATGAACATTATTCAACAGCAGGAAGCCCTTAAAGACTTATCTGATAGCCAGATCGCTTCTGAAATGCAACGGCCTTCAGGTCAAATGCCTCTATACCTTGTGTCTACAGAGGCTAAACGTCGTGCTGATTTGCGTAATCGCTATAAGGCAGATGCGTCAGGGCCGCCTCCTGCGTCTACAGTTCAAGAAGATTTGCTTCGCAGCGTTATGTCTAGCCAAATGACTCCAACTGGTATTGCACAAGGTATCTCCCCGACGCCTCCCCCGGCGTCTAAAAGCGCCTTGCAGATGTCTCCGACAGCTAACCCTTCAGCAGCGGGCATCATGCAAGGCGCTACTCCTCAAGGTTTGCCGGGCAATGCTCAGATGCAACCTCAAGGGTTCGCTAATGGCGGGCAAGTGCGTAGGTTCAATGTTGGAGGAATATTAGCCGATGTTATGAACGATCCGGGCGTATCACAGTTTGAAAAAAGAAAACTCTATGCTCTGTCACAACGGAACGCTGCAACTAGAGCGGGCATAGCGGGGCTTTCAACTGCTCCAGATTATACTGGTGCTGATTTTGGGGGCATTTCTCCACCAAATTCTTCTAGCGTTCCCGTAAGGAGGCTCCCCTCTATCCCCTCTATGGAAGATGGCGCTCCACTTATCCCCAACATTCCGCCCATGCTATTGGGTGGAGAGGATGGTCTCACGGCTCAGAATGAGGCCGCCAATGCAACTCGGCGATCCATCAATGCATCAGAACCCGCCGATATGTTCGGGCAAGATGGAATGAATTACGAGCCTTCTTCCGGCGGCCCCGATTATGATGGCCCTCCATATGTGGCTCCAACTGATCCAGATTATACCCTTGCCGATTTTGGGGGAGTTCCTCGGTCATTTGACGGTAATGGCACTTCCCCAATGACACCGCTTCAGCAAGCCGAGGCCGAGCAAGAAGCCCTTATATCTGGTTTAGGCGCGGGCGGCGCGGGCGGCGCGGGCAACGCAGCAGATATGCCTAGCTTAAAGTTGGACAGTTCTTTTGATTATAAACAAACATTAGCTAATAAACTTGCTGAATTGAACAAACAGGGCGATCCTTACGCCGATCAGGCTGCCAAGTTGACCGCACGAGAAGATGATATTAAGAGCGACGCTGACGCCAACAAATGGATGGCGCTTGCCAGAGCTGGGTTTGGTGCTGCGGCGGGTACGTCTCAGTACGGGCTGGAAAATATAGCTCAAGGAGCTATGGCTGGCTTGGATGATTATAATGCAAGTCAAAAAGACATCACAGCCCGTGAAGATAAGCTGTTTGATGCTAATACCGCCATGATCGGACTTCAAGAGAACCTCAAGGCTGTACGCGCTGATGAGAGTTATAGGTTTGCTCAAGGTATGCAATCCGCTGCGGAGACCAACAACAATATCAAGATCGCAGAAAACCGCGCTCGTGTAGAACAACAAAAAATTAAAGCTACAGAAGAGCAATCTATACGTACCCTGCGAGCTGGCGCTCTTGACAGTAAGCTTACCAGAGCGGCTAGGGCTGAACAAAACAAAGAGACTCGAGAGAGCAACGAAAGAATCGCTAAGTTGCCACCTAAAGAGCTTCAGTTGGTTAACGAGCTTGTTAGACTTAGTTCTAGTAAGGAGCCGGGAGACATGAAAGCGGCGGAAATTCTTGAAACCACCTTGAACCCTTCATTGAGCAAAGCGTTAACTGTTCAAGATAAAAAATGGGGGCAAGCGATGTCAGCGGCTGGAAAGGTGATGGAGATGCCGATACCAACTGATGAAGGGTACAAAAAAAATATGGCAGAGTATTCCAACCTCGTTTTACAGAACTTCACCGCTCTTGGCGGCAATGAACAACTGGGGCAATCGTTTATCATAGCTAGGTTAGGTGGGGGTACGAGTTCTCGCGTCCCACCTACGGGGAGCATTGTGAACGGTGTATTTGTTAAGAATTAAAAAGGGTAAATAAATGCCTCGCTCTATTGATATCGCAGGTGTTGGGGCCATTCAGTTCCCCGACGAAATGACGGATGATGAAATTGTCTCCGCTATTGAGAACGACATTATTCCGAACCACGACAATGCGAACCCTGACCCGGAGTTAGTTTCTGCGCGCCCTGATCTCTTCCCCGACATAGATCGAGGCTCGTTCTTCGGCGGTTTAGGAAGCGGAGCTGAACGCCTTGGTCGCGCTCCCGAAGCAGTGGGTGCAGCTATTGGCCGATCACAGGAGGAATTAGACAGCCTTAAAAGCCAGATGTCTGAGGACGAATATAATCAACGCTACCGGGCTTCGCTGGACGATGTAACAGACCAATTTGGTAGAGGCGAGTATCTTCAATCCGCCGAAACGCTGTTCACTGATGTGCTTCCCCAGACCTTGGGGGAGAGCATTCCTGATATGGGGATCATTGGTAGTGGTGCTATCGCTGGCGGGTTAGCTGGTGGTGCGGCCACAGGGCCTTTGGCTCCGCTGGGTGCGCTGGGTGGCGCGATTGTCGGCGGCGCGGTTGCTGGATTGCCTACGTTCTTTGGTATGAACGTCGAGCGGCAAATCCAAGAGAATAACATCACTGACCCCGACGAGATCGAAACTCTCAAGGCAGCAAGCGCGGCTGCGCTACAA
>Ga0070748_1001014_pt1 | contig 13274 bp, 8 predicted proteins | sample VirMetDEL_Nov_12_FD_77015 | JGI IMG/M metagenome (GOLD analysis project Ga0070748, IMG submission 77015) | Aqueous microbial communities from the Delaware River and Bay under freshwater to marine salinity gradient to study organic matter... | ecosystem: Environmental > Aquatic > Marine > Coastal ...
CAGCAAAAAATAAGGTGGCGCCTAAGAGCACAAAGAAAAAGGTTTCGCTAATTTTTAAATAGCCTCCCAAAAAGGCCAAAGGCACGCTAAACAAAACTAGAGGAAGTACTTTTTTTAATTGATATTGATCCCGCTTAAAAAAGAAAAATACATTGCCACTAACCACCATGATATTGCACAATAAGGCCGTTGATCTAATTTGTGTAAATGCGATTCCGGTTAGAGCTAAAACAGCCAAATAACTGGAACCTCCTCCAAATCCTACAGAAGCATACAAGGTGGCAATCACAAAGAAGAGAAGGATTATGGGCCAAAATTCAAGTATGCTGGTGACAATCAATTGCGATGGTTTTTGAAGATTTTATTCAAATTTAAAAATAAGTAAATATAGTATATCCGACTGAATTACTTTTGCATTTAGTTTGTTGGTTCCATTAGAATTTATAATCAAGGAATACCGCTTTGAATTTTTTAATCTCGTATAGAAATCATAAATTTAAAAAATCAAATTTCTATGAAAAATAATTTTGATCAAATCAATTTAGCTATATGAGTAATTACCACATAAAACATTTAGAAGAATATTACCAAGTCTATAGAAAATCTGTTAGAGACCCAGAAAATTTTTGGGAAGAGATTGCCGAAGAGCATTTCTTATGGAGAAAAAAATGGAACAAAGTCCTTAGTTGGGATTTTAGTAAACCCGAAGTAAAATGGTTTGAAGGGGCTCAATTAAATATTACGGAAAATTGTTTGGATCGGCACTTAGCAACAAGAGGTGACAAAACGGCTATTATTTTTGAACCCAATGATCCAAATGAACCGGCAGAACACATTAGCTATTGGCAGTTGTACAGAAGGGTAAATCAATTTGCCAATGTTTTAAAAAGCAAAGGGATTCAAAAAGGCGATCGTGTATGTATTTATGTACCCATGATTCCAGAGTTGGCCATTGCAGTTTTGGCTTGTGCCAGAATAGGCGCAGTGCACTCTGTGGTATTTGCAGGTTTTTCATCGACAGCATTGGCGACTCGAATCAATGATTGTGACTGTAAAATGGTCATCACTGCTGATGGGTCTTATAGAGGATCAAAAAGCATAGATTTAAAAGGAATTGTCGATGAGGCTTTGGAATCCTGCCCAGGTGTTGAAACCGTTTTGGTAGCGAAAAGGATCCATTCAGAAATTTTCATGAAAGAAGGTCGTGATTTTTGGTTGCAACCGTTGTTAGACGCTGCATCACCAGAAGGAAAGGCAGTAGTGATGGACGCTGAAGATCCGCTATTTATTTTATACACTTCAGGTTCAACGGGGCAGCCTAAGGGAATGGTTCATAGTACGGCAGGATATATGGTTTATACCGCCTATACCTTTAAAAATGTGTTCCAATATAAAGAAAATGATGTGTATTGGTGTACAGCCGACATTGGTTGGATTACGGGTCACAGTTATATTGTATACGGTCCTTTGGCGAATGGTGCAACGACAATATTATTCGAAGGAGTGCCTAGTTATCCAGATTTTGGACGTTTTTGGGAGGTGATAGAAAAGCATAAAGTCAATCAATTTTATACTGCGCCAACTGCTATTAGAGCCTTGGCAAAACAAGGTGCCGAGCTAGTAGAAAAATATGATTTAAGCTCTCTAAAAGTATTGGGGTCTGTAGGAGAACCCATCAATGAAGAAGCTTGGCATTGGTATAATGATAATATCGGAAAAAGGAAAAGCCCGATAGTAGATACTTGGTGGCAAACAGAAACTGGCGGGATAATGATTACGCCTATTCCTTATGTAACACCTACCAAACCGACCTATGCAACCCTACCCTTTATTGGCATTCAACCAGCGTTGATGGATGAAGTAGGTGAAGAGTTAAAAAGGAATCAGGTAGAAGGACGCTTGTGTATCAAGTTTCCTTGGCCAAGTATGGCAAGAACTATTTGGGGAAATCATCAACGATATAAAGAAACCTACTTTTCTGCTTTTGATAATATGTATTTTACGGGAGACGGTGCCTTAAGAGATGAGGTCGGTTATTACAGAATTACAGGTAGAGTAGATGATGTCATTATCGTTTCTGGTCATAATTTAGGAACCGCCCCAATAGAAGATGCAATTAATGAACACCCAGCAGTAGCAGAATCTGCCATTGTTGGTTTTCCACATGACATCAAAGGAAATGCCTTATATGGATATGTTATATTAAAAGATTTTGGCGAGACAAGAGATCATGATAATTTGCGAAAGGAAATCAATCAAATTATTTCAGAGCATATTGGGCCTATCGCCAAGTTGGATAAAATTCAATTTACAGACGGTCTACCTAAAACGCGTTCTGGAAAAATCATGCGTAGAATTTTACGAAAAATAGCGCATAATGAGATGGATAATTTGGGAGATATTTCAACCTTGTTAAATCCAGATGTAGTTCAAAGTATAATTGATAATCGATTGTAATTTAAATCAAAAATAAAAAGCTCCTTCAAAGGAGCTTTTTATTTTAATAGAAAGATCCTTTGAAAAATATCTTTGCTATTCTGTCATGTTTTTATTCATGGCATATCATTTGACAACTTGTAGAAATCAAATAGGAAAAATATATATATGAAACAACATAGCGATTCATCAAAAAAGAATAAGAAATCAAAGGTTTCGATCGGAAAAGCATTTAAAACCATTATTTGGCCAAAGCGGAACTTGGTTTTTATTGGGTTAATTTTAATCGTATTAAGTAGGCTGTCAAGTTTGGTCTTGCCTTGGAAAAGTAAAGCCTTGTTAGACGATGTAATTCCGAATAAAGATTATGACCAGCTATATCAATTGTTATTCGTTGTTGGCATTGCCATATTGGTTCAAGCGATTACTTCATTTTTATTGACTCGTATTTTAAGTGTACAAGCTCAGTATTTAATTTCAGAATTAAGAGCACAAGTACAAAAGAAAGTTTTATCGCTACCCATTAGTTTTTTTGATAATACGAAGTCAGGAGCACTAGTTTCACGTATCATGAGTGATGTAGAAGGTGTTCGGAATTTAATAGGAACAGGGTTGGTTCAGCTGGTTGGAGGGACTATTACCGCAATAATTTCTATGGTATTGTTAATTGGAATAAGTCCGTCTATGACATTATTTGTGTTAATACCGGTTGCAGTATTTGGTTTGGTTGCTCTAAAAGCATTCAAATATATAAGGCCTATATTTAGAAATAGAGGAGTCATCAATGCTGATGTAAAAGGAAGGTTGACAGAGACTTTGGCCGGGGTTAGAGTTATTAAGGCCTTTAATGCTGAACAGCAAGAAAATGAAGTGTTTGAAAAAGGAGTAGATCTGTTGTTTCAAAATGTAAAGAAAAGTTTAACAGCAACTGCAATTATGACCAGTTCATCTACTTTCTTGTTAGGAATTGCATCTACAGGAATTATGGGGATTGGTGGATATAAAATAATGACAGGTGAGTTAACCGTTGGAGATTTTTTATCCTTCACCTTATTACTTGGATTTATGATTGCTCCAATAGTTCAGATGAGCAATATTGGAAGTCAGTTAACAGAAGCATTAGCTGGTTTGGATAGGACCGAAGAATTGATGAATATGGAGGCTGAAGAAGATGATGAAAATAGAACCATTGCCCTAGAAAGTGTTTCAGGAAACATTAAATTTGACGATGTATCTTTTTCTTATGAAGAAGGTAAAGAAGTTTTAAATAATATCAGTTTTGAAGTTCCAAAAGGTTCGGTTACTGCTTTGGTTGGAAGTTCCGGGTCAGGAAAATCTACGATTGCAGGTTTGTCAGCTACATTTTTAAACCCGAAATCTGGAAAGGTTACCATCGATAATAATGACATGTCCAAAGTTTTGTTGAGTAGTTATAGAAAACATTTGGGTGTTGTTTTGCAAGATGAATTTTTATTTGAAGGAACTATTAGAGAAAATATTTTGTTTCCCAGACCAAATGCTACCGAAGATGAATTGCAAAATGCGGTAAGAGCTGCCTATGTAAATGAATTTACAGATCGTTTTGAAAACGGATTGGACACCTTAATTGGAGAAAGAGGCGTGAAACTTTCTGGAGGGCAAAGACAGCGATTGGCTATTGCTAGAGCAATTTTAGCCAATCCAAAAATTATTATTTTAGATGAGGCAACCTCGAGTTTAGATACAGAAAGCGAAGCCTTGATTCAGAAAAGTTTATCTGAACTGATCAAAGATAGAACGACCATAGTAATTGCACATAGGTTGAGCACCATTAAACAAGCAGATCAAATTTTAGTCATAGAATCTGGTTCTATAGTTGAGCGCGGAACTCATGATCAATTGATTGCTAAAGAAGGAAGGTATTTTGAATTGTATACCTATCAATCTAAAATTTAACTATTGTAAGATATTAGCTGTTTTATCGACCATAATTTAAAGATAAAACTTATGAAAAAAATACACATAGTATTGATGATTATAGCCACTGCGATTGCATGTAAAAATGAATCAAAGAAAGTTGATAAAAATGAAAATTTTCCTTTTGAATTAGCAAAAGTCTTTGAAAAACATGGAGGATTAGACGTATGGAAAAATGCAAAAACACTATCATTTAATAAAGGAGAAGAGATTCATACCATAGATTTACAATCTAGAAAAACACGTATTAACTCGCCAAATTATTCACTGGGTTTCGATGGAAATGAAGTATGGATAAATCAAAAAGAAACGGAAGCATTTAAAAGTAACGCTAATTTTTATCATAATTTGTTTTTTTATTTTTATGCCATGCCTTTTGTTTTTTCGGATGATGGTATTCTTTTTGAAGAAGCAAAAGATTTAGTTTTTGAAGGGTTTTCTTACCCAGGAATTAAGATATCTTATAAGGCCAATATAGGTTCATCTCCAGATGATAATTATATTGTTTATTTCAATAAAAACACCTATCAAATGGAATGGTTGGCCTATACAGTAACCTTTAATTCAAAAAAGCCTTCTGAGAAATACAATATGATTCGCTATAACGACTGGAACTCAATAAATGGTTTGATTTTACCGAAGTCTATAACTTGGTACCAACTAGATAGTTTGGGTGCTCCGACAGTGCCTAGAGGACCTGCCACTGAATTTACTTTGGCATTGCTTAGCAACACAAAGCTTCCCGATTCGTTTTTTGATAAACCTAAAGATTTGAACTGATTTTATCAAAGATAAAATTGTAATACCCGTTTATATTAGGTACCATAAAGCTTCCATGTTTTGTGCTATCTTTTAATATTGAAAGATCAAACAACTGCAAGTCGTCAACTTCATCTTTTTGCATAGATAAATTAGATAGATCTTCGGTTAACTTGCAAATAAATAGATGTTTGAATTCGTTATCTAGAATTCCGTTGGGATGTATAATTTCATCTTTACGCAATCCAATATTTGTTAAATCTGTTTCTAAAATAGGGAACCCAATTTCTTCTTGAACTTCCCGAATGGCAGCAGAGATAGTCTCTTCTCCAGCCCCAATATGTCCAGCAACAGAAACATCCCAATGGCTTGGAAAAACACTTTTAACAGCAGCTCTTTTTTGCAAAAGTATTTGACCTTTTTCAGTATACAACCAAACATGAATGGTTTTGTGATAATAGCCTTTTAAGTGCGCTTCTGATTTTAAACAAGTCCTACCTGTAGCAAGTCCCTCGGGAGTGAGTATGTCTATGAGTTCATCCAAAATTATTAATTAAGAAGACCTATTAAACAGTCGCTAAGTTTTTTAAAATCACTTTTTGTATTATACAAATGACAAGAAACTCTCAAATAATTTCCCCGAAAAGAAACATAGATTTTTTCAGAAGCAAATTTTTCTTTTAATACCAATTGATTTAAGTTCTTTGGCATTTCAATACCAAATAAATGATGGGATCTGTCTTCGCTTTTTTCAATATAAAACCCAGCTTCTTGTAATTCCTTAACCGCATCTTTTGTAGTGTCTTCACAATACTCTTGAATGGCCTTTGGAGTCCATTCTATAATTTGTTTTAAGGCTGCAATCTGCATTTTTACATAGATAAAACTAGCGTGTTCACCTGCTGAATACCTATTAGCCAAAGGCTTATAAGTGCCCTCATAATTGGTCAATCCACTTAAGTTTTCGCTATCCAATCTGTTGGACCAATTTTCTTCTATGGGTTCCCCATTGTCAAAATAAGGGCCAAAATAGGCGTAGCCACATCCATAAGGTCCAAACAGCCATTTATAACCTGCACAAATTAGGGCATCTGGCTGCAGCTCTTTTACAGAAAAAGGCAAAGCACCGATAGATTGACTTCCATCTATAATTAATAAGGCATTGTGTAAGGTGGTTTTTTTACGGATTGCCATTAAATCAAAAATAGTTCCATGAACCCAATGGATATTACCCAAGGCTATTAAGGCAGTTTTATCGCTAATTGCTTCAAGTATCGCAGCGTTCCAGAGTTTTCCGCAATTTTCTTTTTGATTGGGTTTGGCAATGATGGTAATCTTGGCTTTGTATTTTTGAGCAAGTTTTTCCCAAACATAATAATTGCTTGGAAATTGCTCCTCAATAACGATAATCTCATCTCCTTCTTGAAGCTTTACGTTATTGGCAACAACAGCCAATCCATATGAAGCAGAGGGAATGTTGGCAATTCTGCTAAACTCAGGAGCCTCGATAAGCTTGGCAAATAACTTTTTTAATTGAACTACTGGATCAAAAAAAGCAGTGGGTGGAATTAAATAAGGTCTACTTTTTTCTTTGATAGCATTCATCCCAGCTTCTTCTATCGCCTTAAAGGAAGGCGATAGGCTGGCAATGTTCAAATAGGTAATCTCTGAAGGAATATCAAAGAGTTGTTTTTGCTCTCGTAGCTTCATTTTATTTAAAATAAGAAAATGTTTCCCCTTCTTTTATTTTCAATAAGGATTCGTAAATCATTTTAATCACATTTTCTACATCCTCTCGATGTACCATTTCTACAGTGGTATGCATATAACGCAAAGGCAAAGAAATTAATGCTGAAGCAACGCCACCATTGCTGTAAGCAAAAGCATCTGTGTCAGTTCCTGTAGCTCGAGATAAGGCAGAGCGTTGGAAAGGAATCTTCTTTTCTTCTGCGGTTTCAGTAATTAAATCTCTTAATTTTTGCTGAACAGCTGGAGCGAAGGCAATGACAGGGCCTTTCCCCATTTCTATATGACCTTCTTTTTTCTTGTCAATCATTGGAGTAGTGGTGTCATGGGTTACATCTGTTACGATAGCCACATTAGGTTGAATCCGATGGGTAATCATTTCGGCTCCTCGAAGACCAATTTCTTCTTGCACAGAGTTGGTGATGTACAAGCCAAAAGGCAAGGTTTTTTTGTTTTCATGAAGTAGTCTTGCAACTTCGGCAATCATAAAACCTCCCATTCTATTGTCTAAGGCTCTACAAACAAATTTATCGCCATTTAAAATATGAAATTCATCAGGGTAGGTGATCACACAACCCACATGTACCCCCAGTTTTTCTATTTCTTCTTTACTAGTGCATCCGCAGTCAATAAAAATATTCTCAGGAGTTGGCGCTTCTTCTTTTCCTTTTAATCGTGTATGGATAGCTGGCCAACCAAAGACCCCTTTTACGATGCCTTTCTTGGTGTGAATATTCACCACTTTGCTCGGTGCGATTTGATGATCAGATCCTCCATTTCGGATTACGTAAATCAATCCATTATCAGAAATATAATTTACATACCATGAAATCTCATCGGCATGACCTTCAATGACTACCTTATATTTTGCTTTCGGATTAATAACGCCAACAGCAGTGCCATAAGTATCCGTAATAAATTCATCAACATAGGGTTTTAAATAATTCATCCAAATTTTTTGACCCTCCCATTCATAGCCTGTTGGAGCAGCATTGTTCAAATAACTTTCTAGAAAAGTCAATGATTTTTTATTTAGTATTGATTTTTTTGACATTGGTTTCTTTTTCTGTAAAAATAATCGTTTTCTTTTTTTTAAAAGAATAGTTTGCAGCTAATTTTTTTCTTTTTGTAACAAAAGGTCTTATATTGATACCAATATTCTAACCATGACTAATTTTAAACTACTATTAAATGAAACTTCGCATTAAAAATCTCACAAAGACCTATAAAAATGGGGTGAAAGCAATTGATAATTTAAGTATTGAAATAGGGACAGGTATGTTTGGCTTATTAGGTCCAAATGGAGCTGGGAAGTCTTCATTAATGAGAACGATTGCTACTTTGCAAAGTCCAGATTCTGGTACCATTAGTTTTGGTGATATCAATGTGCTTGAAGACAATATGGCTTTGAGAAAAATTTTGGGTTATTTGCCTCAGTCTTTTGGGGTGTACCCAAAAATGTCTGCTGAAGATTTGTTGGATTATTTTGCCACTTTAAAGGGTGTAAGTTCAAAAACGGATCGTATAAAATTAGTAAAGGAAGTATTAGAAATTACCAATTTATATGAGGTTCGTAAAAAACATGTAGCGGGTTACTCTGGAGGTATGAAACAACGTTTTGGAATTGCCCAATTGTTACTTAACAATCCAAAATTAATCATCGTAGATGAGCCAACAGCGGGCTTAGACCCGGCAGAAAGACACCGTTTTTTAAATGTGTTGCGAGAAGTAGGTACCAATTGTACGGTTATTTTTTCTACCCATATTGTGGAAGATGTAAAAGAATTGTGCAATGAAATGGCTATTTTAAATGGTGGAAGAATTTTAAAGCATACTACTCCTCAGGAAGCTACTTCAGAGATTGACGGCAAAATTTGGACTAGAATTATCGGGAGAGATGATTTAGAAGACATGGAGACGATGTATAATGTGCTGTCTTCAAATTACAACCAAGACAATAGTTTAAATATTCGTGTTTTTGCCGAGCAACAGCCTTCAACAGAATTTGTTTTGGCCAAGCCTCAATTAGATGATGTTTATTTTATCGCTTTAAAACAAGATGAATTTGTAAGAATTTCTTAGAATGTTCTTTCAATTTCATTTTTTTCAACTTTAAACAAATTATCATGTTTTTTACGATATACAAACAAGAATTAAACTACTGGTTCAAAAGACCAACTTTTTATATTTATACGGCCATATTTTTTGCCCTTGCACTTTTTTTTGCGGCTTCCACGGCTGGTGTTTTTGATTTTATTACAACCACAACCAATTCCTCATCCATTGTAAATTCTCCAATTGGGATTAACAATTTGTTCAATTCTCTAGCAGTATTGATTTTCTTTTTGTTTCCGTCCATTGTTGGAGTTTCAGTGTACCGGGATTATAAAAGTGAAATGCATTCCATTTTGTATTCCTATCCTTTTACAAAGGCCAACTATTTATTCGCAAAATTTTTAAGCTCCATAACGGTTGTTTTAATGATTGTTTTTGCAATTGGTCTTGGGATGTTTGTCGGTTTTAGATTTCCTGGAACGAATTCAGAAATTGTTACCTCATTCTCTTTTATGGCCTATGCCCATGCGTATTTGGTCTACATTATTCCAAATGTTTTATTATTTGGTGCCATCGTTTTTGGGGTGGTAACTTTTACTCGAAATATTTCTGCAGGTTTCATAACAGTTGTTTTGTTTTTGCTAGTTCAAGGCATTGTAGAAAGTATTTTAAGAGAACCTGAAAGTCGTTTTCTTTCTGGCTTGTTAGATCCGTTTGGGGCTAGTGCTTCTAATTATTATACAAGATATTGGACTGTCGCTGAGCAAAATGAACTTTTTTTACCTTTTAAAGGGGTTATAATTTACAACCGCTTATTGTGGATGGGTATCGCTTTACTTGTTTTCGGTTTGGTGTATAAATATTTTACCTTTAGTGAAAATGCATTTAGTTTTTCTTTTGGTAAGAAAGCACCTGAGCGTTCTGTAAAATCTAATTTTGGAGGAATTACCCGAATCAAATTGCCCGAAGTTGGTTTTGATTATTCCATAAAACAAAATTTAAAAGCGATGTGGAAATTGTCAAACATCGATTTTAAATACATTGTAACCAGTTGGCCATTTATGAGCATACTTTTGGTGGGATTAATTTTTATTATTCTAACAGCAAGTGTCATTGGTGAAGTTTTTGGAACCAATACCTATCCGGTAACTTGGCAAATGCTCTTGGTGCCAGGAAATAGTTTTGGGTTATTTATTAATATACTTACATTTTTGTATGCTGGGATGCTTGTTCATAGAGGATCAATCTCAAGAGTTAATCATTTAATAGATGTAACACCTATTCCTAACTGGACCCTTTTGTGGTCCAAGTTTATTGCATTGCTAAAAATGCAAGCGGTGTTGTTACTTGTGATTATGCTAGGAGGAATGTCAATCCAAATATATAGAGGGTACTATAATTTTGAAATCGGACATTATTTATATGAGCTCTATGCCTTAAACTTTATTGGTTTTATAATTTGGGCCCTATTGTCACTTTTTGTTCAAACCCTCATGAAAAATCCATATTTAGGCTTGTTTGTACTGTTGGTTATTTCTATTGGCATTCCATTTTTAAGCGAAGCTGGTATAGAGCAGTCGATTTTTAAATACAATCAAGCACCTGGCTTTTCGTATTCAGATATGAATGGCTACGGAGTAACCTATCACAGTTATATCGTTCATAAAATATATTGGTTGTTTGGGGGTCTTATGTTGCTGGTTATTGCCGGATTGTTTTGGGTGAGAGGGATACCAAATTCTTTTAATGAACGAATGAAACTAGCATCGAAAAGATTTCATGGAGGCATCGTCCTATTCTTTGGTTTTCTTTTAGTTGGTTTCTTTGCATTAGGGTTTAGTATTTATAAAGAAAATAACATTAATAATAAAAGTTTTTCTTCTAAGGTAAGAGAACAACAGCGAGTAGATTTTGAAAAAAACTACAAAAAGTATGAGAAGTATGCCCAACCAAGAGTTGTAGCTGTAAAATCAACTATGGATATTTATCCAAAGCAATTAAACTTTGAGGCAACTGCCAAGTATACCATGGTAAACAAGACTCAAGAAGTAATTGACACCTTGTTTTTAAATCATAATGGATATCCGTCTACCTTTACCTTTAATAAGGAGGTGAGTCTGGTTTTAGAAGATTCTATCATGCATTTTGATATGTACAAACTAGCCCAAAGTTTGCAACCTGGAGACAGTTTGGAACTTTTTACAAGTGTTAAAAACAAACCAAATACTTTTTTAAGAAACAATTCACCGGTAGTTGCGAATGGAACCTTTATTAATAATTTTAGAATCTTTCCTACACTTGGCTATAATGGAAGCAATGAGCTTACCGATGATGAGGCCCGGAAAAAATACGGTTTACCAAAGAATCCATTAAGGCCAATGCCTTCAGATTCAGCTGCTTTAGGGAATACTTATATTTCAAAAGACTCTGATTGGATTGATTTTGAAGCAACAGTGAGCACATCTCAAGATCAGATTGCAATCGCTCCTGGCTATTTGCAAAAAGAATGGGTAGTAGGAGATCGGAAATATTTCCATTATAAGATGGATAGTAAAATTCTCCATTTTTATGCGTTTAATTCTGCACGCTATGAAGTGATTAAAGATCAATGGAATGATGTGAAATTAGAAATTTATTATCGCAAAGGGCATGAATTTAATCTAGAGCGAATGATGAAAGGAATGAAGGCTTCTTTAGAATATAACACAGCTAATTTTAGCCCATACCAACACAAGCAATTGCGAGTCATTGAGTTTCCTAGAGGAGGCTTTGCACAATCGTTTCCGAACACTATTCCTTATGCAGAAGATGCAGGTTTTATTGCCGATGTCGATGACACTGAAGAAGGAGGCGTAGACTATCCTTTTGCAATTACTGTGCACGAGGTGGCGCATCAATGGTGGGCGCATCAAGTAATCGGTGCAGATGTGCTAGGTTCAACCATGCTTTCAGAGAGTTTGTCTGAGTATGTTTCTTTAAAGGTCTTGGAACATCAATACGGAAAAGAGAAAATGCGAAAGTTTTTGAAAAAAGCATTAGATGGCTATTTAACACAAAGAACGGTTGAATCAAAAAGAGAAAATGCGCTAATGTACAATGATGGTCAAGGGTATATTCGCTATCAAAAAGGTTCTTTGGTTTTTTATGCTTTAAGCGATTATATTGGTGAAAGCAACTTAAATGGAGCCTTGAAAACCTATGTAGAGAAGGTAAAGTTTCAAGAACCTCCTTATACAACCTCAGAGGATCTTGTGAATCATATTAAAGCGGTAACGCCCGATTCATTGCGTTATATAATTAAGGACATGTTTGAAACCATTACGCTCTACAAAAACAGTGTGTCAAATGTTACTTCTAAAGAATTGCCCAATGGTAAATATCAAGTAGATATTGAGTTTATTGTAAGCAAGTATCGAAACAATGATCAAGGAAAACGCTATTATGGTGATAAAGTTGGGGATACTTTAACCTATACTTCTAAAAACTTAATCCAACCTATTTTATCGGTTCCGTTGGCAGATTATATAGATATTGGGATTTTTACAGAAGAGGAAGTTGAGGGTAAAAAGAAGGAAGTAGTCTTATATCTTCAGAAACATAAAATTACATCAATTCACAATACGATAAGTATAGTGGTAGATAAAAAACCAACAGAAGTCGGAGTCGATCCTTATAATAAGTTAATTGACACCTCTTCTGAGGATAATAGAAGGAAGTTGTAATTACCCAACTAAATAAGAAGGCCTCACAGTTTGTGAGGTCTTCTTTTTTTTAGCATTCTTTTATATATTTTATATGACTTTGGTGTTCTTTTTGCAGCATGTAAAATTAAAGTATATTTACACCCTCAAAAATACGTCTGATTTGAAAGGAATTTTATGTCTTTTAGCGGTCATGCTGTCTTCCCCTATTTTCGCTCAGAAAAAAGATAGTATTCCTTTGTCTCAGCAGTATCTTGTGATAACAGACACCACAACCATTAAATTAAAAGAGGTAGTCTTGTTGTCCAAACGAAAATTTGAATCTCAAGAAGATGTCAATTATTACTATTGGTTTCGAAAAAAAGTATTTAAGGCGTATCCTTATGCTATATTGGCTACGAAACGTTTAGACACTTTAGCTGGGCGATTAGAGAAGATTAAAAGTAAGAGCGATAGGAGAAGGTATGTAAAAATCATTCAGCGATATTTAGAGGGGGAGTTTACAGATCAGTTAAAAAAGATGACTCTTATTGAAGGACGCATTCTAATTAAGTTAATTCATAGGCAGACTGGTTATACTGTATTTGATCAAATTAGAGAGTTTCGAAGCGGTTGGAATGC
>Ga0070748_1001015_pt1 | contig 13272 bp, 10 predicted proteins | sample VirMetDEL_Nov_12_FD_77015 | JGI IMG/M metagenome (GOLD analysis project Ga0070748, IMG submission 77015) | Aqueous microbial communities from the Delaware River and Bay under freshwater to marine salinity gradient to study organic matter... | ecosystem: Environmental > Aquatic > Marine > Coastal...
AGAGAAGTAAATTGAAGGGATCTCGATTTGTTCTTGTTCGATATAACTCCAAACATCTAATTCTGTCCAGTTAGAAATAGGAAAAACACGTACGTTTTGACCGTTTTCTATTTTACCGTTTAACAAATCAAATAATTCAGGACGTTGGTTTTTTTCATCCCACTGACCAAAGTCATCACGAACAGAAAAAATACGTTCTTTAGCTCTCGCTTTTTCTTCATCTCTACGAGCACCACCTATACAAGCATCAAATTTAAATTCTTCAATCGCATCTAGAAGTGTTGTAGTTTGCAAGCTGTTTCTACTCGAATATTTCCCAGTTTCTTCCACTACTTTACCTTCGTCTATAGCATCTTGTACATTACGAACTATTAATTCTAGACCTAATTCCTTAACTAATCTATCTCTAAATTCAATTGTTTCAGGAAAATTATGTCCTGTATCTACATGCAATAATGGAAAAGGAATTTTAGCTGGGAAAAATGCTTTTTGCGCTAATCTCACTAATGTAATGGAATCTTTTCCACCAGAAAAAAGCAATACTGGTTTGTCAAATTGAGAAATAACTTCTCTGAAAATGTATATCGCTTCGCTTTCTAATGCGTTTGTTTTTAATATCGTACTCATTGTTTTTATTTTAATTCAAAAATTGAAAGATTCAAATATTGAAAGATTGATGTATTCTTTTAATTGAAATTATTTCTGGTGTAAACCACATTCTTTGTGACTTGATTCCCACCACCATCTTCCGGCTCTGATGTCTTCTCCTTCTGCGATTGCTCTGGTACAAGGTGCACAACCAATGCTTACAAAGCCTTTTTTATGTAAAGTATTTTGAGGGACATTATTAAGTTCCAAATACTCTTCAACTTCTTTCAAAGTCCATTTTAATAATGGATTGAATTTGATTATTTCGAATTTTGCATCGTACTCGAAAAGGTCTAAATCATTTCTATTTTCGGATTGTTCCGCTCGTAAACCAGTAATCCATACCGCATTTCCTTTTAAAGCCTTAGTCAATGGTATTACTTTCCTAATAAAACAGCACTCTTTTCTATTCTCCACAGATTGGTAAAAGCTATTTGGCCCTTTTGCATTTAGAAGATTTTGAACATCTGTAGCTTCAGGAAAATATACTTCAATATGTTTATTATACTTTTTCAATGTTTTATGAAAAACATCGTATGTTTCTTGAAACAGGCGCCCCGTATCTAAAGTAAAAATATTGATAGCAGCAGTACTAGTTGCTATTAATGCCGTTATCACCTGATCTTCTTGTCCGAAAGAAGTTGAAAAAACCACTTTATCTTCGTATTGATCTGCCAAAAAAGCAAAAGTCTCCTCAATTGATAAATCTTTTGTTTTTTCTATTAACGTTTGTACTATCGTTATGCTCATTTCTTATTTCATTTATTAAAAAATCTATTACCCTATCGGTTTAGTAGATTACTACGCAAAAGTAGTATTAATTTACAAACCACAAAACAAAAAATTACTTTTTATTCAAAAAAACAAATTGCTTATTGCTTCATAAAAAGCATGTTATATCTCTATTTTAGCGCAATGTTATTAAATTCACGTAAAATCACCACCCCTATCTTCATATTGTTAAAATAAGACCCTCCGTTTTACCAAAACTTTAATTTTATAATATATATTACAATAGTCTACTTCCCCTATAGGATAATAATTAAATAGTTATTATTTTTGCTCCAAATATTTCTTTTATGGATTTTCAAATAGGACTAATAGTTGCAGGTTTAACGGTAGGTTTCGTAGTAGGCTTGACTGGCGTAGGAGGTGGATCTTTAATGACACCTATTTTGTTATGGTTTGGAATCCCACCTACCACTGCGGTAGGTACAGACTTATTATATGCTGCATTTACCAAGATGGGTGGCGTTTATGTGCATCACAAAAAAAAGAATATTGACTGGTCTATAACTGGATGGCTTTCTCTAGGAAGTGTTCCTGCAGCATTACTGACTTTATGGATTTTGCACAGCATAAAAACGGATATTACTGCTCTAAATGCCATTATTAAATACAGTTTAGGCTGGGCACTACTGTTAACTTCAATTGCCGTACTATTCAAAAAGAAGCTTTTAATTTTATCTCAAAAACATTCTGGAGATAAATTTCACAGCGAGAGTAAAACGCAAAACTTACTAACGGTTGCTATAGGTGTTCTTCTGGGCGCAACAGTCACTTTAACATCAATTGGTGCTGGCGCTTTGGGTACGGTAACCTTATTCTTTTTATATCCATTATTAGCGACACCTAGATTAGTAGGTACAGAAATTGCTCATGCGGTTCCATTAACACTTGTTGCTGGGCTAGGACATGCTACTATGGGAAATTTAGATTTAGGCTTACTGAGCCAATTACTTATTGGCTCTCTACCTGGTATTTTTTTAGGAAGTATGCTTAGCGGAAAAGTTCCGGACCTGTTCCTTCGAAATGCTATCGCTGGAATGCTGTTTTTCGTAGGGTATAAACTCGTTTTTATGATATAGTTTAGCCTCCCATTAATTCCATAAAAAATACCCTTTCACTGATTTGTACATTGAAAGGCTATTTTTTATGAAAAATTTTTACTTAAAAAGCGATATCAGCCAGTGTATTGTTTTCTAATATTATCAAGGTATTATCACGCACTTCAGTCATTAATTTACGTACAGCACAAGAAACTTCATCTTGACAGTCGTCACATTTTTCATAAAAATTATGACTAGCACAAGGCAATAGAGCAATTGGCCCCTCTAGAATTCGGTATACCTTAGCCATATTGATTTCCTTCGGGTCTTTGATCAAATAATAACCGCCACCTTTGCCTTTTTTAGCACCTAAGAAACCAGAATTACGCAAAAGCAATAGAATACTTTCTAAAAACTTGATCGAAATATTTTCGCTTTTTGCAATATCGGCAATAGCAACTGGAGTTTGATCTTCTTGGCGAGCCAAAAATGTCAAGCCCCTTATTCCCTATTTTGTTTTCTTTGAAAGCATATTTTAAATTGAATAGTTGAGTCAGATAAATGAATACTTAAAATCCAACATCAAATATCGTAATTTTTTAAGATAAAGCTTGCTCTAAATCGCCAATAACATCATTTACGGTTTCTAATCCTACTGAAACGCGAACTAAGCCATCTGTAATGCTGACTGCTAGCCTCTCTTCAACCGATAATTTACTATGCGTTGTAGATGCAGGATGTGTAACGATAGTTCTGGTATCTCCTAGATTTGGTGACAACGAACACAATCGTATCTTGTCTAAAAATGCTCTACCTGCTTCAATTCCTCCTTTTATTTCAAAAGCCACAATGTTACCACCTAACTTCATTTGTTTTTTGGCGATGTCATGTTGTGGATGTGATTTCAAGAAAGGATATTTGACAGTATTAACTTGAGGGTGACTTTCCAAAAACTCAGCAACTTTCATTGCATTTTCGCAGTGTCTATCAACACGAATAGCCAAAGTTTCTAAACTTTTCGATAGTACCCAAGCATTAAATGGTGATAAAGAAGGACCTGTAAGTCGGGAGAAAAGATAAATTTCTTTAATCAAATCTTCGTTACCTACGGTAACTCCTCCTAAAACTCTTCCTTGTCCGTCAATTAATTTTGTCGCCGAATGTACTACCAAGTGTGCTCCCCATTTTATAGGTTGTTGAATGTAAGGAGTAGCAAAACAATTGTCTATAATTAAAATCAAATTATGCTTTTTGGCAATATCCCCTAGTAATTCCAAATCGATAATATCAACCGCTGGATTCGTAGGTGATTCAGCAAATAGAATTTTGGTATTTGGCTTTATGAAGCTTTCAATTGTCTCTGGCTTATTAATATCAAAATAAGTGGTTTCAATATTCCACTTTGGAAAATACTTAACAAACAAAGAGTGAGTTGCGCCAAAAACACTGCTAGAAGAAACAATATGATCTCCTGATTGCAACAAAGCAGCAAAAGTAGAGTATACTGCTGCCATACCAGATGCGAAGGCAAAACCAGCTTCAGCACCTTCCATTTTACAAACTTTGTTTATAAATTCGTTTGTATTTGGATTGCTGTATCGGCTATAAATATTTCTATCTTTCTCTTCTGCAAAGGAAGCCCGCATATCTTCGGCATCTTCAAATACAAAACTTGATGTTAAGTACAAAGGAACCGAATGTTCTAAATATTGCGTTCTTTCTAATTGGTTGCGTATGGCTTGTGTTTCAAAACCAAAATTATAATCTTCCATAAATAAGCCCCCTTCCCTAGCCCTTCCAACCCCCGAAGGGGGAGCAAGCTATGTGGTTTTTTTGTGGGGTGATTTTAATTGTTAGTAAATTTTATCGTTTTAATATTTTACACCATTTACAGTGTTCCCCCTTCGGGGGTTAGGGGGCTCCCATTCAAAATTACTTTATAATGTATTGTTGCTGTAGGTTCTAATGTTTTAGAAACCGAACAGTATTTATCAAAAGACAATTGCGCTGCTTTTGCGGCTTTGTCTTCTTTGATGTTTCCTTCTAAATAAAAAACTAAGTGGATATCTTTAAATGGCTTTGCTTCTCCTACTTGTACTCTTTTACCTTCAACCTCAGCTTTGAAAGAAGTGATTTCCTGGCGTTGTTTTTTCAAGATCGAAATCATATCAATAGCGCTACATCCTGCAACTCCCATCAATACTAATTCCATCGGACTTGGTCCCTGATCATCGCCACCAAATTCTGGACGGCTATCTACATTCACAATATGTCCACGTTCGTTTTTTAATTCGAAATGGAAATTGTCGTTTACTCTATTTAATGTGATTTTCATGTTTGTTTCTTTATTTGAACGCGGGTAAAACGGATTTGCTATCGCAAAAACACCGATTTCAAACGCGGATTTTTATTAAATTTCACCATTTTGTACCCCCCTTCGGGGGCTAGGGGGCTTCTAACCTTTATCAGACAATCTTAATATATCTCCAAAAACACCTCTGGCAGTAACTGCTGATCCAGCTCCAGCTCCTTGAATAACAATTGGTCGATCTCCGTATGATTCGGTATAGATTTCGAAGAAAGAATCAGATCCTTTCAATCCTCCCAAAGCGGTATCCGAAGGTACGGAAACTAATTTCACTTCCAAAATTCCTTTATCATTTTGTAAATCACCAGACAGTTCCCCAATATAACGCAGCACATGATTGGGTTTTTGATCTGTTTTGATTTTATCATAAATAGGATCAAATTCTTTTAATTTAGTCAAGAAATCAGCGGCGCTTCCTTCACGTAAATGTTCTGGAATTAAATTTTGAATGTCAATTTCTTCAAATTCATTTTGTAAGTCTAATTCTCTAGCCAGGATCAATAATTTTCTTCCTACATCATTTCCACCTAAATCTTCTCTTGGGTCAGGCTCCGTGAATCCGCTGTCAATTGCTTCTTTCAAAATTTCACTAAAAGGAACATCCTTGGCAGAAAAATTATTGAATAAGTAGCTCAAAGTACCAGAGAAAACACCTTTGATTTTAGTGATATTTTCTCCTGAAAGATGCAACAATTTTATGGTATCAATGAGTGGCAATCCTGCACCTACATTAGTTTCATACAAGTAATTCTTTTGATTATCAGCCAGTACTTTTCGCAATTCTTTATAGAAACCATAACTTAAAGTATTCGCCACTTTATTGGACGAGATCAAATCAAAACTATTTTCGGCAAGCGGAATGTAGTTTTCTACAAAAGTGGCACTAGCCGTATTGTCAATGGCAATTAAATTCTCTAGATGATGCTCATTTGCATAAGCAATAACATCAGCAATTGTATAAGGCGCTTCGTTAGCTTGAATTTCGTTTTTCCAGTTTGCCGAAACCCCGTTTTTATTTAGCAGCACTCGTTTAGAATTGGCAATGGCAAACACATTCAGTTTGATGTCTTTCCTTTTCTCAATGGCCTTCGCCGATTCTAAAATCTGATTAATTAAGGTTCCGCCTACTAATCCATGACCAAAAATGGCAATATTGATTTTCTTAGCTACTCCAAAAATTTCCCCGTGAATCACATTCAGCGCTTTGTTAAGTTCGGATTTTTTAACCACTAAACTCACATTTTTACCTGTGACCGTATTATTGAAAAGAATGGGAACAATTTTATTTTTTATTAAAGCGGTATAAGGCTTATGAAAGGTGCTTAAATCCTGACCAATAATTGAAATTACAGATACATTATCAGTCACCGTGATTTTATTGACATCCTTAGAGTAGAAATCATTTTCGAATTCTTTTTCGAGTTGAATCATTGCTTTTGTCGCTTTATCAGCAGCTACTACAAGTCCAATTCCCCTTTCTGAAGAACCTTGCGAAATGATGCTTACACTAATATCGTTATCTCCCATAACTCTAAAAATTCGCGCATCAACACCCGTTTTCCCTAACAATCCTCTGCCTTCTAAGTTTACTAGAGATACATTTTCTAGGACGGACAAGGTTTTAATTCCAGCCGCGTTTGAATTGGAAGTGATTAAGGTCCCATTATTTTCATGATTGAACGTATTCAGGATTCGAAGTGGGATGTTTTTTTCTAAAAGAGGAATGATTGTTTTGGCGTGCAAAATATTCGCACCAAAATTTGCCATCTCATTCGCTTCATTATAAGACAAGGATTCTATTTTTTTAGCATCAAGTACCAACTCCGGGTTAGCAGTATAGATTCCGTCCACATGTGTGAAATTTTGTAGTTCTTCGGCATTGATATAATTAGCAATCAGTGAAGCTGTATAATTGCTGCCGTTTCTTCCCAAGGTTGTGGTTTCTTGTTTCCCATTCGAACCAATAAAGCCGGTAAGCACAAGAATAACGTCTTTATTATCTTTAAAAACTTGGATGACGTTTTTCTTCGAAATAGCATCTAAAGGTTGCGCATCACCAAAATTGGAGTCGGTTATAATCAATTCTCTTGTGTCTGCTAGTTTGGCAGGAATGTTTTTTTCGTTCAATAAAAATACTAATAACTTAGCCGAGAGTAGTTCTCCTTGTGCCAGCACCTGATCTTTGATTTTAGCACTATAATCACCAATCAAACTAACACCTTCAAATAATTTCTCTAATTTATCAAATTCTGTCGCAAAATCAACATTTTCAAAACCATCCTTTTGATAGGTTTTAAAACTTTCTAATAATGGTTTGTAATTACCGTTTTTAGCAGCTATAGTCAAAATATCATCAAGTTCATCTGTAGCTTTTCCTCTTGCCGAAACTACGACAGCAAACTGTTCTTCTTTTTTTACCTTATCTTCTATAATGTCTAAAACGGTAGCGATACCACCGCCATTAGCTAAAGACTTCCCACCAAATTTTACTATTTTCATCTGCTTTTTATTTTTAAAAACAACTTCTAATAAATTGTCTAATTGTTCGTATTCCATCAAAAAGGCATCATGGCCATGTTGAGAATCAATCTCACTATAGAATACATTATTTTTAAATTTTTTGATTTCGTTGTACGTTTCCCTATTCTCCTTTGCGGTAAAAAACAAATCTGAATTGATTCCTACAATGTATATGTTAGCATCTACCCTAGAAATAATCGTTTCTAGCGATTCTTGATTGCGCGTAATATCAATAGTTTTCAATAGTTGATTCATCATCTTGTAGGCCGCCAGCTGAAATCTTTTTTCTAACTTTTCTCCGTGGTAGTTTAACCAACTCTCTACTTGAAAAGTTTCTAGCTGTACGTTGATGTCTCTATTGAATTTTTCTTTGAAAGATTCTGGCGTGCGGTAGCATAACATGGCGTGAATGCGCGCATCTTCGATGGGTTTTTTAGAATTATTGAGAATTTGCTCTTGTAGGTAGCAATTAGCAATTAACCAGTCTGTCGCTTTCCAATCTGTAGCTATAGGAATAAAGTTTTGCGCTAGTTTAGGCTCTAAGGCCAAAATTTCCCAAGCAATTCCGCCACCTACAGATCCGCCGATGAGTGCAAATAATTGATCAATCTTTAAGAACCGAAGCCCTTCGATAAATATTCTCGCAATATCTCTAGCGATAAAATCTCGGTAATTTTCGATAGTAATTGAGTTGAAGCCATTACCAGGCACATCAAAAGCTACAATGGTATATTTTCTAGTATCGATTGTTTTGTCAACTCCCACAATATCATTCCACCAACCGGATTCTCCTATCACTTGAGAATTTCCCGTCAAGGCATGATTTATTAAAATAATGGGAGCAGTATGTAAAGGAGCACCAAAAACTTGATAACTTAAGTTAAGGCTAGCATAGACAGCACCATTGTGTGTGGTGAAATTGTGTAATGTAATATGTGTTGGTTTATTTTCCAATGTCAAATCTTTTATTGATTTTGATTTGTATTTGGAAATATTAGAAAGAAAAAACTAGTTGTAAACTAGAAAAATTCTTGTTGTTATCTTTCCACTTTTGGGAGTGGTAGAATGCAGCACCTTCTTCGATAAATCGAAGGGTTGCTAAGGCTTCATCGGGTCTATTCCCTCGTCCTTTCTTTATAACATTTCAATACGTTTGTGAACTTAATGGTACAAATTAACTATTAATTTAATTAACAAGCAAATATTATTTATCAAGATTGCTTCTAAAAAAAAATAGACAACAAAAAAACGCAAGACATCGCTGAACTAAACAGTTCAGAAATTACTCGCGTGAAAATCAGTATAGAGACCGTACGTTATCAATTAGATAAAAAGTGTATCATTCTCTTTTGAATACATCAAAAACTGCAATGAATTAGGAACTTTGTTTAAGTCATTCGCATTTGTTGTATTGATTCCGAATCGTGGATTAATCAAATCATCAACTGATATATTAATCATATTTTTTTTAGTTTTTAAATTCCTCAAAAAACTAACTGCCCTGGTAATTCTGTTTGTTGCCCCCATAATATTCACGTTTTAATTGTTGTACTTTGTATTGTATTTTTTCTTGATATCCTTTTGTAAATTGCTACTTGAAAAAAACCAGTGAGTCAAAATTTATATTTGTTCCGTCTCTTTTAAATCATTTTATATTAAATAAAAAAGCCTTCCATTTTAATGGGAGGCTTATACTATTATATGGTATATATAAAGTAATCACGACCCGACAGATCTCTCTGAACCAGTTTTGGCATTTTTATAAATATTTAAATTTATTCTTGGTATTTTCATATGGCAAATTTGAGGATTTTAGAGTTACTTTCCTAATGATAATCAATATTTTAACGCAATTTTGTACCATTTATTAAAATCTTATAAATCGAGATTATAATACTATAACTATTAACCTACAATTATGAAAAATGCGACTTCAAATAGTTTTTATTTACTCTAATTTAGCCATTTTTATTGTTATGCGTAGATGATTAAAGCCTAAAGATATATTGTTGACAAAAGCACCACACTAACTGAAATTTTACTCCATATTTTTTTAATTCCAAAAAATAGCGAAGTTTAATTTGCAATTCAAAATGGTTTCATACCTTTGCACCCGAATATAAGAGGAAAAATTTGAACTGATTGCAACCTCTTCATAATGAAACGAATTCATTATGGATGCTGAAAATTTTTCAGTAGAAAAAAATGCTAAAGCAGAAACTCTTCTTTAGCGCTATATTGTTGCAATCCCTTTTTCTCAAATTAATTAAAAATACTATTTATTATGGCCTATTTATTTACGTCAGAATCTGTGAGTGAGGGACATCCAGACAAAATTGCAGATCAAATATCAGACGCATTAATTGATAATTTTTTAGCATTTGATGCTAATTCAAAAGTTGCATGTGAAACTTTAGTAACTACAGGTCAAGTTATTTTGGCTGGGGAGGTAAAGTCAAACACCTACTTAGATGTGCAACAAATTGCTCGCGATGTAATCAAGAAAATTGGTTACACAAAAAGCGCCTATATGTTTGAAGCAGAGTCATGCGGAATTCTTTCGGCTATTCACGAGCAATCAGCAGATATCAATCAAGGTGTTGACCGTTCTAGCCCAGAGGAGCAAGGAGCAGGTGACCAAGGAATGATGTTTGGTTATGCTACAAATGAAACGGAAAATTACATGCCATTGGCACTGGATTTATCACATAAATTATTACAAGAATTAGCTCTTTTAAGACGCGAAAATAAAGAAATTACGTATTTACGTCCAGATGCTAAGTCTCAAGTTACACTTGAATACAGTGACGATAACAAACCAACTCGTATTGATGCGATTGTTATTTCTACTCAACATGACGATTTTGATGAAGAGCCAGCGATGCTTGCTAAAATTAAAAAAGACATTGTTGAAATTTTGATTCCTAGAATCATTGCTAAAAATCCAGCAAGTGCACATTTATTCAATGATAAAATTCAATACCACATTAATCCTACAGGTAAATTTGTTATTGGTGGACCACATGGAGATACTGGTTTAACGGGAAGAAAAATCATTGTAGACACTTATGGTGGTAAAGGTGCTCACGGTGGTGGTGCATTCTCTGGTAAAGACCCAAGTAAAGTAGACAGAAGCGCTGCCTATGCAACACGTCATATTGCTAAAAACTTAGTAGCAGCTGGTGTTGCTGATGAAATTTTAGTACAAGTTTCTTATGCTATTGGTGTAGCCAAACCTATGGGAATCTTCATTGATACTTATGGAACATCAAAAGTAAACTTAACGAATGGTGAAATCGCTAAAAAGGTAGAAGCTATATTTGACATGCGTCCATACTTTATTGAGCAACGTTTAAAATTAAGAAACCCTATTTATAGCGAGACAGCAGCTTACGGTCATATGGGACGTACTCCAGAAACTGTAACTAAAACATTCTCTGCTCCTGGTGGAAATGAAAAAACAGTTACCGTTGAATTGTTTACTTGGGAAAAATTAGATTTTGTTGACCAAGTAAAAACAGCTTTTGGATTGTAATTCCAATATTAAGAACCTAAATTAGATTCTTAACCCAACTTACTGAACCCCGAATTTTGCTAATGCAACATTCGGGGTTTTTGTTTGCAACATCTTACAATAACAGAAATTAAAATAATTGCAATAAAACATAAAATAAGACCTAATCATTATTTTTGTACTTTGCAATCCTTATGAAAAAGCCATATGTTTTATTTTTATTATTAATTTTCATTTTTGCGAAAGCTCAAAATGAACCTATTGTAGCTTCAAAAATAAATTCTATCCCTTCGCGATTTGAAAATAATATAGGATTTGACGTATTTGGATTCTTCTATTTCATTAAGGACAATGTACTTTTTAAAACAAACGATAAGCAAACCTTTGAATATAAAAATATCTCCCTTGGTAATTTAACGGATGTTACTATAGAAAACCCCCTCAAGATTGTACTTTTCTACGAAAATTTTAACAGCATAATCTTATTAGACAATCAGCTAAATGAAGTGCAAAACATTAATCTGTTAGAGAACAGTAATCAAATTGCAGCAACAGCTGTTGGTTTGTCTCTCAACAATCAATTGTGGATCTATAATAGTCTTGATCAAAAAATAGGGCTTTATGATTATTTAAAAAATACTTATAAACCTATCTCTAATCCTCTTATAGAAACAATCAAAGAGACTCAGTCTAACTTCAATTATTTCTTTTGGATAGACAATAAAAACAACTACTATAGTTGTGACATCTTTGGCAAAATAAGGCCTCTAGGAAAAATACCTGATTATGACTTAGTTAAAATTATAAATGAAGAGGAAATTATCTACACTAAAAACGGAAAATTATATTTAGTTAACATGATTAAAAATGAAAAATATCAAATTGAAATTTTAGAAAAAACCTTTGAAAATTTCTATTACAAAGACCAAATTTTAGCTATTTTTACATCGGAAGGAATTATCAATTTTAAAATCACAATACCGTAATGCACATAGCAGTAGCAGGAAATATAGGATCTGGAAAAACAACTTTAACTCGTTTACTAGCTAAACAATTCAAATGGGAACCCCATTTTGAAGACGTAGTTGACAATCCTTACCTCGATGATTTTTACCACCAAATGGAACGTTGGTCATTCAATTTACAAATTTATTTCTTAAATAGTCGTTTTCGACAAGTGATGCAAATTCGCGAAAGCGGAAAGAAAATCATACAGGATAGAACTATTTATGAAGACGCACATATCTTTGCTCCTAACCTATATTCAATGGGGTTAATGACTAATAGAGATTTTCAAAATTACTCCTCCCTTTTTGAATTAATGGAATCTACGGTAAAGGCACCAGACTTGTTGATCTATTTAAGAAGTTCAATACCCAATCTTGTAGGGCAAATTCACAAACGAGGACGTGAGTATGAAAACTCCATCTCAATTGATTATCTGAGTCGTTTGAACGAACGTTATGAAGCTTGGATTCATACTTACGATCGAGGAAAATTGTTAATTATTGACGTAGACAATATCAATTTTGTAGATAATCCAGAAGATCTAGGAACTATTTTTAATCGAATTGATGCCGAACTAAACGGATTGTTTTAGTTTATTTATAATCACATACCAATACTATAAACTGCATCCTTTTATAAGATACAAATAAAAAGCCCCGCAAATGCGGGACTTTTTTTATACATAATTCTAATGTAATTGAGAGCGCTACTTCGCTGCATCAATTTTGGCTTGGACTTCAGCATCCGTACCTTCAAAGACTTGAGTTTCTACCTTTCCGTTTACAGTTGTCGTTATGGTTCCCACCACAGTTCCATTGACATTCGTTTTTTCAATGGTTACTTCTTTAGATGTTTCGTTATGCATGCTGTTTTGACCATGCATGCTATTTTGATTGTGCATCATGTGTTCACAAGCAGCATTAGTACAGCCTTTCGCTAGACATTCTTCTTTTGACATTGATGTACAGGCTCCTGTAGTCATACAGCAGCTAGCTTTAGTATTAGTCAGCGTATGACTTCCGCTACCTAATATAGGAGCCATTACTAAACCTATTAGACAAGTCAATTTAATCAAAATATTCATCGATGGCCCTGAAGTATCTTTAAAAGGGTCTCCAACGGTATCGCCGGTTACAGCTGCCTTATGGGCATCAGAACCTTTGTAGGTCATTTCTCCGTTAATCAATACACCAGCTTCAAAAGATTTTTTAGCGTTATCCCATGCGCCTCCAGCGTTGTTTTGAAATACCGCCCAAAGTACACCTGAAACGGTTACTCCGGCCATATACCCTCCTAACATCTCTGCAATAAGCTGGTTATTATCTGCATAAACTAACTTTCCTAACAAAACAATCGCGATAGGAAAACCTATAGTTAATATACCT
>Ga0070748_1001017_pt1 | contig 13256 bp, 8 predicted proteins | sample VirMetDEL_Nov_12_FD_77015 | JGI IMG/M metagenome (GOLD analysis project Ga0070748, IMG submission 77015) | Aqueous microbial communities from the Delaware River and Bay under freshwater to marine salinity gradient to study organic matter... | ecosystem: Environmental > Aquatic > Marine > Coastal ...
GTGATCATTAGCCGCCTTAAGCCCATCAATATCAATAAAAAACAGCGCAAAACTATGATGATGACGCTGAAGGCGCTCTAAGCTCTGCTCCAAATGATCGAGAATACCGCGCCGATTCAACAACTTTGTGAGCGGGTCTATGGTCACCAACTTGCGCAGCTGCATTTCCAACTTTTCACGGTGGCACGCCACCGCAATTTGACTGGCAATGCGCTCAGCGAGCAGCACTAAATCGGGAGAGATATCGCCCCCCACCTCTGCCCCCATAGGGTCTGCAAACCAAGAAGAGGCAAGCACACCCAGCAGCTGGTCGGAAGAAATCAAGGGAATAACTAAATTAGCAACCAGCCCAGCCTGCACTAATTGCGGCATTGCATCTGAGGAGTTTTGATAATTAGGCGTATAAATACTGGTTTTAGTCGCGAGCGCGCGACCCGAGCTACCCAAATTTGCGGCAAAGCGCATACCGCTAAACTGATTCAGTAAATCCTTTTTTTCACCCTCAAAGAGTTTGTACTCTAGAGTTTGATCTTCCTCATCCAAGAGTATTAATGCAGTGCCATCTGCGCCCAGCAAACTGCGCACCGCTGCAGCAGCTTTGCGAAAGAACACCTGAAAGTCCGGTTCAAGAGTAAGCGCATCCATGGTCGCCAATAGGGACGGCACCGCAGTGCGCAACAGCAATTGATTTTTCATGAAGACGGGCTCACTAACACTTGAGTTGATATAGAGGATAAAAAAGAACGCGGGAAACCATAGTGACAGTGCAACATTTGCACCATCAAGTAAGCATTTAAGCTGCTAATGAGGAAATAGCCTAAGCGATAGAGATCAAAAACATCAACCAATAGAAATGATGATTTTGACGACACAAATGATAACAAAGAAGCACCAGCAATTGGCAAAAAAGTGCCGATATGCCCCAATAAAAAGCGCCAAAAGAAAAGCCTTGGCGCCTAATATAACCAAATAGAATTGAGCTACTGAAGTTGGCCAACAAAATTGCAGGGCTTATGGCGACTATCTAGCTGTTCTTGAATGATTTTTTTCCAGGCAGTCGTGCAGGCACCGGTAGAGCCCGGTAGACAAAAAATGAGGGTGCGGTTAGAAAAGCCCGCCGTGGCGCGCGACTGAATTGTGGAAGTGCCTATCTCCTCATAGGAAATCTGCCGAAATAACTCACCAAAGCCCACCACGGTTTTATCGAACAAGGGCGTTACCGCTTCCACGGTGGAATCGCGCCCCGCAAAGCCGGTGCCGCCAGTAATCAATACTACCTGCGCCGCTTTATCGACTATCCACTGCGAGAGCACGGCGCGAATTTGGTAAATATCGTCGATCACCAAGTCCCGCGCGTGAAGTCTGTGGCCAGCGGCCGTGAGCATATCCTGCAATGCTTGACCCGAGGTGTCAGTGTCGAAACTGCGTGTGTCGGATACAGTGAGAATACAAATATTGAGTGGGGTAAATTCTTTTTGGGAAGACATAAGCAAAACTCAAAATAACGTAATTATCGAGGCACTCACCTCAAACTCGAAGCACCTTAATCGCTCCAAACCTTCAATTCTTTTTTACACATCAGACCGACAAGAAACTCCAGCGCCACACCGAGACATTAAATATTCATCAGCCCAGCGGACTATCGCTCTTTTCCTCTACAAGTTCATCATCCGCCCGTCATATTCATAAAGCGCAAAATTTGCGGCTCATCGGCATCCAAATCAAACTCGTGTTTTTCTGGCTTGTGCGCCATAGCCTCAACAATCCGTTCACGCAATTCAACCAGAGGGTTTTCACTGGTGCGTAGCGCTGCGCGCAAATCTACTGAATTCTCCTGCCCTAAACACAGCAACAAGCGACCAACTGCAGTGACGCGCACACGGTTGCAGCTGCTACAAAAATTATTGGAGTGAGGTGAAATAAAGCCGATGCGCGAACCATAACTAGGCACCTGCCAATAGCGCGCAGGGCCACCATTGGCATCAGCCGCCGCAAACTCTGGCTGCAAGGACAATTCGCCTGCAATAAGCTCGCGTAGTTCGGCGCTGCTCATAAACTCTGCTGCTCGACCATGGCCATCAATACGCCCAAGCGGCATTTCTTCGATAAAGCTAATATCCAAACCTTCATTCAGTGCGAAGCGCACCAAATCGACCACCTCATCGGCGTTGTAATTCTTTAAGGCAACACAATTAAGCTTAATACGCGCAAAGCTCGCCGCTTGAGCGGCCTTTATACCTGCCAACACTTGATTGAGATCACCAAAACGTGTCAGCTCACGAAAGCGCTCAGGTTTAAGGCTATCCAAACTAATATTGAGGCGTGCAACACCCGCATCTTTTATCGCCTGCGCATATTGCGGCAAGTGTGTACCATTGGTTGTGAGGCACAACTCTTCTAGCCCTGGCAACTGCCCCAAGCGCTGTAAAAGCTCAATAATGCCACGACGAACCAGCGGCTCGCCGCCGGTAATGCGCAGCTTTTTTACCCCCAGCGCTACAAACGTAGCCCCTAGGGTCGAGAGCTCTTCAATGCTCAACACCTCTGCGCGCGGTAAAAATGTCATATCTTCAGCCATGCAATACACGCAACGCAGATCACAACGATCAGTGACCGAGAGACGCACATAGGTTATGGGGCGACCAAAGCTATCGATTAGGGACATATATAAGGAAACAACTCATTGGTAATCACAGGGCTTAGGGAATACTCTAACAGCTAAGCCTTCAACGGCAAGCGTTCAAGCGTTAAGGTTCAGTACAAAACGCCACACAAAACCGCTCATAAACATTCCAACATACACGATCAAATATCAGCACTTGCTCACAAACCAAGTATGGGTACAGCCTAGCAAGTGCAAACAAGGCGCCAAGTATAAGCTGCTCAATACCTAAAGCGTGCTTGAAGTGAAAAAACCAGACAAAAACAGCGCGCCAAAATAGGGAATTAATTTTTCAACGATCATGAGCGGCAAGAAAAACCACTCAAAAAAGTTCCCCTTACCAGAACCACCAACGTGCAGAGTGAAGGTCAACACTTAAAACACCAAAAAGGCACCAACTTAAAACACCGTGCACCACCACTTTGCGCGAAATTGGCGCATATTGCACATCTTAAAAAAATCATATTTGCTCGCTATTAGCGCACCTTTGCACCAACAAAAAACACAGCATCCTCCTCCACACAAACACCTATCTCTTTACACAATCCAACCCAGCCCACTTCATTTACCTAACGCAATGATTAATAAAGACTTTTTAAATAACATCACTAATAAATAAATATGGCATTCACTTTGCAGTACCCCCTGTAGTTACAAAATTGCAGCAGGTGCAGCATCATGAATCATCAAATCTCATCATTACGTTTTTCGCGCAACCTAAATCCTTCACTCCTCACCGCCTTAGGGCAAGAGCTAAGGGTGCCCGAGCAATTGGCAAAAAGCGCTAACGAAAAACTCCCACCTATTAAGGTGAGTTTTGACAACAGCACCCATGAGCGCGCACTCAGTACCAAGCCGGGCAAAGTCTGGCTAGTAGGTGCAGGCCCCGGCGACGCCGATTTGCTGACCATAAAAGCCCTGCGCGCCATTAATGCTGCGGATATTATTTTTTACGATTACTTAGTAAGCGATGACATTCGCGCACTCTTCCCCACGGCAACGCCTGCCTTATACGTTGGCAAAGCAAAAAATCAACACAGCATTGCCCAGGGCGATTTAAACCAACTGCTGGTAAATCACGCGCAACTCGGCCTGAACGTTTGCCGCATCAAGGGTGGCGACCCCTTCGTATTTGGTCGCGGTGGCGAAGAATTATTGGAACTGCGCAGCGCCGGCATAGAAGCCGAAGTTGTACCCGGTATTACCTCTGCCTCTGGTTGCAGTACCTATGCCGATATTCCGCTGACGCATCGCGGCTTATCGCAGGGCTGCACCTTTGTAACCGGCCACGCTGAAAAAAGTTTGGATGTGAATTGGAATGCGTTAGCGCAACTGAATCACACACTGGTGTTTTATATGGGCCTAACCCGCGCCGATGAAATTGCCAGCAAGCTACTCGCTGGTGGACTCGCGGCCGACACGCCCGTAGCCATTATTGAAAACGGCTGCCGCAAAAATCAGCGCGATGTTATTACCCAGCTCGATGATTTTCCCGCTGCGGTATTGCGCGAGCAAGTGCAATCGCCCGCTCTGATTATTGTCGGCCAAGTCGTAAGTATGAAAGAGAAATTACAACAACAAGTGTGGCAGCACTCAACTGCTAACGAACAACAATTTTTATTAGCCTAATCTGAAGCACAGGTGAGCCCGTTATGAAGAAGCGTATAGTAGTTGTCGGCAACGGCATGGTAGGACACAAATTTATTGATAACATCGTCAATCACGCTGATGCTGATCAATATCAAGTCGTTACTTTTTCCGAAGAGCCGCGCCTCGCTTACGACCGCGTACAGCTCTCTAAATATTTCTCTGGCTCAACAGCAGAAGATTTGGCCCTGACCAATGCGGATTACTACAACGAAAAATCGGTTGAGTTTATCCTGAAAGATAAGGTCGTTGATTTGGATTTCGACAACAAAGAAATCATCACCGTATCAGGTCGCCGCGAAGGCTACGATAAATTAATTCTCGCTACCGGCTCATTCCCCTTTGTACCACCTATTCCAGGCAACAACGGTAAACACTGTTTGGTGTATCGCACCATCGAAGATTTAGAAGCCATCACCCACTCGGCTACTCAGAGCAAAATTGGCGTTGTCGTAGGCGGCGGCTTATTGGGTTTGGAAGCGGCAGCAGCACTAAAGGCCGCAGGCCTTGAAACTCACGTCGTAGAATTTGCACCGCGCCTAATGGCCGTGCAACTCGACGAGGGCGGCGGTAAATTACTGCGTCGAAAAATCGAAGCCATGGGCGTACGTGTACACACCCAAAAAGCCACCACCGAAATTGTGGCCGGCACTGAAACTCGCTACCGCATGAACTTTGCCGATGGCAGTCATTTAGAAACCGATATGATTTTGTTCTCTGCAGGTATTCGCCCGCAGGACGAACTGGCGCGTAAGTGCGGCATCGAAATTGGCGAGCGCGGCGGCATAGTCGTCGACAACAATTGCCAAACATCCGTTAAAGATGTATTCGCCATTGGCGAGTGCGCACTCTGGAGCAATCGAATTTATGGTTTAGTTGCACCTGGCTATCAAATGGCGAAGGTCGCCGTCTCTGCCATCACTGGCGGCAACGATCAGTTTACCGGCGCCGACATGAGCACCAAATTAAAATTGCTCGGCGTAGATGTGGCCTCAATTGGCGATGCCCACGGCAACACGCCCGGCTCACTCAGCTATACCTACAGCAACGATGTAGAAGAAGTGTACAAGCGCATCATCGTTTCTGCAGACAACACCAAATTACTCGGCGCCGTACTCGTAGGCGATGCAGAAGGTTATGGCACATTGCAACAAATGTGTGTCAATGACATGGCCTTGCCCGAAGATCCTAACTGCCTGATTCTTCCCTCCGTTGACGGTGCCGGCATGTCTATCGGCGTTGATGCCCTACCCGATGCCGCATCAATTTGTTCATGCTTTGATGTAACCAAGGGCGCCATCTGCTGCGCCGTGCAAGATGGCGCGCGCACCATGGGTGACATCAAGTCAGTCACTAAAGCATCTACTGGTTGCGGCGGCTGCACCGCACTAACCAAACAAGTTATGGACTCTGAGTTGAAAAAGCTCGGGGTAGAAGTAAGCAATCATATTTGCGAACATTTCCCGCACTCGCGCCAAGAATTAGCCGACATAGTGCGCATTAAAGAAATTAAATCTTTTGATGCGTTACTCGATGGGCACGGGCACGGTTTGGGTTGTGACATTTGCAAACCCGCTGTTGGTTCCATTCTCGCCGCCTTCTGGAACGAATATGTTCTGGATGAAAAACACATAGGCCTGCAAGACACCAATGACATTTTCCTTGGCAACATGCAAAAAGATGGCACCTACTCAATCGTACCGCGTGTTGCGGGCGGTGAAATCACCCCTGACAAATTAATCGCCCTCGGTCAAATTGGTAACGAGTACAAACTCTATACCAAAATTACTGGCGGTCAACGTATCGATTTATTCGGCGCGCAGTTACATCAACTGCCCACTATTTGGAAAAAACTTATCGATGCAGGCTTCGAAACCGGCCACGCCTATGGCAAATCATTACGTACAGTTAAATCCTGTGTAGGCAGCACCTGGTGTCGCTACGGTGTGCTCGACTCGGTGGGCATGGCCATTGAATTAGAAAACCGCTACAAGGGTGTACGTGCACCGCACAAAATTAAATTTGGTGTATCAGGCTGTACGCGCGAATGTGCGGAAGCGCAATCTAAAGACTTCGGTGTTATCGCCACTGAAACGGGCTGGAGCTTATATGTGTGTGGCAACGGTGGCATGCGCCCACGTCATGCTGACTTATTCGCCACCGGCTTGGACAGCGAAACACTGATCAAATATATCGACCGCGTCATGATGTTTTACATCCGCACCGGCGACCGTTTACAGCGCACCTCGGTATGGCTGGAAAATATGGAAGGCGGCTTGGCTTACCTGAAGAAAGTCATCATCAATGACAGCTTAGGCCTAGGTGCTGAGCTGGAAGAACAAATGTCTTACAACATCAGCCAATACCAATGCGAGTGGAAAACCACCGTAGAAAACCCAGAGCGCTTGAAACGCTTCCAACACTTTATTAACAGCAAAGCGCAAGACAACAATCTTGCCTATGTGTTGGAGCGCGGCCAGCCGCGGCCAGCGACTGAAATTGAGCGCCAGGCTGAAAATATTCAATTCGTGGAATTAGTCGATTAAATTTTGATTAGGCATACTGCGCGCAATCACTGCGCGCGGTTTATCAACATTATTGTTAAGTGAGAATTATGATGAGTGACAACCCTTGGATTAGCGTCTGCGAACTCGACGACCTGCTACCCGACACCGGCCTCTGTGCATTAGTCAACGATCAACAAGTTGCACTGTTTCGCTCGCGCCGTTTAAACGAAGTTTTCGCTATTTCTAACTACGACCCCATAGGTACCGCCAATGTTTTATCGCGCGGCATCCTAGGCTCTATAGGTGATGAAATTGTAGTGGCGTCTCCGCTTTACAAAGAGCACTTTAATTTACGTACGGGTGAGTGCTTGGAAAAACCGGAATTTACCGTCAAGGTTTACGCCGTGCGCGTAGATGATGGCTTGATACAAGTCCAAGCCTAATTACTTATCATTCTTTTTGAAGATTGTTTTGTCTGAGGTTTTTAGTTAAAGACTTTTATTGTTTTATGAGCATCTCTCCCAGCTTCTTCGACTGCTTCATGAGTCGGCTTTATGGGCAACCTTTTTAGGTTGCCCTTTTTTATGGCCAGAGAAAGAGTAACAACATACGTTAATTTAAAGTGAAATTAATAGCTAGGCCGGCGCTGCGCGGTGGATTATAAAATCCACGCGGGACACCAATAAAAGATTCAGAGCGCTGCCTCAGATTGACTTCATCTGTGAGGTTTTTAACCCATACAGAAATATCCCAGCGAGAATTCATTTCCACGCCCACGCGAGCATTTACTTGAAACTGTAAAGGTATGGTATTTTCTGGTTTATTATTGGGATTTGAAAAGTAGCGGGCCGAATAACCATAATCCAGGTGCCCATAAATTTCTGTATGACCGCTGTAGGGCTTACTGAAATCTAACGCCACAAAATAGCTATGCTCAGGCGCATAAGGTAAATATTTTTTATCATAATCAACACCCAGCCCCCCGCCATTTTTAAAGCTATCGAATTTTGCCTGAGTAAACGCGGTATTTATACTTAATCTCAAGGCGGGTATTAGCTGCACACCGACATCCAGCTCGACGCCCTGAGAAGTTACTTTACCCGCATTGGTTAACGAAAGAAGACTGCCTCCAGCCCGACTAGGCACAAACTGAAATACTTGGAAGTCGCGCAGCTTAGTGACGAAGAGTGAAGAATTAATGGTAACCTGCCCATCTAGAAACTGCGTCTTGGTGCCTAACTCATAATTCAGTGCATACTCAGGATCAAATTGGAAATTTTCCAACGAAGTTATAAAATCCGCGTTCCAGCCACCGCTTTTATAACCCCGCGCTATGCTACTGTAGAGTAAAACATCAGGACTCAATTGAAAGTTAACTGCAATTTTAGGTAGTAATTCATTAAACGATTGCTTATCGCGTAGGTGACTCGTATTAATAAATAAACCCGTAGTATCTACACTTGAATAATCTATCGTTTTTTCTTCGTACAGGTAGCGAGCACCACTGGTTAGATTCCAACGTTCACTCAGCACATAGGCACCATGTACATAAATCGCAGCAGACTGCACCCCTGCGGAAGCGGGCGTAGTGACAAATTTATTAGGGGCTGGGCGAAAATACATTCCCGTGGTGGCGCTGCGCTGCGTTGAAATATCTTGATCGAGAAAATAAGCGCCCAGCACGTAATCAAACCGATCATATTTCGGAGATGCTATACGAAACTCTTGTGTTATCTGTTCAGTGCGCTCATCAAATAAGCTAGTCGCCACATCCAACGGTGAGTAATCCTCCTCGCTCAACTCACTAAATTCGCTCTCCCGCAGCGCGCTAATGGATGTAAATTGATAACCGCTAGCCGCCTCGTAAACAGCCTTAAGGCTCCCCCCTTGCAATTGACGCTGCTCAAACTCATCCGCATCATGAGCCACCACATAAGGCTCTGGCGTATTCGTATAACGACTTCCCAGTGCCTCAGCGTTAGTCGCCTTGGTATTATCTTTCAGGTAATCAAATCCAAAATCTAGAATTACGCTCTCTATTCCAAGATAGCGTAGCTTTAATTTTGCAACATCCCTATCTGCACCTTGAAGCGCTCGATGTAGAGTAAGATTCTGTATATAGCCATCCCGCTGCTGAGTAGCTAAGAGCAGGCTACCGTAGAGATCGTCACCGAAAGGGATATTTATTTTTCCCATCAGCGAGCGCTGGTCGTAATCTCCCGCCTCCATGTGTAGCACTGCATCGAATCTATCAGTTGGTTTCTGCGTAATGATATTAATAGCGCCTGCAAGTGCATTTGCTCCCGCCAGAGTCCCCTGAGGGCCACGCAATATCTCAACGCGCTCTATATCCAACAAGCCCTGATCAAAACTAGATGAGCGACCCGTTAATACATCATCAATATAAACCGCTACGCGCGCATCCATACCGATGTTGCGCGAAAAGTCCCCAATACCTCTAATAGCAATCTCACCGCGAGTGCTGCGCCCGCCCCGCCCAAAATTTATATTGGGGACCGTTGCCTCCAAGTCGGTCAAGGAGTTCGCTCCAGTTCGCACTAAAAAAGTCGAATCATAAACACCTATAGCCAAAGCGAGCTTCTGCACATTCTCATTACGCATCTGCGCACTCACCAACAGCTCCTCCACTACAGAAGTAACTGTGTCATTTGCAGAAGAGGGAAGAGCACAGGCTGCATAAAGAACAGCAAAAACAACATGAAACCTAACACCTTGGCGGTTAGTAGAAGCTCGCAACATAGGAAAGATGTTCTCGGAGAATAAAAAGCGCATTACTAGGATACGCACTGAAGATGAAGCTGCAACAAAGTGTCAAGCCGCTGCAGCTTTAATGGCTTTTCTAAAAAATCATTAAATCCTTTCGCCAGCAGCTCAGTCCGTTTAGCCCCTATAGGCATATCGGTTAAACCCACTACTAATGACTCCGCATTTATTCCCTGGCGCAATTCTAAAGTTGCCTGCTCGCCATTCATCTTGGGCATCTGCAAGTCCATGAGAATCAAATCATAGCGATTCAATTTACACAGAACCATAGCTTCGATTCCGTTGCTCGCATAATCAACTTGATACAAAGGCGACAATAAACATTCAGCAATATCTCGATGAATAGGCTCATCATCAACTAAGAGTACCGATGTAATCACCTTGGGCAATGACCCCACAGTAGGCTCATCAAACAACTCTTCAACCGAATCCAGCTCAGCAGGAAACAAGGCTTCACCGAGGCACTTCACCTTAGTTTGAACAATACTCAAATTATTTCCCACAAGTGCCGGCGCAGCAAGCAAAGCATTCAGCACCTTTTCATCCGGAGGTAAATACTCACGCGCCAAGCCCGTGCGAATTAATGCTTCCAATAGTGGCGGCAAATACTCCTCTAATAGCGCCACATTCATTTTCGCAACCAATAAAGGTGTAGCTAGATCATGCAGCAATGTGGCTTCAGCATCCACTACGGCTAGGGAGCTATCGACCAACTCATCGGGAGTTCTCACTTACACCTCGTAAATATTTAATGGCAAATCGTCGGCCAAGCTCAAGCGCAACGTTCTACAAATAAGAAACACCAAAGAGTTCATTCGCTCATGCCAATAGCGCTCGCTTAAACCTGCAGCACCCTCATTGAAAAGCGAAGCCACGGCTTCAGTCGCTTAAAGCGCTTTTTAATGCTGCATTCAACCATTAAGCGGGAAAAAATCAAAGTGTTGTTTTAGGTCGCATATTTTTTGAGCATAATGGAATTAGGTGCCAACTCACAAGAGCACCTATGTGTCATAACTCCGATAATGTCGCGTAAAGCAACAAGAAGCTTTGGCAACAAAAAACCATCAACTCAAAATCATTCCAAATTCATATAGAGGCATTAATTATGTTAAACAATAGCATTCAGACGTCAGAATCACACAATAGCGATTATTATAGCGCCATAGCAAAAGGCCCCATGCTAGACAGGGTATATACTATGCGCTACAGAAGTTATAGTGCGGAAAATTATATTAGTGAAAACTCCTCACTAGAATTTAAAGACGAATACGATGACCAACCCAACAGCTCCTGCTTTCTGGCTTACTATAAAAATGATGTTGTAGGATCGATGAGGACTTGCGTTTACAATCCTGCAATTGGGCACCCAGTACCAATCATGGAAATTTTTGACCAAGAGATTAGAAACTCTATCGGCTATGATAATATTTTCGTTGAACTAAACAAATTTGTTATAGATCCAGTGTTTCAACGAAAAGGTGGGCTACAGACAAGATTCACGCTCATGGATGCTGTACTAGAAGAAACACTAAAACAAAATGCCGTAGCAGTATTTGCAGCGGTCAGGCCTGAGCACGTTAAATTCTACAAAATGTTTGGCAGTGAAATAATTTCCGATGTTAAATCATATCCTCATTTAAGCTTTAAAACAGTTTTGATGATGTCAACTAAACTAGATGCATCAAATAAATTCCTGAAAAGAAAACTAAGAGCAGCATAAAAGTCAATGATTCAATACCTGATCACAGCACTAATAGATTTTGTCGTAGGATTTATTGCAATATCTAAAAAGCAAAACCCCGCAGCACGAGCAGTGGGGTTTGCTATCTTGTGCGGAGGAATATGGTCATTAGAGCTTTTTATACTATCAACAGTCAACGACATGGACATTCTTGTATTTCTTTTTCACATAACGAGATGGGGCATGTTTTTTGCCCCATCATTTTTTGCATTATTGACATGGAGGCTACTTGGTTCAAGATCTCAAAAATTTAAAAATCACATTATTATCCCCAGCTTTATTTTCAGCGTAACACTATCGTTAGGCAACTTATTAGTTTTCCCATCTTCACTGATTGAAACCAATGGCGGACACTTACCCGCAATCGATGGGATTTACTATTTCTTTATTGCACATTTTACATTCGCCTTTTTAGGTGCAATAGCGCTAGTTACCTTATCCTACAAAACAGCTGCCTCCCGAGAGAAAAAGCGCTTGAAATGGCTGCTGTTTGCCTTGCTAGTCTGGTTCCTGGGTGGAATATTGCTACTCTTTTCAATGTCTCAGACATTTTATTTGTCAAAACATATTGGATCCATGGCAAATCTCGTTTTTGTTCTTTTTTTGTTTTACGCAACCATTCAGCACAACTTAATGGATTTTAGGCTAGCTCTTAGCGTAGGAATATCTAGATCAATATTATTAGCATTTTTTATTTGGTTGTATTTCATAGCTTCATCTATAGTCGGCGACCATACAGAGTCGCTCGGCGGCGCGCTCACATTATTAGCCTTTCTTGCCGTCATGCTAGAAACCTACCCTCGACTATTACGCTGGATTCTTCCCAATGCAAAAAAAATATTGCTGAAAAACAGCTATGAATTTCGCCAAACTCGATTAGACACCGAAAGAGCGCTCAATGATTCAACAAACTTTCTAGAAATGAAAGGTGTATTAGATCATCTTTTTTCCAAAATAATTAGAGTAAAAAACTATCAAATAGAATTAGTTGGTTCATCTGTATTTAAGTTAAATAATAATGGAAAATTCAGCCTATCACCTTTTGAATATACAGAAGAATCCAGCCCAATAACGGCCTACTGTAGTGAGCAGCGAGGCCTCTGCATGGCGGATGAAATGCCAGAGCCATTGCAAATAGAAATGAAAAAAAATAACGCATTACTATGCTTTGTAGTTTTCAACAATGAAAAGGCACTTGCTGTTGTATTTGTGGGCGCACCATCAGATCTTTCCTATTATCGCTATGATGACATTAAAGTATTTGAATGGTTAATAAGCGAGTTAGGCCAAGTATTAAATCGCTTGATCCGCCTAGACAGTATGCAAAATCAATTAGCGGAAGCAAAGAAAACTCTATCTATGTTGAACCTCATGAATCACTACCATCATGACATAAAGGCACCATTTACCATTATTGATGGCGTAGTATCCAATGACATTTACGACAAAGAAAAACAAAAAAATATCGTATTAGCACAAGTAGAGCGGGGATCTCGTCTCATTGCCACCATGGCGGGCATACTCGGAGGCAAGCATCAGCGCAAAGTTAAGTCATGTTCACTGGAAACGCTTGTGAAAGACTGCCTGTATATTTTTGAGGCTTCGATTGACCGAGTAGATTACAACTTTGCTGGATTGCCTATTATCAAGGGTGACGAAGATGACTTAAAAATCTTATTTATTAATTTAATTAAAAATGCAGTTGAAGCACGTCACGCCAGCAAGGACCTGCACTTAACAGTAAAATCATGGCATGAATCAGGCAATATTTATTTATCTATCAGCGACAACGGTATTGGCATGACGCCAAGCCAACTCGACAACTTGTGGGAGCCTGGCTTTAGCAGTAAAGAGCGGGGTAATGGCATAGGCATGCAGGCCATACAACGTATTGCCGACGAACATAACGCAAAAA
>Ga0070748_1001020_pt1 | contig 13240 bp, 13 predicted proteins | sample VirMetDEL_Nov_12_FD_77015 | JGI IMG/M metagenome (GOLD analysis project Ga0070748, IMG submission 77015) | Aqueous microbial communities from the Delaware River and Bay under freshwater to marine salinity gradient to study organic matter... | ecosystem: Environmental > Aquatic > Marine > Coastal...
CTACAAGACGCCAGTAGTTATTAGTCGTCTCATAATACAACAAACAGCCAGTACCTGGCAGCAAGCTGAGGTCAGTGTTAGACTGGATCCTGTTAGCTGCTGATGAACTAGTACTATTGCTCTTGATGATGAAAGTGTTAGCTGCGTCTGCGTTAAATAGCAGAATTAATCTACCGTTAGCACCACCTGCAAGACCAGTAATCTGCCAACTGGAAGTTCCTGTTACGAGAATAGTTGTTGCAGTTGAGAAGCCAGAAGGAGCCCAGTCATTAACATCAGCACTGAGTGAAGGAGTAATGACACCACTAAACACAGTCGCCTGTGTGTTGGTGAGAGTTCCAGATATCGACGGATTAGTGATACTCGGAGAAGTAAGAGTTTTATTCGTAAGTGTAACGGAATTTGTGAGAGTCGCGAAATCATCATCACTCAATGCCGTATTAAACTGAGCAGTAGTACCTGACAGTGTGTTGCTTGTAAGATTGATAGTCTTATTAGTAAGAGTCTGAGTACCCTGCAGTGTTGCTACTGAAGCAGCGTTTGTACCTGCAGTTGTTACTCGAAGATCTTTATCAGCGGTAAGCACACCAGAAGAATGTGTAAGAGAGTAATCTCCATTACCAAAACCAATAACACCACCAGTAGCTAAGAACAAGTCTGACCAAGACACACTAGCAGAACCGAGTGCACCGCCATCATTAGCTGTAGGAGCTATCGTAGTACTGAAGTAATAACCGTTGCTACCACCAGTAAAAGTGAGACGGTTAGCAGCGTGAGTAATTCTTACGTTGTTATTACCGAAGTCAATGAAGCCACCGCTGGCAAGAAAGAGATCAGACCAACCAGAAGAACTCGTGCCGAGCACTGCTCCATCATTAGTAGACGGGTAGAACTGTCCGTTATCTTTAAATGTGTATCTTGGAGTGAAGGTACTAGCGTTGTTGTAACCAAGATTGAGATTCCAACCAGAACCATCTCCCCAGCCAATAGCTGCTCCATCAGGAGATGACCCACCACCACCTAATTTAAGGGCACTCGCTCCACCAGAATACGCACCAGCGTAACCACCAGATACAAATAGTGTATTGCCATACTGGCCAGCACCACTAAAGTTCAGTAAGCCAGAACTATGTGTTATGGTATAATTGCTGTTGTTAAAATTGATGACAGCGCCATCAGCAAGAAACAGATCAGACCAATTTAAAGTAGTAGAACCTAAAGCACTACCATCGTTTACACCAGGATAGACTGCATTGCTATCAACTACTACTTCTAAAGTACTACCTATAACAAAGTTGTATTTATTTGATGCTCTGTCGTAGCTAATATAATCATTACTATCCCAATTGATATATGGAACTGATGCAATGTCCAGGAAGAATTGGGAGTCTCTCGAAATCCTGCCATCAAAGCTGTAGCCACTAGAAGCACCAGCAAAGGCAAGAGAGTTATTACTATGCGTAATGGTTACATTGCCATTATTGAAGTTTATTACACCACCACTAGCAAGAAACAGATCGCTCCACATGTTTGATGTGGTGCCGAGAGCATTACCATCACTAACAGATGGGTAGGTAGCTGTACTAGAGATCTTGACTTCTTCAGCTCCATTGACTGAGAAAGCCATAGTGTGTGCAGATGTGTCGACAAGAATACGACCATCAAAGTCTACGCTGATAGGAGCGAAATCGATGTATGCACTACCAGCAGCAGGGCTGACAATCTGAATAGCCCGGTTATTATTCGCCGACTCTTTTCCGAAGTAAACGCCAGGCACAGAAGTAGAGACGGGGATAGCGCCACCAAGAGCATAGATAGCGCCGCCAGTAGAGACAATATCGTTATTAACTTGAAGACCACCTGTTGACCCCACTGTGTACGCACCAAGACCACCAATCGTCAGTTGGTCCGAGCTATGAGTGATAGTAACGTCTGAGGAATTAAAGTTAATCACTGCTCCACTTGCGAGGAACAGATCAGCCCACTTAAGGGAAGTCGTACCAAGTGCTGCGCCATCATTTGTCGCAGGATTTACATCGGCATCGAAAGTATAGTTAGTTGAAGCTCCAGCAAATGCAAGGACATTACTGCTATGAGTGATTGTTACATCGCTGTTATTGAAGTTGATGACAGCTCCACTAGCGAGGAAGAGATCACTGAAATTGTGAGTCGTATCACCAAGCGCGGAACCATCATTCGTGATGGGGTAGATCTTGTTATCGAACCCGTAAGTTCCGCCTTGGAACTCGAGCTTATCGGCAGAGTGAGTGAGGGTAACATCACCACTATTAAAATTTATCACTGCTCCGCTAGCAAGAAATAGATCCGAGAAAGCTTTGCCAAGTTGACCAAGTGTGCTGCTATCATTCGTAACCGGATGAATAGCATTGTCTCCAGCATTGATCTGAATGCTAGAGATATCGTAAGCAATCTCGTCTGCTCGTACTCGAATGATCTTTCCAGCATCACCAGGACCTGGAGTTTGTACGAGCGCAAACTGATCAATGAAATTCGTTATGTCTTGAAGACGCAACGGTTCATGACCATGAACAGGTTCTGGCAGATTAATGACATGATTACTATTCATGTCAAGTGTGGCTTCCATCTGATTAGGAGTGGTGCCATCTCGAGACAATGTATTATCGAACGCAGTCTCAATAGTAGTATTGTTACCATTAATCGTGTTAATGGAACTTTGCTGGTTATTGAGATTTGTTAGATCGTTAAGAGTAACTTTAGTCATTAATCTGCCTTAACCGTTAAGCGTTAGACGACCAAGCGCCAATGTAGTAAGTCACGCCACCGATATCGATAGCAATGGCTTTCGCAGCAGCAGAACCACCACTAGCACCAGCCGAGCTGGAACCAGTACCGGCATCTGCAACAACACCCGTGAGAGTGACTGTCTGAGCTGCACCAACCTTGGCACCAAGACCCAACTCCAGCACTTTAAGCTGGAGTGAGCCCTGATCAATTTGATTGTCTTTAGTAGAGATAACTGCCATTGTCAGTTACTCCTTATGCCATGCGCCAGAACACGCGCAGCTTCATCACGCCCGTAGCGAGCGGGTTCGAAGCATGCGTAGAGTTGGCCACAGTCAGGTAACCGGCAGAAGCCAGGCCAGTAGCACCCGTAAGGAGTACACCAGCACCAGTCGTTGCACGGTTGATAGTCGTCACGGTTTTGACCGTGGCAAGAGCGGCCAGCGTACCCGTGAAGGACGTGGTCGTAATACCGTCATAGTCAACTTCCGTTGCGAAGTCATCACCGATGAAACCAAGCACAACCGTAGCAGAACCAACGGTACCGCTAGAAGTAAATGCAGTTTCAATCGAGAGTTCGCACTTTTCAATAAGTGCACCCTTGGGCAGCTGAACACCCTGGACCTGCTCAACCGAACCGATACGGGTCGACGTAGCAGACTGAATGTCAGCAGCCTTAATCACAACTTCAGAAATCTGAAGCGGACCAAGGGTATTATAGGTGCCGCCTACGTTCGGATTGGCCTCATCGAGACCCATACGAACGAACAGCCCATCATTATTAAGCCAAGACATAATTATTTTCCTCCCTCAATTACGCATAAACTTTGGAATTGTCAGTGAGGCCAACAACCATGTTCTCAGGCCGGAAGAGCTTGAGACCCCAACGGCAGGTCGTCACGTATTCGTCACGCTGCAGGTCTTTGTTGTAGTCAGAATCAACCTTCGGGGGCTGACGGACCTGACCAACCAACGGAACCACATCAGAAGCAGCCGAGAAGAACAGGTTGGCAACGCCATTCGTGATGGCAGTACCAGACACCGTTTCACTGATGTTCTGAGGCAGGAAGTGCGAAACGTAGATATCGAAGCCGTAGATGTTTTTGATAAAGCGCATACCGCTGGTAAGCCCAGTCGTAATAACGCCTTCCCACATCGGGTTGTTCGAAACGTTGACAATATTCGTCAGCGTAGAGAGTGTGTATTCGCAAGACGGGTCAACAATCGCGACACGATTTTGCTGCGGAACGTACGCCTTATCGAGGGCGTAGTTGGCCTTAGCAAAGTCCGTAATCGAGATCGTATTGCCAGTGCCAGCACCGACGAAACGGTGACGAGCGCTGTTAATGACGTTAGCGTCATTCGGCGTCTGACCAGAGTTGCAGTTAGCGAACATATCCGCTTCCATAGCCGTCGCAATAGCGCGAGCCTGCTTGGGAACGAACGATGCAGTAAGCTCGCTCATATAGAACGAATCTTGCTTCATCTTGTTCGTGATATACGTAGCTGAAGACTTATACTGGTTGATAGAGAACTGGAAGTTACCAGTATCCATCGCAGTATATTCTACCGGCTGGCCTTCAACGTAATCAAGAGCTTCCATCTGACCGATAGAAGGAATGTTGATCGTCTGACCATCCGGGAAGTCCTGAAGCATACGGACAAACTTAAGGCCCATCAGATCGGCGAGCAGAACCTCTTTGATGTCTTTCGACCAAAGGTTCGACCGAATAAGATGGTCATTGTTTGCGACCATAAATCCAGACATATTAATTTACTTCCTTATTAGAGATGAGAGTTTATTTGAAATAAGCTTCACCAAGAGTCTGAGCATCGCTGTGCCGCTGATTATATCCCTGTGCAGAGAAATAAAACTTCGGATCAGATTCTCTCATCTTATCCCAGTACTCTTCATCACGGATAGTATTCCGATTGGAAACATCCGCTGCAGAGTTAACACGTGTATTCGGAGGAGTAATGTTCTGAACTTTATTAGTGTTCGGGACAGCTCCAACAACTTGAGCAAAAGCATCAGGACTGCGTTCTGCAAGATCCTGAAGAAACTCTTTACCAAGTCCTAGTTCACGTGATACCTGTTCAAGACGTGCCAGTGCATTAGTACCCCAAGCATCTTTCATTCTCTGCTTCGAGGCTTCTGCATTCTTGGCCCTCATGGACAAAGCTTGTGCTTTAGCAATTTCGGCAGCAACCACACTGTGGATGTCTACCTTTTCATTTCCCTCATTCTGGCCATTCGGAGCAACATTAGCTTGTGGCTGATTGTTGGGCTGCCGCTCGTTCTGTTTGGTCATGAACTCTTCCAGTGAAATGCGGGTATTCAGCTCCTTGCGGATTTCAGCAAGTTCGGCTTCGCGAGCTGCAACTGTCTTATCGGCTTCATACTTGCCGCGTGCCAGTGCTTCGGTATCCTTAAACTTCTTGCCTTCACCTACAAGGTGCTCGAGGTAATTCTGGATCTCTTCATTACCGTCTGCCATATTTGGCGTCTCAAAAACATTGGTCATTATTCTACAAAACTCATAAGTTTGATTAGGTCTCTCAGCACCTGTCGGGTGCCATTCTCATATGCTTGTCTATAAGCCCAGGACGGATCAGTAAAGTCATCTGAACGAGTGTCGAGGGCATTTAGTCGTTTGAGTAGGATCTTCTTTAGTTGTTTTAGGACTAGGTTCCTACTCTCACCTAGTATTCTGTCACGTACGGAATTACTGTCCGTAGTTTCCAGGAACCACTCCAGCGCCAGTCCCGCCTCCGCTTTGTGCGGGGACGGAGTTAGAGTCTGTTGGCTCCGGGAGGTTGAACGAGTCGATTTCTTGGTCATGGTCACCCGGTAGGAATCCTGTCGGAGTTGCAGCCTGCATTGCTACATTCTGCTGTGCAGCCTGTGCTAGTTTCTGTGCCTCTGCCTGTTCCATGAGACGAATGTAAGGTTGTACAATCTTGTACGGTTCGATCTCAAGCAAGCATTCCCAAGCCTTAGCAAGTTTCTCACCAGAGAAGTGAACGTTCACCATCTGGTCTTGTCCTGCAGGGCTTCCCAGGAAGTTGTTAAGGTTCTGCACAATCTGAGCCTTCTCAGCAAAGTGTCTTGCTGCCATAGGCTTAATACGTCCATTGCCTGTGATGTCGTAGGCAGTGAGATCCATGAAGCTATCAAACTTCATGTCATTATCAAAGATCTTGATTGTCTGTTTAGTGACGTTACGACGAGCCATTTCCAACATAGCATTGATTACGTTCTCAATGATCTGTCGCTCGAAGTATCCAATCTTATTTTGGAAGATGCGGCTAGCAGCATTCTCCATACGCTGCACTTCATATGCAGTCTTTTCACCTGGAGTTCTAAAGCCCATAGCTTCCTTAGGAGAACCAGCCATCTCTTCCATTTTATTTTCAAGAATGGCAATCTGGTTATCACACTGAAGAACCTGAACATCAGGAGACATCATCTCAACGTCGGAATCATCTCCAACGATGATCTTCTCCATTGGAGCCCACTTGAAGTCTTCGACATAGCCTTTGATCTTAAGCGGAGGATACGCAATAAGATCGAAGCAGTCAGCCTTCATGTTCTCGAGATGGTCGATCCTATACTGCATACCAACCAGATTATCCAAGGGTCCCATTGCCCATAGGTTGTCTGGTCGCAATCTCCATCCGCAATGGTAGATTGGAGCCGTTCCGAAAAACGTTTTGTTGGGCTTGTTGTAGATAACCTTGTGTCTATCGACGACTTTGATAACTTGGTTCTTATAGAGCTTGTTGGTTTCCTCATCCCAGATATCTCCGTAGAAGGTGAGAACTTCAACTTCATTAGATTCCAAGTAAGCCTGATAAGTCGTGAAGCCAGCAATTTGGAAGATACGATCCTTACACGTGACAGTGTAAGACATATTCGTCATGTTGTGACGAAGATCTTTCATGTACTGGAAGATGCTATTGGCAATCTCTTTCTCATCTTCATCAGCACTCTCTGCTTCGAGCATAGCCTTAACCTCACCCATGCTCACAAGTGAGCGGATGATCTTAGGTGCTTCTTCGAACGTAGGAGAGACTGGGTTAAAGACAATATCAAGGGGAGAGATGCGTTTCAGGATAGGTCCTACATAACCTACCTGAGTCCTATCTTCAATTACGTTAGTTCCATCATACCACTCCGGCATGACAAATACGTTACCATAATCGATGAAGTCATAGACAAGCCGAGAACAAGTATCATAGAACTGATTACGATCAATCACGTAATTCATGTACTGTTCGATAGTTTCTCTTTTATCTTTAGTATTGGATTCTTCATCGTCACCCTGCCACTCAAGCCACTTAGACTTAGGAAACAGGGTAGCCATATAGTTAGCATGAAGATTGTCACGGATCTGACAAAGCTTAGGAATAGTCGTCTTGTTGGACCAAGGCAACTTGCTGTTTGGTGTAACCGTAGTATCCGTAGCAAAGATGTACTCAGTGATTTCTTTCCACTGAGCAACCTTGACGTTACGTAGAGTTTCCCAAGTCTGAAACTTGTTGGCAATGTTCAACCCGAGGATATCGGGTGTGATCATGTCCATTACGTCTACAGTTTTACCGCTCATTAAATTGCAGTCCTAATCTTGTTCACATTCTCACAGCGCCAGCTGTGGAGTTTCTTATCCGGATGATCGCCTAGGTACTGAGCCATTGTGGATTGATCCATCAAACAGACATTCTGCGATGGAGCTTCAGTATGAAGATTAACTTCGATCTTGTCACCATTAGTAGTCAGCAAGATCAGTATCAAGGTCCACATTGTTAACCAATACCTCCGAACTTCGGATTGTAGAATTCTTCTTGCACGTTTCTTTGAATGCCCATGAATGAGGATGAAGGAGGTTGTGCATTCTCAAGAGCACAAGCTAGAGCATCTTTCATATCATCGTGAGGAGGATTCTGCAGAACAAGTTCTTCTTCAAGAAGTTCACAGTTACCGCCGGGATAGTGCCAAACCTGCATGTTACTATACTTAGGTTGTAGCACTGCATCCATTCGTGTTTCTTTGTCTTTGATAGGTCTGACTTCCTCGATTGAGATTGCCAGTCCTTGAGGACGAATGTAGTTATCTTTAAGATCTCGTACAATGACACTCTGAGCTGCAGTGATTTCTGCTCTGAGTTTATTGAAGTTCCACTTCATGTGGAGCTTAAGAATCTTATTGAAGTATTCACTGATCTTACTTGTTCTAAATCGTTCTATGTCGAGAACGTAATAGTTGTGTTGACTATCTACTCCGACAATAACGATACAAGTGTAGTCAGCTCCTTCTTTAACCGAGTAAGCAAAGTCGATTGCTGCGACGAGGTTAAGCCTTGAATTTCGATAGTACCATTTTCCATGTTCTTCATGGAGACTTGCTTTATTGTAGTACTGGAATTTGTCTCGATTAATACCTGCTTCACTAGCGTCGTTAGGATCGTTATAGTACTGGGCTCTAAACTTTGTTTTGTCATAGTAGAGAGCACGTTTCTCCGCTAGTACTCGTTGATCAAATCCAAACCACTTACCGAAGTGTTGAGCACGTGGCCAGAGGAAGGTACCTGTACCATCTCCGTTAGTCTCAACTTGCTCTTCAAAGACTTCGAACAAGTGGGTACTATCTATCTGTTCACCTTCATCGTCAAAGACAGGAACTGTCTGTTCCATCATGTGACCATAAAGGTCTTTAGGATGATACCTGGTTCCTACGACCCACTGCCTAGAATCCACACCGCCAATCGATGCAAGATAGGAAGCTTGCTGTTTGACTTTGTTTCGTCCATCTTCTGTAGCCGCATTATCGTCCACAACCACGTCATCGAGAACACTGATATCACAATGTAGACCGACAATAGAAGTGGTAAGCCCAGCAGTGAAGATAGTAGGGTCACGGATGTAGTCTGCCTTTCGGAGAGGATGATCTACTGAGATTTCAGTCTCAGTCCACTTCTCTCTTTTGGCTTCGTCCGGATGTACCATTTCTGGCCAGTAGGAACGATAGGAGTCGCAGGTAAGAATATCTTTGATAAACTTTAACTGCTTCGTAGCGAGGTTCGACGTACTGCTTATAAACAGAACGCGAATAGCAGGATTGCGGGTGATTTCCCACGCAACTCTGTAGGCAATAAGGGCAGACTTTTGATGGTCTCTTGGAAGAAGAGTTAGCTGGTACTTCTTCGCGTCTTGTCGTGTCCACCAGGAAATTAACCTTTTGTGTACGTGACCCAGTACCCGCTTGGGGGCTACCAGGGATATGAACTTCTCTAGGTCGTTTTCAGCGGCCTCTCGCGCTAGGGCCTTTAATTCGTCTCTACTTGCCATCAGATAGGTAACGCATTTACTTGCTCAGAAAGATCTAATTTAGGAAACATCTCTTTTAAACGCCGATCAAGATTCTCTTTCCTAGAGAAGAATTTAAGAGATTCCCACCTATCCTGTCTAGTCTTCTGCTGGAGGATCCATTGCCGACCATCTGAAGAACATCCTACACACCATTCATCATTAATCATAAAACGAGTATATTTGTAATCTTCGTCTTCTGAACATTCACTCATGATCTAGAGTATCCTTATTTGATTATGGTATAGGTATGTTTTTAGAGCCGTACAGCGGTTTGAAGGAGGTGCCCGGTAGGGTAGTAGCCAAGCTACTGTAAATCGATCCCTAGGCGCTTTAAATCATCCCTAATGCTTTTAGTGGATTCGTACTCTTCATTGGCGATTTTGTCTAGTTCTCGCTTGGAAGGACGTCCACGAGCATTTCCTGCCTTTTCGACTACTTCCTTCCATTTACCGGTTAGGAGTAGTTTGTTAGCCTCGAAGGAGTTCTTACCACCTTCCTCGGCTATGAGCTGAATAGCCCTAAAGGCACGGCTCTTAAGCTTCTGCTCAAGATCCTTGCGCCAGGAATCTAGGATTTTGATGAATTTGAGGTTCTGCTGGAGATACTCTAGGTGGTCCCATCCAGCCAGGTACTTATCTGCAAACTCCCATTCCGTGAGATCTTCACAGGACATGTAGAGCTTGTACAGGGAAGGAAGCTCTCCGTCTTCTTTGGCTAGGGTGTATACTGGACGAGTATCTTCCCGTCTAGTGGCCCATTCCACAAAGAGACCTTCAGCTCCCTTTAAAGTACCATTATCGTTATAATAGATTTCTTTTGTCATTCTATTAATAGAAACTCAACGGTATAGCAAAAGAATAGCTGTTCTGAGGCTCTTACTATTGCTATACCGGCTGAGTTTTAAATACTATACCGTTTGAGATCTAATAGAGTCTCTTTAAGTATTACTTAAAGTATTATACCCTATGCTCTTATTATAATGGTAACTTTCCTAAAAGTCAAGAGAAATCGTACATGACCTTAAATATTTCTGTTTCTAGAATTTCTGCTAGATATTTTTAGAGGGTAATTCCATCCTGCACCCGCACCCCCCGCCCCCCCTTGTATCCACAACTAGCCTCGGGTTGTATATACGGAACGAATCGCTATCCTATTGATTTTTAAGTGATTTGTCACCCTGAACAAACCATGAACTTCGATCACATTAAGTTTACTTGACAATCTCCCGTCCTTGACGCATGCGCACGCACGCGCTCGCGCGCATAGTCGAGTTGCCCATACACCGTCAAGTCACAATAACGTGATCGGCTTCGAGCTTGACTGAACACTGTTTATCGCGTTTTCGCGCGCGCTCGTACCTTTCCCCACACGGGAAAGCGTTCACGAACCCGTGATCATTCCGTGATAATTCGTGATCGAACCCTGCCTTATTTTTGACACAATTCCAGGCGATAAGAGTTTCGTTAGCGGTTCAGGAGCGGCCCTCGGGCCTTCGCCGCTAGCAATCTGACCGGGCAGCTTCCCGGCTATAACTGGCGAGGCGAACATGCGCAAAATCCTATCTTTGCGCGGCGAAGCCCTAGCTAAGGTTATGTCTCACACTTCCCCGAAAGCTGGACAACGGGCCAGATACGGAGATAAAAAGTGTGTGTTTCCTAAACCTAGCAAGCCAATGGTTTACCCTGCTATCTCGGATTTCCGGCAGAATGTCGGTATCCCGTATCGCAAGCAACCTATTGGTGCAAGGCAGCCGCAATGGTCTTATGATCCTGATAGCGCGACGGCACGTGAGGAACGTGTTGCGATGCTAAGTGACGGTGAATGTAGGGCCACATATAAGAGCCATCCTAGCAGCTATGCTAGGTTGGATAAGGCTAAGCACGCTAAGGCTTTAGCTCAGCTCGACTTGATCGAAGCTGCGAAAGCTAAAGCACGGCGAGCCCTTAAGGATTGAGGCGCGACTGCCCGCAAGCGAAAGCGTAGTGAGTATGCTTGCGGGTAGGGGTAACAATGTCGCCAGTTGATAGACGTCACGACATAGCGTGACGCGTAGATGCATGACGCCGCATCTATTACACACACTTGTGTGTCTATGCCATGTAGCGGGACGTGACGCTTTGCTAACAGACAGATGCAGTCTGTTAGCTTGAAGTCTTACGCCGACCGCAAACTAATGCCGCCTAATCAGCGCCATTCATGGGAATGAGTGGGATGCAAAACCTTATGCGATTGCAATGAAGCAACGTGTCTCGCAAGCATAGCTTGTGCCACGTGTTGCGATGTATTGCCTAGGAGCGTCAACATTGAACGCTCGTCCAACGTGCTGCTTTAAGCATGTTGCCGACTCAAAAGCTAGAGCTAATGGTGTGGTATTGGTGCGTGTTATGGGCACGCATGTTGGCCACACATAGACAATCAACCTAACCATTTAACACATGAAACTAGACTAGGGCTAGAGTGTGGTAGGCTTGCCGTCCTTCATTGGGGTATGGCGTCCAATAGGTTGTTGTCGCCTCTACCAAAACAATCAACCTAACCCAATGGAGACAACAATGGCTAAGGCTGTGGCGCTGGAGGTCAGCGCAATCGACATTGCTAACGTGAGCAAGCGGCTCGATGGTGGCAATGACAAGATGGAGTTCATGCTGGCTGGTATCAAGAAATCAGCAGCACACTTCCGCAAGAATCTGACGCAGGTTAGTACGTGCTTCATTATGCACGCTGCTCAGAACATGACAAGCAAGTACATCAATGCTCTCATTCAGGTTCTCGTTGAAGAGAAACGGAATGATGATGCACGTGCAATCATTGACTGGGCGATGCCACTCGGCTTTGAGAAAGTCAAGGACATTGCGTCTAAGAAGACGCGCCTTGAGTTTGTTAAGGATAAGATGGACGCTCTCAAAGCGGACATTGAAAAGGATAAGACGCAGGTTATCACGACGCTGTTGTCCAAGCCTTATCATCTCAGCATCAAGAAGGAAGATGTCTTCCGTGACTACTCGTTGTTTGCTGATCTTGAGCGTGCGATTAAGCGCGCTAAGGATATGAAGGGCAACGCAGAAGCACGCGACAAGGCAGGTGTTAAGACGAACGTCTATGGCATCGCCGAGGCTGAGAAGTTTCTTGCTCAGTTGAAGGGCGAGCTTCCCGCTAACTGAACATAGCATGATCCGATCCTAGATCGGTGGCTATCGCTGTCACTGGCAGGCTGCTAGTGCTCAGCATTGGTGCGTCAAGCCAATGCATAAGAAACCCCTATAAAATAAGGACAACTTGCATATGTCTTTACGTATCTACTATGCTATTCGCAACTTCATACGCTCTCATAGGTATGAGATGCAAGATGTTTGCGCATCGCGAGACGATGAGATATGTGCAACGTATGAAGGACGACGTTTGATCATCGGGCCTTTCTACATTGTCTTTGCAAGGAGAACTCATGTTCATCATGACTGAACGTGGATGGCAGCGCTTGCCATGCAATGCGATACCAGCGCCTGCCGATCCTAAGCCGCACAACAACACCGGCTACAAGGAAGCAGGTTATCTGTCTTACCTCGGTTGGATACACAAAGATCCGACGATGGTTGATCCTAACCAAGGATTCTAATTCCAGTCAGTACCCTGGCTCACGTCTGGGAGAATACTGGATACGTTGTATCAAGGCGAACCGCTGATGATACTCAGTCATGGTACGTCAAGCCATGACATTAGCTTCTCAACATAAGGACACATAACCATGTGGCAGATGTGGAATGTATGGTGTCTTAACTGTTACGGTAGACAACGTGTCTACCGTATACACGCTCGCAATGATGTGATGGCTCGGACAATGGTACGTATCCTTAACCCGGCTGTCACTGTTGTCGCTTGCACGGAAGAGGACATCGTGTGATGAGCGCAGCCAAGACAATACCGATATGTGATGAGCATCACCGCATCCTCAAGTTGCTGGTTGCTCATGATCGTGGCACCAGCATGACTGCTATCGTTAGCGCTGCTATCGATATGTATGTCGATGCGCTGCATCCTGATGTGCGTGCATACTACAAACGTATGCAGTCTAAATCAACATCGCTTGATCTTGAGCTGTGACAGGGCCGAC
>Ga0070748_1001022_pt1 | contig 13223 bp, 19 predicted proteins | sample VirMetDEL_Nov_12_FD_77015 | JGI IMG/M metagenome (GOLD analysis project Ga0070748, IMG submission 77015) | Aqueous microbial communities from the Delaware River and Bay under freshwater to marine salinity gradient to study organic matter... | ecosystem: Environmental > Aquatic > Marine > Coastal...
TTGATGATCAGCCTTGCTGTCCAATCAGCTTTTGGGAAATCGTCGTGAGCGAACTCAAGTGGTATTGTTGAACCTCTGTAAAATGTGGTCATGGTTTAGGCGTCGGGAAGATTAAGGGTCGTGGTGCCGAGGTTGAAAGCTTTTCCGGTCGATCCGAAAAGGGAGCTGTTGTCAGCCCTGTAACTCAATCCAGACTCAAGCTCGATTGTGTAAAGGCCCGGTTGCCCGTCATCGTGGACCATCGCTCGAACCGCGTTACTCACTGCCCGCCCCTCAACTGAGAGTGCGGGTTGAGCGGACGTGAGAGTGATCAGAATAACCGCGTCGGTCACTGCTGCGCCAATCATATCCTCGGTGTTCACATAAACGAGGGTCAAATCAGGATCGGCAGGAGGCTCGGGGATGATGTTAACGGGTGACGCTGCGGGCGTGTTGTTGAGTCGCCCGATTGCCGCGCCCGCCGTGCCGTCCGCGTAGGCATCTGGAACAACGGTCGCCCATGGATCGCCGGACGCGCTAGAAGCCGCGAGAGCCGCCCCCGCGCTGCCCGCGATTACGTGGCCGGAAAGGAGTTCATCGAGAACGCCATCAGCGATCTGTTCCACGGTAGGAGCGGAACCGGTAGAGACGGTGGAAACCGCAACGTCGATTCTCGCGAGTTCAACGGCAAGCTCGGCCCTGATCGCCGCTTCATCGATATCATTCAAGCCCGCCACCGCTGATAAAATCCCGGCGTTGTCCGGTGTCGTCGCGTTTCGGGTAGAGGTGGCAACGTCAATCCTGCCGAGTTCGGTCGCGAGTTCCGTCCTGACCTCCGCCGCGTCAATGTCATTAAGCGCTGCGAGAGCTGTCATGATCTCCGCCCGCGTATGAGTGACGATCTCATAAGCCATCGGGATATCAGCGACGGCAGAAACGAGCGGAACCATCGAGAGAATTCCCGGCGTGTCGGTATCAGTCACGGTTGCAGTGTAGGTATAGAGGCCATTTCCGATCTCAGCAACAGCCCCTGATCCGGTAAACTGCGCGCCGTCCTGTTTCGTCAACTCGATTGCGATAGTTCCGAGCGTGACGCCCGCGCCATCGGAAAGCGTAAATTGCATTTCCGGCGTTGTTCCTGTTTTGTATTCGAGCATGTGAAAATTTTAAAAGTAAAAGATCCCCACGATTAACAAGAACACGAAGCAAGCGCGACTTTGGAGGATAGTGTTTTCATAAATTAGGATCTCCACTGGACCTCCTGCAATCGCGTCCCCGTGCCAAATGACAGTGTGCAGCGAATTCTCCAGTGCCGATCCGTTGCCGGATCGTCGAGAGTATAATAAACCATTAAGCTCGAATCATCTGGAGCACCAGTGACGGTATGTCTAATGGTCCAGGTAGAGGCATCAGGCGACGAGTCAATCGTGAAGTCAATTAGATATCTGAACTCCTTGCTTTGAATCCCGACCGAATTAATAAATTGATCCTCGCCAAAATCGAGATCAAGCGACACTGGAAACGCAGCGGTTGTCTGCCAATGTGCAGATGTCCCATCAAACGCATACCATGCGGGCTGAGTAGGAGTCCCAAGCCCAGTCGATGCCGTCTGGATGCCTTGTGTCGATGATGTGAAGATTTCGTTTCTGATTACATCATCGAAACCACCACCACCACCCGTGGCGAATCTATAAGGATTTAAAATCATATCAGGAGTTTCATGGAGTTGGTCTCTCATTAGTCCACGGGCTCCCACCCTGAATCCATATCAGGTTCTTGATCCGCGTCGATCTGGTCAATGATCGCCTTGAGTCGATCCCTGTTTTTCCAAAGCTTAATTGCTGTGGTTTTATATTGGTCAGCTTGGGCTTGGACTTTCGCTGGCATAGTCAAACCGTCTACATAGTTGAGCAAAGCTCCGACCATTAACCGAGTCTCCATCAGTTCGCGCTGTAAGTTGATATGGAGACCCAACTGCTCTGCCTCTATATTGACAGCAGAGTTCTTGATCTCGTCAGGCACGCGCTTATACGTCGCCCATGTTCGCGTGATAGAGTTCCCGTCAACGTCGATGACATCGGTGCCTTCAAGCCTCCAGATGCGGGAGTCTACTGACGGTTGGGCGTCTGCTTTCTCCTCAAGCATGACATAATCGGAGTCTAGCGAAGTGATTTCACCACCACCCAAGACCGGCCAATCCTTACGCCTCGCGATTATGGAAGCTGTGGAGATTTGATAGACTGACCATTTAGTATTGCCCGTATCAACAGGATATGTAATCATAGTCTTATTTAGTTAATTGTTCCGATGAGATAAACTTTTAACCCAGCCCCCGCGATTGAAACCCCTACGGTATCAATGTCTATTGTGATTTCGGCGTCATCAGCTAGTGTCGAATCCGAAATGACTCTAGGTATTGCTGCTGTCGTTGAAGTTTTCTGAGATACATCAATCGTCAGCTTTGTTGAGAGCACGGATACCCCGTCCTCGTTTACGTCCACGGTCAGGACCGAACCTGTTGGGGCGGTTGTGACGGACGCTCGAACGTCCGTCAATGTAAATGCGTAGGGCATCCGATATGTGAGTTTTGACACCCCTGCCGTGAGCGCAGTCGTCTCATCCGATGCCGCCCCTATGATAGGGATGACAACACCAAGGTTCACCCTAGCCGCTGTCGCCGTGGTTGCACCAGTGCCACCCCTCGCTACTGTGAGGGTTCCTGTCGTCCCCGCGATGATAGGCAATCCCGTGGCGCTGGTTAAGGCTCCGGTAAAAGCCCCAGAAATTGATAGGTCTCCGTCACCCGTGATCGCAGCAACCTCAGTGCTAGCCCCATTCAATATCTCGATGACATTATCAGCATCCAAAGCACTTCCGCGTCTGAGGCTTAATGCCCCCCGTGTCGCGTCTGTTAAGATCTCGGGCGTAGCGGAGTTATCATATGTGCCTTGCAATGTGCCGTTGGCTTGAGAACCACCCGAAGTTCCACCAAAGGGTGAGAAGTTTCTAATGTAAACTTCCGATGTGTCTTGAAGATCAACCACCCCCTCCTTGATTACGATAATTCCCATTGCAATAGCGGAATCTTTGACAACCTGAGGTATGATCGGTATATCTACTTCAGCACCCTCCCTAGCTTCCGCCAGTGAGTTGTAAACATGCTGACCGTACAAAATATTGGTGAACCCACCACGGAACATAAATATACGCTGCACCGTAAACTTGTTAACGGGAACCGATGTTATAACGGAATTGACATCATAATTGTTAGGGTCAATAGCAGTCGCGGCTGAGTTCGTCCCGTCTTGGAACACATAAAGCATAGATGCGATAGGCGCTCCGGCAGAAGTGCTTCGTGAATGTGGTTTTTTGGGGTCGATGTCGTAATTAACACCAAGGGCAAACACTTCTCCGGCTGACCTATGCAGATTAAGGTCCGCAGAGTCTGCACTGTAGAGGTTTCCTTTTCGATTGAATGGGCCAATAGCCTCAAGCAAATCATGCAGTTGAGCGGCAGGAGAAGCGGCAACTGCGGGGAAAGCAAATACCGTCGTGACCGTTGCGTTGTCAGGATGCCCGATGTTCCCCAAGAAGATATGATCTCTTCGGTCATCATCGTCAAGAGGCGCAGAAAATTGAACCACATTCCCGCTTGAATTTATTGCAATGTAAGTGATGTTGACCGTAGCAATATTCGTCACGGTAATAGCTGTTGCGGCTGACCAAGAGACCTCAGTGACTACTGGAGCAAGTGGGTCAGTCGTATTGTCCACGACCCAACCAGAACCAGCCCCCAAGTCGAACTTGGTCGTGTCGGCGTTAATGGCAAACCCATCAAAATCTAACAAACCCGTTCCTTGTGCCGTGAATGACGCCATCTTGCTTTTATCGTCAAATGCGTTAGTGTCGGCTTCACCCTCGTAAGCCGCCTTGATCTGAGCCCCTGTTTGCACATCCCCACCAGTTACGGTAACGATACGTGTTATTGTTTTTGTTTTTGGCATGGTGTTTACTCGGATAGTGTTAGTATTTCGACGATCACAGTATCACCAGTATCCACAGTAACCGTGACCGGCGACTTTAATAGACTTGGGTCGCTCTGATCGGCACTAAAATGGATAACCTCATTTGTGATAATCGGGGTAACAATGGAATTGGTATCCGTGAACGTAGTGGTCCCCGAAATGGTTCTGGCTTTAATATTTATAGTGGTATCCGCCCCGACTGAGGACCAAGTTGTTGGACCAACTAGAGACAACCTGCTTGGTGCTAGTTTTGCATTAACACCAAATTGAGACGCAACGGTGACGGTCCCTAGGGGTGTATATGTTGTCGAGACATCCCCCTCCTCAAACCGACTCAGTAACACGAATTCTTCGGTGGTGGCATCCCAGAGATATGTATCCACAAATGGCACTAACACCGTCCCATCGTTAAGGGTATCATCCACCATACTGATAGAAATATCCACGCTATCTTCATCCTGCAAGACGGTAGATGTCTCCACAATATCTAGTAAAGTCGCCCAGTCAGGAAATTCAATTGATGACGGTGGGTTGGCAGACGAATATGGACCCTCACGCGTTGTTAGGAAATTTCCCAGAACATCTTTCCAAACAACGATTTCCAAATTCCCATCTACATCGTGTCTCCTACCAAACCGTTTAATATTCGCCATAATTCTATTTATGGCGGGGGGTTGTTTATAAATATTAACATGACCATATCCAGTGTATACCCACCAATGCCTATTAACGTCAAAGAGGGTTTTTTAACAAAACATACAGATATATGGAAGTAACCACAAATGGTATGATAGTGGGGGTTGGTCTGTTTTCGATAATTCTCGGTATATACTTGAGCCTAAAGAGCAATAATAAGGCTGACCTCAAAGAAGTGGAGGAGGAATCATCCCGACGAGTAAGGTTGGAGGCACGAATAGACGCCTTCGAGAAAGAGATTGGCTTTGTGAAGCTAAGACTCAATGATCTGAAAGAAGATGTGGAGCATAAGGATTTTCAGGTATCTGCGAAAATAGACAAACTCGACGAAAAGCTAGACAAACTATTACAAAACCTAATGGACCTTCATATGAAGTAGGATTCTTAATAAGATTTGCATTATCCAGTATCACTCATAATTAATTTTATGAGCGATTCTTCTTTCAAGTTCCATGAGTTACAGACACTATTCGGTTTACTGGATGTCCAAGTGGAGTCTTACACTCTTCTGGTCGAAATGAGCAACAACAACCCCGATGAGGTAAAATTCATGAAAGGTGAGTTGACTAAGATGAAGTCACTTAAGACTAAGATCAATAAAATCATCAAAGATTATTAATTATAACCATGGCTCCCCAAACATCTTTTCTTTCATTCTCCGACTGGGTTAAAGCCAACCCCAGTATTATACCGGAAGAGCGATTCGATTTTTATCGAAAATACCTAAAGGTCCAATTGATCGACAAGCCCATGGAGGAGCTTGAGGTTGAATCTACAGCCACAGTGGAATTGTACAGGGGTTTCCTCCGTAGACTCACTGTAATATACAGGGATGACCCCGAAATTAAAGAGCTTAAGGATCTGGATTTTGATGATGATAGACAGGTATTAGCCGCAATTCCAATTTTCGCCGAAAAAATTAGAGACATCTCCACTTACTATAAGAAAGCTCGTAAGTATCTGAAAAAGAGCAAAGAGCGATATTCCATGAAGGGGTCGGAGGTCGGTGTCATCAACTCCGTGGAGTCATTGTTTTTTAACAAATATTCCACGGATGGAGATTATTTTGACCCCACTATTAATGATGCAACTCTGGTTGGTGAATTGGAGGATAGGCGGGTTGTTCAGAAGAGGTTGAATATCGAAGTCCAAGAGATCTTCGCAATTTGATAAATATAGTTGTGAGTCAATTTGATGAAATATTAAATCTTCTTGGTGAGGATATAGACGGGGCATCTGCTTACGGGAAGATCGTTAGTGTGGCTTATAAAGAAATTCACACCGGTAAATGGGTCCTTCACTTTGGAAACGGAGAAGAGCTTAAAGTCGAAAATGTAGTTCTGTCGGAATGTCGATATTACATCAGCAAGACTGTTGTGGACACCGCTATTAAAAATAACGAAAATAAATCAGCAACTACGATTTATGGTAGATTGGTTGATTACAACATACCGAGGGAAGCTCTCCAGAGTGAGATATCGGGAAAGAAATACGAACCCATTGTATTCAACCCATATAAGGTTTCGGAGTTGATCAAGTATTCTTCGAGACCATCCTTCTATGATGATCCCGCGTTTGACACCAAGTCTAGCCGTAAAGACGCACACACTAGATTAAAAGCGAGGGGTTGGTATAGTCCCAGACCATCAGGGGCAGTTACGAGTATGTTCCTGAAAGCCAACGGTTTGGGTGGGGGTGCTTTGAATAAGTCCGCAGGTGTTTGTAGTAGGTTAGCTTTACTCGACAATGATCTGGCGGCGGATATGGAAAGTAACATTTACATGTTGGGTGCTAGATCGGTTAATAATAACGAACTAAGTATCATTAAGAGGAAATTTTCAGGGTGGATGATGAAGTTCATGAAAGAGTATAACCGGTAAATTATGAGTAAATTTGATGATACCATTAACGCAATAGAAACCTTATTGTGTGAGAAAAAATCCAAACGAAAATCCATCCCCATGAGTAAAGCTAAGAGCAAGGTTGACTCTAAGCGGAAGAGGCGTTCCGAGAATGTGGAAATTGAGTGGCTGGAGGAAGAGAGCGTGGTTTCGGGGAAACTAACCAGAAATGCATTTTCAGCATCCTCCAAAGAGCAGAGCGAATCCGAGAAACATGAGGGTTACCTGAATGTCTATAATAAGTCGGGGAGAATCGAGGGTATGGAATGTGGGTGTTCGGATTACCAAGCCAACTTCAAGAAATATAATAATGACTCGGGTATTTCCTCATGGAATGATCAACCAAAGGTGACCAATGGGTATTTTGACCCCCATTCCAAGAATTCCCCAGAAGTGATGAATCCTGATGACGATAAAGGCATTGGCTGTAAACACCTGATCAAGGCGATTGGGGAGTTTTCTAAGAAATAATTTGACAAAGGTTCTATTGTCGGGTAAAACCTCCGGCATGCAAAGAATTCTTAAATTCACGAAAGAACAGTCTGATAACATGGTATTCGTCTCAGATCTCCATTATGGGCATGACAGAGATTTCCTATACCGACCCCGTGGGTTCGATGGGGTTAAAGAACACAATCGATGGATTCGTGAACAGTGGGATGAACATGTTGATATGAACACAACCGTATTCAACCTAGGGGATGTATGTTTCAACGACCCGAGGGGTGACACCTTCACCGAAATCTCAAAATGGGGATGTCGTGAACACTACGTTCTTTTCGGTAACCATAATTCTGGGATGAATCAATGTTACCAGATTGCATTACAAGCGTGGTATGAGGAAATGGGTGTGGAGTTTACCGAAAAATTGAAGTATGAGGTATATCCATTGGAGTTTAATAATGTAGTGTTCTGCGGAGAGGACTTGGTTATCCGAGTCGGAAAACAGGAGGCTCACATGAGCCACTTCCCTAAGAGGATCTGGGATCATGTCGGACGGTCTAGCTACGCCCTTAATGGCCATAGTCACGGAAACGACAAGGAGCGGACGCCATCACACCCCAATGGGAAATCTTTGGACGTTGGGGTGGAGAACTCCATTAAACATGATGATAAATTATTCTTCACATTCCGAGAGGTGGTGGAAATCATGTCCACCAAGTCAATAGAGGTTCTAGATCACCACGACGAAAACACAAATTAATTCACTTTTAACTTTACAACAACCAAACAACCAACTAAACATAAAACCATGACAGGAGAATACATCGTAGCAGAAATCGAAGAGCATCAAGTAATTGAAGGTGCTGACAAAATCGTCCAAGTTAATAAATTCGGAGAAGTCCTTATTGTCGATAAGGTAAGTAACCCCGTAGGGACCAGAGGGATTGTCATTGACTGCCTTTCGGTTCTGGATAAGGAACTGGTTAGCCATCTCAACATGTTCCGGCACGGCAACCTCAACGCAGATCCGGGAAAGTCAGGACTTATGGAGGACAATGCCCGAGTTCGACCCATCCGATTGCGTGGTGTGAAATGCTCCGGTTTGTTTATTTCATTTACTCAACTTTCACTCCACCCTGATATCACCTCAAAGGATCTGTTGAATCTTAAGATTGGCGCACAATCCAATAAGATTGGTGATGTGGAGATCTGTAAGCAATTCTTCCGTAAAGTAAAAGGAGGGAACTTGGGTGGTAAACAGGCTAAAGCCAAAGAGAATCTCGTTCCGACATTCATGGAACATATCGACACCGACCAGTTGGCAAGAAACCCCAACAAAGTTAAGCGTGGTGATTACGTGGTGATTACCGAGAAGCAACATGGGACCAGTGGTCGTTTTGGATATCTTCCAGTATTGCCAACCAAAACCCTTTTCAGTAAGTTCTTTGGATTGTTCGGATATCAAAAGCCGGTTCATTATGGTCATGTGGTGGGTTCTCGTCGGGTCACCAAATCCATTGATGCAACCCCCCGTGAAGGTGTCAAAAGCTTCTATGACGAGGACATCTGGACACAATCGGCATACAAACATTTCACCGACAAACTCAAGAAAGGAGAAACCGTTTACTATGAGATTGTTGGATATCTTCCAGATGGTGGTTTGATCATGCCAACTTGCTCAAACAAGAAACTCAAACCCTTTATGGAGAAGAAGGAATATAAAGAGTTTATCGAGAAGTTTGGCGATGAAACAACCTTCACCTACGGCTGTAAACCCAAAGAATACAAGGTATTTGTGTATCGAATCACACTTACCAATGACGATGGTCACGCCGTAGACTATCCTTGGGAGGTTGTCAAAGGCCGATGTGAGCAGATGGATGTCCCACATGTCCCTGAGCTTACCAAGTTTGTTATGGGTGATGAGATTGTAGATGACCGTGATCTTTCAGATGATTTCCTTCACGACTGTGCAAACTGGGCATCTGAGGACTCCAAAGACTTCCCTGCACACCTTAGAGAAGGCGTGTGTGTCAGAATTGATAACGGGTTCACACCAACCATCCTGAAAGAGAAGTCTTACAACTTCAAAGTCCTTGAGGGGATTATCAAAGAAACCCAAGATACCCTAGAGGATTAGACATATGAAAGAAGTAATTCTACTTAGAGCCGTTTCAAATGCAGGTAAAACTACATTTGCCGAATTGATCAGAACCCTCCACCCTCAAGCAGTGATCTGTTGTGCAGATGATTATTTCATAGATGTGGACGGCGGATATGATTTCGATGCAACCCTGTTGGGTGAAGCCCATAGGCAATGTAAGGAGAAATTCTCAGCCTCGGTTGCCGCAGATGCCGAAGTGGTTATTGTGGCTAACACCAACACAACACCAAGGGACTATAAATACTATGTCGATGAAGCTAGTATCTACGGTTATACGGTAACATCCCTAGTGATGGAGAATAGGCATGGGGGTAAGAACAACCATGGAGTCCCCCAAGAGGTTCTTGATAGACAGGAGTCGTCCATTAGGTCATCACTTAAACTCCAATAAACCCACCAAATTCAAAAACCCCTCTAGTTTACCGCTAGAGGGGTTTTTTCATAATTAAGAATATGGCTGGAACTAATACCCGAAATGACCCATTCACCGCATTACCGTTGGATACGCTTTCATACGTATCAGTTCCTGAAAAATATTGGGAAGGTGGAACTAGACCCTCGTATATTAACGAAGGTGGCACCACTATAAGCGGCGGGTCTTTCGAATTAGATATAAGCGCCGACTTACTAACTCAGACCAATGCTCTTATAGCAGCAGCAGATGTTGATAAAAACGAAATAATCAGCAAGCTCGATAGCAACAACACCACTACTCTATCCTCACTAGCAATTCTCACAGACACAGAAGCTAACGACGATTTCGAAGCAATTTATTAAGGTTGCTTATCGGATAGTGTCGTGTTAAAATAATTTTGTGACTGACGATAAAAATATTCAGGAGGTGATTGTCACCTTCGACGATGGGGAGATTGCTATATTCTCCGGCAGGGCCGTTTGTGGTATAGATGATCCGAGAAGGATAACCGATATTAAGTTCACAAAACCAAGGGAGCTTCCGATTGGCTACAAATTCGAACCGATTGACGTTTAATATGTTTCATACCACCCGAGTAATATACACGCCATCTGTTAATAAATTTTTAAGATTCAGGGATTTTAGGAACGAACATCTATTCGCCTTGTTCAAAAACAAGGATTCTCTGGTAGACTCCATATGCACCCAAAAGGACATACTGGAGGATTGTTGGATAGAAACCGAATATAGTTTGGATGATCTAACCTTGTTTGATGTATTTGTCATATTCCTAACATGGAGAATTAACTGCGTCAACAACGAGATAATTTTGGATCTAGGGCACACCCATGAGACCCATGAAATTGAAAATTGGTTATATAAGGCTATTAATCTAGGGTCTCAAAATTTCGAGAAGTCTTATACAGAAGGTGACATAACACTGACCTTCAATATCCTCAACATTAGGGATGAATATGAGGTATATCGAGAGCAGATGATGAATGATCTTGACGACAATACGGTGTTTCAGGAGAATTCGAAGAAACTGGTATCCCTATGTGCTCTTAGGGAATGTAATGGGGCAGAACTTACCACATATCAGGAGCGAGAGCGAACTTACAGACACCTACCCGCTTCAACACACCATATATTTGAAGATTACAGGGAATTCATCGAGGAGCATTTCGTCACGGAGGATTTCTTAATTTACTTGGGGGGTGACCGAGTCCACTTCAAGTTGGAGCTTATACCAATCCTCATCAAATATGTTTTTACTGGAAGTTCCGAGTCACTGATTGACCAAAGTATGTATCTAGCCAAGAAAGCAAACATGAATTACGATACGTTTATGGGTCTGGCACCCGCCGAAACCACCAATCTTATAGGTAAGATAAAAGATAGTGAAGAAGATTCTAGCGAGGATCAACTTATTGAATAATTAATTTCATGTCAGGAAACTCCAATATCAGCGTAACCATTACCCATACTAAGGTCGCCAGAGTCCCTAATGAGGTTCAAATTAGACCTCTGTTCAATGAAAATTTACCGGAGTGCTTCTGGAGTTCCTTCCAATTCCCATTCCTTACAAGACCTGCACTGAATGGTGTTCCTGTTTTTTACACCGATGCGGATAATCCACAGTTCACCACTGCGCTATCCAGTGACTTTACTATAGCCTCGGCATTGAGTTCTACCGCATGGACACAAAGCCTCTCTGCATGCTCTGTAGTGCCCACAGGATGCTTTGGTGGGGATTTGACTATGTGGACATCAGATTCACCCAGCCTGTCCTCTACAGACGACTGTATGAATCTTACGGAGATGCCCACATCCTCAAGAACGCCAGTTACATTTAACATCTCCATGGATTATGATGGTGGGGTCATTAACACAACTCTATCGTCTTGTGTTAGGTCCAATCAAGATCCATACCCCACGACATGGATAAATGCCGAGGAATCACTCCTACCGAAGGTGGGTCAGTTTGATTATATTGATACTTTAGGCAACGGTATCATATTCGACAACCCCAACTCGCAGACCGCCCAAATGATGAACACTATGTTCGGGGGGGGTTACACAAATACATTTCTTGAGAGGATAGCCAACTTTGATAAGAACAATCGAGATTTGGATGTTATGGATATCGCCGCAATTAATGATTTCAATGAAATGACCGGAGGTGATATTATCAATTTCCTTGTGGATGTCCCCGAAGAACTACTGGACGTTATAAAATTATCCAGCTTAGAATATGAGCAAGTATTTGGATCTAACGACACCTACTCCAAATATAACGACGATAATAGGTCGGATTTGTTGGAGTTGAGTTCGGTTATTAATGCAGGGGAGAATCTTTTTTATCAGAAAACAGATCAACCCACTTCGGAAATAGAGATTCTAATAGTCCCCAATCAAAACCACCACTTGTCTGCATTCACCCCCGATATGTTATCGGCAACCAATTCATACCCACTATCCACATTGTCGTCAGGAAGTATTACTCCCGAAGAATATTGCTTTTGGAGAGCATTGGACGAGGACGAACCAATTCGCGGGAACTACATCAATGTGGATAGCTTAAGTGGAATCCCAACACCGGATGAGTGGGATGCTTTACTGAAAGATAAAATCGAAAGAATTCTGTTGACCAACGCTTAGTGGGTCGGTAGAGTGGGTGTATGGAAAACACACCATCCACCAAAAAACAATCGAGTCCACTTTTTACAGAATTGAAAGACAAAATACTTAACCTCAAAAGATACCCCATAATGGACGATTGGGATTGTGGTTACAATTCTGCCATCGACACTGTTGCAGGTGCTATTGCCCGTGTGATTGTTGAGGAGTCTTCCGAATCTTAATCTTACCATTAGGTAGCTTCTTGGCTCGATACTCACCGGTCTTACTGTTGAGAGATTTCCACTGACCGTCATCGGTAAAATTCAAGGAACGATCACCGGCATCGTTGAATAGTTTATCGAAGGTCTTCTCCGACATCACACGACTATAGCCTTTTACAGCCTGATCCAAGGTCCTACGAACAAACCCCTTCTGGGTATGTTCCTTTTTGTCCTCATCCGAGACAACCTTACCAGACTGGTTATCCAACCCCTTGAAATATTTACCTGCAACCTTACCTTGATTATTTTCATTGCGTTTCGACACAGGTGTGTTAACCTCAGGTGTGTTAAGCCCCTTAACACCCACAGTATCTTTGATTTCGGGGTATTCGTATTTCAGTGATTTGTCGATTTCTTCCAGAACTTCATCAAATTTCCTCATACTATAAATTAATTATATTTTTTCCACATAATAACCAATGTTCCAAGTCCCCCCAAATTATTTCATTAGTAAATTCCAACAGTATGTTGGGTTCGTTGTAACCCAATCCAACGGAAACATGATGGGGTCTTGTCCATTTTGCTTGGAGGGTAATTCTTGGGGCAAAAAGAAACGATTCAATTACTATAACGATAAGGAGTTCTGCGCTTGTTTCAACTGCGGGATCAGTTGCGATAAAACCAACTTCATCCTTAAGATGGAAAATATTGATTTTCGAGAATTGATTAGGGACATTAGGGATAGTGGGGAGACAA
>Ga0070748_1001023_pt1 | contig 13219 bp, 13 predicted proteins | sample VirMetDEL_Nov_12_FD_77015 | JGI IMG/M metagenome (GOLD analysis project Ga0070748, IMG submission 77015) | Aqueous microbial communities from the Delaware River and Bay under freshwater to marine salinity gradient to study organic matter... | ecosystem: Environmental > Aquatic > Marine > Coastal...
CGATGCGGGCAGCTGGTTTTTTCTCGGCGAGATTTATACCTTTATACCTCTGCCCATCGACACCAGTGCGCAACCCAATCAATGCGGCAGTTGCACCGCCTGCTTAAAAGTCTGCCCTACCGATGCCTTTCCGCGCCCCTATGAATTGGACGCGCGCCGCTGCATCTCCTATCTCACCATCGAAAACCAAGGCGCGATTCCACTGGAATTTCGCGAGCCTATAGGCAACCGAGTATTCGGCTGCGATGACTGCCAAGCCATTTGCCCGTGGAATAAATACGCGCAATTTACCGGCGAGACCGATTTTTTACCGCGCCACGGCTTGGCCGATAGCGACCTGGTAACGCTCTTTAATTGGACCGAAGCAGAGTATTTAAAAAACACCGAAGGCTCGGCGATTCGCCGCATAGGCTACGAGGGTTGGCTCAGGAATTTAGCCGTAGGCCTAGGCAATGCGCCAAGTGACATGGGTATTATTCACGCACTGCAAACAAAGCGCGCAACATCAACGCCCCTCGTGCAAGAACATATCGATTGGGCGCTGGCACAGCAGGCTAAAACGAATCACCGCCGCAAACGGAAAATTCAAAACCCCAATCATTAAAATTGGCACCAAGTTGATCGCTACAGTATTAACCTAGGGGCATCACGTTGGCGCAATGTAACTACATTCTTCCAAAATGGGACCGAACAAGTTCGCCGTTTAGCACCTAAGGATGCCCATTACTTTGGCGCGACAACCTGGAGCTTACAAGGCAATAAGTTGATCGTGACTTTTACCGGCAATCCCTGGTCATCAAGCGCTGGCACCTATGATTAGGCATATGAAGTACAACTCGCGAGTGCAGGTAATTTACGCCTGGACGTTATCAGTAAAACAAAGCGCTAAACATCACCACTTAAGCGCCAAACTTTTGATTGCTTGAGTAAAAGTTTGGCGCGCCCCAGTCTTACTACGATTTTAAATTCGTCAGCAATCCCGCCTCATAAACCTGTCTTTTTAAACTGTATAGATTTTAATAATCTCAATGACAGCACCCACCCAGTGTCGACTTTTTTTACCAAAAACCGAACCCGAGGAACTACCTCACATTTCAAGTGAAATGACCGCCCAAAAAACATGACGCTTCCGTACACTGCGCACCGGCGCAGCCGCGGCTGTATTTTGTTAACTCTAGGGAATTGTTATGCATTCAAAAATAAACAAACTTGCATTAGCTATAGGCGTGACCTTTGCTTTCGCTGCCAGCTCATCTCATGCACTTTTGATCAGCACCCAAGTTGAGTCATCTGTATCTATTACATTAGATGGCATTACTAGCAGTGATGCTAACGGACCAGCAAATAGCACCAGCAGCGAACTCTATTCGCATCCTAGCCACTATTATGTTGGCTACGGCAAAGCAACTGGCGATGATACCGGCTTAAGCTCTGTACGCGCTGAAGGCCCTTGGTATGCACAAGTAGAAAATCATTATGCTTTACCTTTCACTTATTCAATTATGAGCAATGTTACTCACACAGCCGTAATTACTAATAATGAAAGCTATGGTCAAAACATTGATTTCAATTTCTTGATCAATGCCGGCGCCATTAATCATGGTGGTTCAAGTGTGTACGACTCTATTAATGATTATGTCCATGCAGGCTATATTGCTGACATTAGCCTAAACAGCGCTAGCATTTGGCAAAGTGCTGGACAAAGCCAAGCCACTAATGGCTATAACTACAACCTAGCGCTAAGCGGCACGAGTCTGGGTGGCACTATAGGTGATGGCACTTGGCCGAATGGCGCCTCTGAAACCTACTCTTGGGGTGATTATGCGAGCAGCATCAGTTTAGGCTTCTTAACCCCAGGGCAGAGCCTAACACTGCAATACTCATTGACCGCTTATGTGAATGAGCACTTTGATAGCAGTGGTTACTCCTACACGCCTTCTGCAAAAATTGGCGACCCTTTCGGCTTCAACGGCAGTCCGTTGTTTTCCGACGATAAATTTGTAACAAGCGCTACCGGCACTCCACCTTCAAGCGTACCAGAACCAGCAGGCACCTTGCTGTTAGGTGCAGGTCTTGCAGGCTTGGCATTCCGTCGCAAAGCACGTAAAGCTAAGGCCTAAGCCTTATCAATCGCCTTGTTCATTTATGAACAAGGCGATTCTTCTGTTAACAAAGCCAGTATTTCATCGACCAACACCTCAAGCTGTTCCTGCTGATCAAACCCTTGATACTTTTGTGCCAGCAATTGACTGCTCTTGTGCAGTTGAGGGCAATTCAACGCCCGCTGAAACAACTCCACATACTCCGCCTGACTCGCCTTTGCCCCAATCACATAAGCTAAACCCATCTCGCTTAATCGCCGCGCCAACATGGTCTGCTCCATTTGCGTAGGAATAATCACATGCCGCATAGCACCGAGTGCACAGAGCGCGGTTACGCCCATGCCACCTTGACTAACGACCATATCCGCCAAGGCTAAAACACGGCGCATATTGACGGGATGGGCTTCAATCTTAAGCTCAGGTGTCGACCAAGCCTCTTTTTGCTCGGGCGACAAGCCAGGAATATGCACCAATTTCGCACCAGGCATTTGCGCCAGTGCCGCAACAGCCTGCTGAAGGTGAGTCAACTTTGAGGTTAGATACGCAAAGATTTTCGGGGTTGTCTCATTCCCCCCTAGATTATTCAACCCTATGGCTTCAGGCCAAATCGGCTCCTGCCCTAAGTCATCGCTAAAGAGCGGCCCCCAGTAATCAGTATCCGCACGAAAACCATAGTGATCTAATTCGGGCAGAGTGCACAAAAAGGTATCGGCCTCCGTAAATATATCGCCCAAATTCTGTAACGGCGCGCCACCCAAAACAGCCATGGCATGATTGATGGTGTGCAGCACTTTTTGATCCAAGTCGCCCTCTGGCTCCTGCATATCAGGATAAAACCAGGGGAACTGCTGCGCAAAGGGCGGGATAACAAAACCGGTACCAATAACCGCTACAGGAATGCGCTGAGCCCGTGCGGCCAGCATAGGCGTAGGCGCATGATCAGCGATAACCAAGTCGGCCTTATACTCCGCCAACAATTGACGCCACGCATCCACATAATCCGTAAATACAACAGGATCAAGATAACTAATCTGCGCCAAAATACCGGTGTAGGAATAGCTCTGACCGCGCGCGGGAACAGCACGGGGAATGGGTGCTTGCACGCAGACAATACCCGCGCCGAGCAAGTTGGCATACTGTAGATTGCGCAACACCACAATCACCTCATAACCTCGCGTCCGAAACATTTGTCCTAAGCGGGCAAAGCCGGTGATATGCCCATAATTACCGCCCAACTCCCAACAAAATACAATTCGCTTCATATAAATCCCTAGTTCACTTATGCGCCTTAATGAGTAAGGACGGGCAGACTACTAAGAATAAATATCTAACAAAAGTAATAATTCAGTTTAATCAAAAGAAGCTAGGGATAAGCGCAATAAATAAGGGAAATTTCAGCCTCTTGATCCCCTCAGTCAATATCTTACAAAAAACTACATCATGGCCATGGCGCTGGGGTGACAGCAATATATTGAGCCCCACCATCCTCTGGCTTAAGCCCTTCTTTCGCAGGCGATAGCCCGCAGGCTACTTTATTAAAAAGAGTACGCATCTCACTAAAGTCACCATAGGTCAGGTGATGTTTATCTTTTGGTGAATGCTCGATTGTCCAATCAATTAATTGGTTGAGCTTCGCGCTCACTTCCATCTCAAAACTTACACTCGCTGGCGTTTTTTGCATGGTTGTTTTCTCCCATTAAGTGACATAGAAATTCTATTTAGGCACCCGCATAAAACCCCACGGTTGCCGCAGCCACAATTATGAATAAGCCCCAGAGAACTTCTGCTAAAGATAAGGTGATATGCACCATTCGAATGTTCAAAAAATATTTTTTATAGGGCCGCACCAGTAGAAAAATGATCGCGCCTAACAACAACCCTAAACCTATTTTTGGCAATAGTGGCAGCTCCACCATGATAGGGCTGACTGCAAGCGACAGCATAACTACCAAGTAAAACAAATAGACATAAACAGAAGCAGACCTTAATTCCAACATCATGTTATCCCGCCTTATTTGCTACAACGTTAAATGCACCTAGCAATCTTTATCTTAAATAAAAGAGTTCACTGGAACAGTGAGTGTGCCAATAAGCCGCCCATTGGTCTGTGCGATACCAAACCTTTGTAGCCCCCCACAAGACAATCTCGCCGGTAAACGCACAAATAAGACCTGCGGCTGGTTCTGCCAGTCACACGCCAAAGAGAACTTGCTATAGTTCACCCGTTCGCCCACAAGCCGTTAGAGCTAATAGGCAAGCCCACACACCCAGCCTCTATTTAAGGACACGCCCTTATGAACACACCACAATACCGCGCGGTCAATTTTTCCCAAACGACCATTACCGAACTCATGATTCCCGCCTACGCCAATTTTGGCGGCAAGATTCACGGCGGCATTATTCTTTCGCTGATGGATAAGGTGGCCTATGTCTGCTCAGCTAAACATGCCGGCTGCTACTGCGTAACCGCGTCCATTAATGTGGTGGATTTTCGCGGCCCGGTAGAGGTGGGCGACTTGGTGCATTTGCACGCGTCGGTAAACTATGTGGGCACTTCATCGATTGTGGTGGGCGTTAGAGTCGAGGCAGAGAATATTCACACGGGCGAAGTGCGCCACACCAACTCATCCTACTTCACCATGGTCGCCATGGATGAAAACCGCCAACCGCGCACCGTGCCCGGCTTAATTTTAGAAAGCAAAATGGAAGTGCACCGCTACACCAAAACCCTCAAGCGCCGTGAACTGCTCAAACAGTACAAGCAGGACATTAGCGAGCTGGAGTTAGACACCGAAAACGTTAATCCCGAAAAATCCACCACCGAAACACTGCTCGCCGATCAGCGCTGCATAGTGGCCGTTAGCTGTTAAACTCTGATGAATACCATCGGTTAACCAGCGCGAGGTTTTGTGTCTTCTATCGTTAATCTCTTTCGTCTGCGCCCACGCAAGCAGGACCGCTTTGAGGAACTGCTGCGGCCCCATATAGAACTGCTCTATCGCATGGCGTTTCGCTGGACGCAGTCCCAGCACCGAGCCGAAGACTTGGTGCAGGATGTCTTAGTGCGCTTGGTGAGCCAAGTTGATGCGATGGAACAAATGGAAAACCTGCGCCCTTGGTTAGTGCGCATAGTCTACAACCGCTATGTGGATCTCTACCGCCGCCAGCGCAATTCGCCTATAGATGAACAGAACAGTGGTTGGGCGCCAGAAGATGAAGAGGAGACGGCGGCCAATGACCCTATTAGCCAAGCGGTGGACAACCGCGATGACTTCGCCCAGCTTGAACTGCAGCAGAGCCTAAGCCGCGCGCTTGCACAGTTAGAACCCGAACAGCGTGACCTAGTACTACTGCAAGATATGGAAGGCTATAGCGCCGAGGAAGCAGCGGAGATTCTGCAGATCAATCTAGGCACCGCCAAATCGCGTCTGCATCGCGCCCGCGCCAAACTGCGCGAATTGCTGCACGATGAGCTGCAATTTGACGATCAACGCGCGGCTCCCGCTCATTACACATCCCCCACCACCGGCCACCCCAGCCACGACGAGCCCAACAGCTCTGGCAGAGACCCTTAGTAAGCCTTTGATTTATAACAACAATAAAATTTAATTCGATTTATGTTAATTATTTTCAAACTCCCGGGAACCTTTTACAGGTTTCGTTCGTGTTAGAGACTACAGGAGGCAAAACATGCACTGCAAAATGGCTAAACAGCAGCTCGACCAGCAGCACACAGACGCACAAGGCAACTTGAATTCCGAGTTACTGGCGCATCTGCAGGGCTGCCCCGACTGCCAAGCCTATAGGGAGGAACTCGCGCTGATTCGCTTAGTCGCCAGCCAGCCAGTTCCCCCGCTCAGTGCAGGTTTTGCCGATCGAGCTCTGGCACGCGCTTGGAAAACCGCCGAGCAACAGCAGCAAGCTTCTCGCACTAAGCCCTACACCTGGGGCGCTATAGCGGCAAGTTTGGTACTGGTTGCGGTGTTTGGCACCCAAACGCTACAGATGGGCACCACGCCATCGCCAGCAGAGGCCAGTGTGGTACAGGTTTTACCTGCACAACACCAACCTTTAGAAATACGCTTGGTCAGCAAGGAGGCATTGCCCGACGCTCACATCCATGTCCATTGGGATAAGGATGTAGCACTAACCGGTTATCCGGATACTGACACTCTGAGTTGGCAAGTTCCCATTGCCGCTGGCATCAACCAAATATCCTTGCCAGTAACACTCAGAGGCGCGCATAGCGGTTCAATGGTGATTGAGGTTCGCTCCGGCGATGCCAGCAAACAGCTGCGCATTACCCTCGAACCGGCACAATTGGCCGCGGCGACAGTAGCCAGATACTACGCAAGCCTTTAATACTGGAGCAAGACCATGAAAACATCATTGAACGCAACTGTAGCCTCTACTTTATTCGCCTTGGTATTAACCTCTGGCGCTGCACTCGCCGCCGATTTCAGCGCGAATGTGGAAAGCCGTAACAGTGTCGACGCCAGCATCCGCAGCGACAAATCAGCTGACATGAACGGCACCAGCCAAACCAACGCCAAGACTGAAACTACCATGCAACCTTCAGCTAACCATGGTTCGGCGGATACGCAAACTGCGGGGACTGGCCAAGCTAACAGCAATAGCCAAACAACGACCCAAGCAACGGCAACCCAACAAACAACCCAAGCAACAAAGACCCAAGCAACAACGACCCAAGCAAACACAACCCAACAAACAGCTACAACCACCAGTAACACTGAAAAGGCGGAAAACAAGGTAGCTGCGACAGAGCAGAAAGCTGAGGCAAGTAGCACTGAAAAAACCGACAAAGCTGCCAGCACCACCGCGACACTCGCAGGTACAGCCCAAGGCCGCATCAGCACCGGTGTGGATAAAAGCCTTGCAGCCAGTCAAACATTGAGCGAAAAAATAGGCGCTCAGCTGACAACAACAGGCGAACAAATTAACACTGGCGCGCAAGCGGTAATAGAAACAGCTGATGGCGTCAGCCTAGCCTTGGTAAGCGCGAGCAATGCCAATATCAATGCCGTCGCAACTGACAGCAATGCCAGCCTGAATACAGCGCTGGAAGCGGCAGAAAGTCTTAATGGCAGCGTGGAGCAGAATGTCGGCGGGGCGATTAACAGCAGCCTGAATATTACTCAAAGCCTGACACAAAACCTCAGCAGCCCAGAGTTGGCAGCAGACCTCAGCGGCGCGCAAGCAGCTAATGTAGATGCAGCCCAAGACGCCGCGAGCGCCGGCGCCGATGCCCAACAGTCCGGCAGCCTGGCGGGTAAACTCACCGGCAGTTTGATGTAATAGAAACCCAATGGGCGCACCGACGCTACGCCATGGTCGGCCGCGCCCACAAGTTTTCAGCTGTATCTATATCAACAGTATCTAAAAAATACTCACGGCAGCGCGGCAACAGGTTTTAACACCAAGAGCGCACCTGATTCACACCTAAGGCTCAACCCGATGAATGGGATTACGATTATGAAAAACTCACCGCTTACACAGCTCACCCTGATCAGCGCCGCACTGCTAAGTGTTGGCCTCAGCAGCGGCAGCTGGGCGCAAACCGCCGTCAATCAAAACAGCAACCAATCGTTAGATATAACCATCAGTATTGTTGAGCCCGACGACCAGCCCGATGCCATTATCAATCGCATCGCCCTGCCGCCCGCCCAAGGTCTCGCAAATGACACCCAAGCCAGCACCAGCCAGCAAACCTCGGCACAGCTTGAGCAAAACCTTGAGACTGAACTTAAAGACATCAAAACCACCAGCGGCCAAGTGCTAGATGATGCCACCCGCGTGGTGAGCGACAGCCTGAGCGACACTATTGGCGACGTATTGAGCGGTACAGTCGATGACACACTCAATGATGTAACCCAGCTGCCCAGTGATTTGGTCGACACCCTACCTAAAGACTTAGTCGATGACCTAGTTGATCAGCTGCCCACGGACGCCCTGCCGCTCGATGACCTTATCCCACTTGATGAGGACATACTGCCGCTTGATGATCTAACCCCACTCGACCCCAAAGTGCCACTTAATGATTTAGGCCAACCACTGCAAGAGCTAAACAATGCCATCGAACCGCCTGCAACACCCAACCTAAATGAGCTAGTGCCAGCACCAGTGCTAGATGCCAGCGGCACGCTGGAGAGCACCAGTGAGTTGCAACTCACGCCTGAGATAGACGCTCCGCTCAACGCGCCATTGAATGACCTCACCCCCGAGCTAAAGCCCTAGCGCGCGCACCTCCGCCTAGCCAACTCTAGCCATAGACTCATTACGTACCGCCTCACGGCGGGGGGAGAATTTCGTGAAACCTACACATTGCACTCTCGCGCTCAGCCTCATGCTCAGCCTCGCACTGGCAAGCCAAGTAAGCCTTGCACAACCGCAAGCTGGCCAAAATGGCGCCGCCACTGCTCAAGCAAGCACTCAAGCCAGCGACTTTACGCGCGGCAACCACGCCTACAAAGCAGGCGACTATTCCGTAGCGCTGCAGTGGTTTGAGCGCGCCCTCGCTGCGGGCAATCAGCAGGCGACACTTATCTACAACCACGCCGTCACCCTGTATAAGTTGCAGCGCTATGACGCGGCCTCCGCCAGCTTTATGCGCCTGCTAAACACCCCTCAATGGCAGGATTTAGCCCGCTACAACCTAGGCCTCGTGGCGCTAGCCCAAGGCGACCACAACAGCGCCAGCCGTTGGTTTCGCCTAGTGGAAAACACCAGCAATCCGCGTTTACAGCAATTGGCACAGCAGCAACTAGCGCGTTTGCCAATCGCTAAAAACCCCAACACCGAAAAAAAACCTCAAGTTGCAGCCCCATCAGCGGCGAAAAAAAGCACCCTATTCTTTAGCCTTGGCGCCGCGGCAGATGACAACGCCAGCGGCCTTGCTGATGAACTGGTCGGCAGCAGCAGTCACGCTCAAGACACCTATCTCAACGCCCTCGCCTATGGTCAAACCTATGTCAGCGGCAATAAAAATAATGGGATAAAAATCTATGGCCTCGGACAACTCAGACGCTACCAGCGCTTCGATCACTTTAACTCGCAGGTATTGGGCTTAGGGGGCAACTGGGAAACGCGCCGCAACGAGTGGAATTTAGAGCTGGGCGGACGCCTGCTACAAACCCACATTAATGGTGCGCAGCTGGCCAATCAATACAGCCTGCTGACCAAAGCCAGCAAGCCCGTGGGAAGCGCCAAATTGGAGTTAAGCCACACCAGCAGCTTTTACGCCGCCAGTGCAGCCTACGACCAAATTGGCGGTTGGCAGCATCAACTAAAAGCCGCTATGCACTATCAAATGGGGGCGTTGCGCTTTAGCCCTGGGGTACGCGGTGAGCTCAATGAGCGCCATGATCGCCGCACCGACAAAACCTTTTACAGCTATTCGCCACAGGTTCTAGGCCTCACCGCCGACGCCCAATGGGACATCACCAAACAATGGCGCCTAATGGGCAACCTTGATTGGAGCAAGGCCACTTACGGTGAACAAAATCAACATGCCGATCTCGATGGCAATATGAAGCAGCAAGCGCGCGCCAATCGCCGCCTGCAAACAACCCTCGGGTTAGGCTACAAACTGGCTCCCAACTGGCTCATCAAAACCCAATATCTGCACAACAATAGCCAAGATACCTTTGCGCTCTACACCCAAAGCAAGAATGTTTACTCGCTCAATCTCGATTTTATTTGGTAAACCAGCGCGCTAGCCGATCAAATTGCACCGTCATTGGCAGTGCAATTTGATCATAGCTTCAGACAGAACTGCCGCACATATCAACCAAACACCTGCCCCAACCCCCCGCCATCACTCGCTCCAAGCATCAGCTAATAGTCAAGATGACCAACACTTTGGTCAGACCAATTAGCCAAATAATCCTAAGTTTTGTGCTTTTTTGCTGTTTTTTTGAGTCATAAACAGGAATAATACGCACCCCAAAAAAGAGTGCAGCCGCTAGAGTCGCACCACTAATTTAAGCTCACGAGCATAGTAACCCAAGGAATTTAGCGTTCACCGCAACACCCAGAAACGCCAGCCGAATGGCTGCGCTAAAAATTTTATAGGTGTGCGTACATCAACCACAACGAATAGGCTCTTAGCATTATGAAACCACTTTCCGATATAGGCTTGGTTGGCTTGGCAGTGATGGGGGAAAACCTCGTCCTTAATATGGCGAGCAAAGGCTATACAGTGACTGCTTACAACCGCACTACCGACAAGGTAGATAACTTTCTCGCGGATCGCGCCAAAGGCAAAACCATTCGCGGCGCTCACTCCATCGAAGAACTCGTCAGCTCACTGGCTAAACCACGCAAAATTATGCTGATGGTAAAAGCAGGTAAGCCGGTTGATGACTTTATTGAACAGCTGATTCCACACTTAGACGCAGGCGATATTATTATCGACGGCGGCAACACCCACTTCCCTGATACCGACCGCCGCACCGCTTACCTTGAAAGCAAAGGTCTGCGCTTCATCGGCACTGGCGTATCTGGCGGTGAAGAAGGCGCATTAACTGGCCCATCTATTATGCCCGGCGGTTCACCCGAGGCCTGGCCTTTCGTGAAAGAGATTTTCCAAAGCATCTCGGCCAAAGTAGAAGACGGCACACCTTGCTGTGACTGGGTCGGCGAAAACGGCGCTGGCCACTTCGTCAAAATGGTTCACAACGGTATCGAATACGGCGACATGCAATTAATTTGCGAAGCCTACCAAGTCATGAAAGATGTACTGGGTATGTCCGCTGACGAAATGCACGAAGTGTTCGCCGAGTGGAACAAGGGCGACCTGAACAGCTACTTGGTTGAAATCACCCGCGACATCCTCGCCTACAAAGACACCGATGGCGCGCCATTGGTCGATAAAATCCTCGACACCGCAGGCCAAAAAGGCACAGGTAAGTGGACTGGCGTAATCGCCTTAGACTTGGGCGTACCGCTTACACTGATTTCAGAAGCCGTATTCTCACGCTGCTTGTCTTCACAAAAAGCTGAGCGCGTACAGGCATCTGGTTTAATCAGCGGTCCAGCTATCAAGTTTGAAGGCGACAAAAAAGCCTTTATCAAAGACTTGGGTCAAGCGCTGTTTGCATCAAAAATTATTTCCTACGCACAAGGCTACTTGCTGATGCGTGAAGCCGCAAAAGAATACGGTTGGAAACTCAACAACGGCGGCATCGCTATGATGTGGCGCGGCGGCTGTATCATTCGCTCGTCTTTCTTGGGCAAAATCAAAGAAGCCTTTGATAAAAACCCAGAGCTGAGCAACCTGTTGTTGGATGACTACTTCAACACCACCGTACAAGCTGCGCAAGCAGGCTGGCGTCGAGTGGCGTCCACCGCCATCATGAATGGCATTCCTATGCCTTCTATCATCTCTGCGCTCAACTACTTCGACGGCTACCGCACTGCGCGCTTGCCAGCGAACCTGTTGCAAGCACAGCGCGACTACTTCGGTGCGCACACCTACGAGCGCACCGACAAACCACGCGGCGAGTTCTTCCACACCAACTGGACCGGTCGCGGTGGCAACACCTCCTCGACCACTTACAACGTTTAATTTTTTGAACGTGGTGTGAGAAAAAAGAAACCCGAATCAGCAATGGTTCGGGTTTTTTGTTTTCAAAGTTCTTAAAGGAAAAGGTGAATACATGGTAAAAAAATACCTTGAGCAAAAACGCAAACATCACCATGTATGGGCTAATTATTTAAAGCGCTGGTCAATAAACGGGAAGGAAGTTTACCACTCAACCATAAAAGGAAAAATTTCTTTCGACAGCATTAAATCCATAGCAGTCGAGAAGGACTTCTATCAAATAAGACCCCTTGATGCACGTCATATAGAGGCAATAAAGGCATTCTCATCGCTCAGCCCTATAGAGCTTCAAAAGCTGCACATATCCTATTTGAAAGACTTCATAGAAATACAAAAACTGGAAAATCATTACACCAAAATAGGAATTAAAAATGAAGAAACAGAAAAGGCAATTTATGCAACGAAGTGCAACCTTCTTGAAAATCTTCACTCCGCTCAAGAAAATGAAGCAAGAGAAGTAATTGAATCTTTAAGCAATCGAGAACCGGACGCTTTGAACAGCGAAAAAAATACAATTAATTTTATAAATTTTTTTGGCCATCAAATATCCAGAACAAAAACCTTTAAAGACACATTACTTACAGCATCACTAAAAAAAGACATCGCAACAGGAACAAGCCTTGCAAAAAACCTAAGTGAATGCTGGTGGTTTATAAGTTACATGTTAGGCATGAATATTGGCGCAAGCTTATACGCAACAAGAAAAACCGATAAGCACTGTATATTACTAAACGATACAGATATTCCCTTTATCACATCAGATCAACCAATTATTAACGCTCACACTTCATTACGGGAGGACAAGATTTCACCACCTGATGACGAACACTGTGATTTTTATTACCCAATAACGCCCTCAGTTGCATATATGATCAACAAGTCAGATCGATTTCAAAGGGGGATTAACCAAGTATCTATTTATACGGTAAATGAGTTAAATATTAAGCTTGCACGAAAAGCAAATGTTTATATCGTAAGCAACAGCGAATCCTCTCTAAAGCCTTTGTTAAAACATGTTGGGCAACATTTCACAAATGTGCTTAGTTCATAGCCCGTAGGTTGGGGTGAGGCACGAACCCCAACATTCGTACTCGCAACAAATACACATCCCGTTATTAATATGAAAACCAACCGCACACGGATTTTTGGTTTTGGCGGTTGCGGCTACATGGTCATGTTGGGGTTCGTGCCTCACCGCCAACCTACCCACAACGCAGATACGGACAAGCAGCATAATGTTACGCGGCTTAAATCATATTACGCTGACCACCAGCAACCTTGATAAATCCATCAACTTTTACAATCAGGTTTTAGGCTTTAAACCTCATGTACGCTGGAATACTGGCGCCTACTTAACACTGGGTGAACTCTGGCTTTACCTTTCTTTGGATAGCACAAGGCCTAGCATGGTTTTGATATTAGAACCGCGCGCGCCTCATCAAGCATCATAAATATCAACCACCATCACGCCAAACTGGCGTCTTTAAAGGGCGAC
>Ga0070748_1001024_pt1 | contig 13210 bp, 13 predicted proteins | sample VirMetDEL_Nov_12_FD_77015 | JGI IMG/M metagenome (GOLD analysis project Ga0070748, IMG submission 77015) | Aqueous microbial communities from the Delaware River and Bay under freshwater to marine salinity gradient to study organic matter... | ecosystem: Environmental > Aquatic > Marine > Coastal...
AGTAGCCCACACATTAAGCAGGCTCACCCTACCCTTCAGTAGATTTTGATTTGCCCTAACCATACCCTCCGGGTTTTCCTCTGCGGGTAATACTGGCAAATCAAAAACAGGCACCGACTTGTTAATTAACGCTGAAGGCTTTTCTTTAGGATCAAGAAATAAACCACGCAAAAAAAACAACGATAAAATACCAAACACAATTAGTGGTAAAAATAAAAGTATACGCTGCTTATTCATGAGCAATAGCACCCGCCGTATCTCTCGCTGCCCCAGCAGCGACATTTTGCTTTATAACTTTGCGATAGCGTTTATCTGCCACGGCCAAAACCGCACCAAATGCCATCAACAATGCACCTAGCCATATCCAACGTACGAACGGTTTTAAGTGTACGCGCATCGCCCAAGAAGAATCGCTTAGAGACTCACCCATGGCCACATAAAGATCGCGAAATAAGCTGACATCTAAAGCAACTTCAGTCATAACGCTGCCGGTTGCCATGTAACGACGCTTTTGTGGCAACATCACTTTGAGATACTTGCCCTCATAAAACACACTGATAACTGCTTCGCTTGCTGTGTAATTGGGGCCTTGCACATCATTAATTTTATTCAACACAAACTCATAATGCCCAACCGACACTTTTTGCCCCACATCCATACGCAGGTCACGCTGATCACTGTAGATACTGGTGAGGCATACACCAATTAAGGTTACTGCGATTCCGGTGTGTGCGATAAACATTGCAAAGTAACTGAGGCTCAATTTTTTTAGCCCAAGCAAAAAAGAATCGCTATGCCGCACGCGATAAAACATATCACTTAATAATGCGGCAAAGATCCAGCTCGCAATAAATACTGCGCCTGCTGCTGCGACCGAATACTTATCGCCATAAATCAGCGGAAATAGCAGCCCAAAACCAAGGCTAAGAACCCAAGGCTTCCAGAGAGCAGCAAACAATTGCTTTACCGTAGTACGTTTCCAATTCGCAAGAGGCCCAAGAGCCATCAGCAAACAGAGCAGCCCCATAAGCGGGAGGAAAAACAAATTAAAGTACGGTGGTCCAACAGAAATTTTGCCAAGGTTTAATGCATCGGCTATTAAAGGATAGAGGGTGCCGAGCAATACAGTGAGCATCACAATAGACAATAAAATATTATTACCCATGAGCATGGTTTCACGCGAAAGCCAACTAAACCCTGTAGAGCTTTTTACGACCGGTGCGCGCAATGCAAAGAGCGTTAAAGAGCCTCCCACAACAACAAATAAAAAGCCCAACACAAAAATACCGCGCTGGGGATCGTTTGCAAACGCATGCACCGATGTGAGTACACCTGAGCGCACCAGAAAAGTTCCCAGCAAGCTGAGCGAGAAACTGAAAATCGCCAAGAGAATTGTCCAGCTCTTAAACAAACCGCGTTTCTCTGTTACCGCTAAAGAGTGGATCAACGCAGTGCCGACCAACCAAGGCATAAAAGAGGCATTTTCGACCGGGTCCCAAAACCACCAGCCACCCCAACCTAATTCGTAGTAGGCCCACCAACTGCCGAGCGCAATACCTACGGATAAAAAGCCCCACGCCATAATAGCCCAAGGCCGCGACCAACGTGCCCAAGCGCTATCCAAGCGGCCCGTCAACAAAGCTGCAATTGCAAACGCAAAGATCACACTAAAGCCCACGTAACCCATGTAAAGCACAGGCGGGTGAATAATTAAGCCTATATCTTGCAGGAGCGGATTGAGATCGCCGCCATCTTGCGGAGGCAAAGGTAAGATGCGATCAAAGGGATTAGAGGTGAACAAAATAAATGAGAGAAAACCACAGGCGACAAAACCAAGAACTGACAAGACTCTAGCCTGTACATCCAACGGCAGAGAACGACTAAAAACCGCAACCGCCAAGGTCCAGCCCGCTAGCATGAAAATCCACAAGAGCAATGAACCCTCATGCCCCCCCCAGACCGCACTGATTTTGTAGTAAACCGGTAAGAGCGTATTCGAATTGGACGCGACGTACTTTACGGAAAAGTCGTCATTGATAAAGGAGTAAACCAAGCAGCAAAATGCGAAGGCGACAAATACAAAAAATCCGACACTTAAAGAGCGCCCCATATTCATTAATAAGCTATTGCCTTTATAGGCACCTAGCATGGGAAGCGCGAATAGCGCCAAGCTAATACAGAAAGATAATATAAGTGCGAATTGACCCAACTCAGGAGCCAAGTCAATGAGATTAAGCGCCATACTTTAAGCCCTCGCAGGTAGCTTGATCCTGTCTAACATCACGCATAGTTTCAGCCACTTCAGGCGGCACATAATTTTCATCGTGTTTGGCGAGCACTTCGCTGGCATTAATTTCACCCGCTTCTGTGACCACGCCATTGATCACCGCCGCTTCGCCTTCTGCAAAAAGATCGGGCAATATGCCATTAAAATTCACCTTAACATCCGCAGTGCCATCGGTAATTAAAAAATGAATTTCCAGTGAGTCGCTCGCGCGCTGAATACTGCCGGGCTTCACGCAGCCACCAGCACGAATGCGCGTATTATGTGGCACAGCACCTGCTGCAATTTTACTGGGCGGATAAAACAAGTTGATATTCTCGCGCAGTGCGTAGGCCATAAGGCCCACAGCCACACTGGAAAACACGACGATGAAAACAACAATGAGTAGGCGTTGCTTACGGATTGGATGCATAAAAATTCACTCTAAATCAAGGTAAGTTTACCGCCTAAGCACTCCGCTAGGCGACAAAACACTATTGGGGAGTATTTACACTCAATGCTTCAGCTTCTGCCAAGCGTTGCAATTTTTGTTGCTGGCGCACAAAAGCCTTACGTTCCAGCAAAGGGTTAATCAATAGATACAAAAGTGCTGCAAAGGTAATCGCGTAAGAAGCCCATACGTAAGGGCCATGACCATTCATACTCAAAAAAGCGGCTAGGCTATCAAATTGAAATTTCATGGTTATTCCCCCTGCTTAATCGACTTGGCAATATCGGCTGGCTGAGATTTAACGCCGGCTATTAAATCGCGCACCCACTGGGTACGACTTTCACGACGCAATACTTCCATGCGCGTATTCATTAATAGCACCAGAGCATAAAAACAATAAAAGCCAATCACCATCACCAATAAGGGATAAAGCATCGAGGGATCAATCGTCGACTTACCTACAAACTTGATAGTGGCGGGTTGATGCAAGGTATACCACCAATCAACAGATTTATAAATTATGGGAATATTAACTGTACCGACTAACGCCAAAATTGCGCTCGCTTTATCGGCTGTATCACGCTGTTGAAATGATTGCTGCAAGGCGATAATACCTAGGTAAAGAAAGAGCAATATCAGCATTGAGGTTATACGTGCATCCCACTCCCACCAAGTACCCCAAGTCGGTTTGCCCCACAGGGAGCCAGTCACTAAAGAGACAAATGTCAAGAGTGCACCAATAGGTGCTGCAGACTTCATTACCATGTAGGGCAGCTTCATCTTCCAGATCAAGCCTACCGCACCAGCGATCGCCATGATGTAATAACCAGCGAGCGCCAAAAATGCAGCGGGCACATGGATATAAATAATGCGGTAACTATTGCCTTGTTTAAAGTCTGCGGGGGCAAAGGCCAATCCCCAAACTCCCCCAACAATCAGTAGGCTGAGTGTTACCAAGGTTAACCAAGGCATCCAAGGAGTTGTTTTCTCGTAAAACCAGCGAGGGGAACCTAATCGATGAAACCATTGCCATGCCATAGTCATACCTTCTTATTATGTTTGAACATGAAAAGCGATTAACCGTTGCTGCTCACACGCAGTGAGCCAAGTGCGGCTAAAGGTGCCAATACCAGCGCCAGCGCCAAAAAAGCACCCAGTACTGCCAACTGCATATTAATGGGACTACCTTCTACTGCGGCCTTAACTGCACTGGCACCAAAAATTAATACTGGAATATAAAGCGGCATTACAATCAGGGAAAGTAATAAGCCACCTTTGCGTAAGGATACCGTTAAAGCGGCACCAACGGCACCCATTAAACTCATGGTCGCCGTTCCCAAAATGAGTGAGAACACCAGCGGTAGGTAACCCTCAACGGATAAATTCAACATTACGCCTAGCAATGGCGCCAGCAATGTCACAGGTAAACCTGTTGTTAGCCAGTGAACCAGCACCTTAGCCAGAACGCTAAAATAGAGCGATTGAGGGCTAATCAACATTTGCTCCAATGACCCATCATCATAATCACTGCGAAACAAGCTATCGAGCGAAAGCAATGTTGCCAGCAAAGCCATGACCCATAAAATTCCTGGGGCCAAGAGCGCTAAAACTGACGCTTCAGGACTAACACCAAGGGGAATAAGCGTAATGACAATCAAGAAAAATACGAGCGGATTGGCCAGCTCTGTTTTATGTCGCGCCGCAACCAGTAGGTCGCGCTTAAACGTTGCCCGAAAGCCCGCCCATAACGAACTATTAGACGCGTTCATTAGTAGGACTCCGCCGCTTCACGCGCACGGTAAAACGCGGCCGTAGGTTGATAGTCCTCTAAATTAACATTTCGCAATTGTGCCAAACTCAAATCTTGATGAGAGGTTAGGAGCACGAGCCCCCCTGCCCGACAATGTGTATCTATGAGCAGTTCTAATTGGCTCACACCTAATTTATCAATGGCGGTGAAGGGCTCGTCCAAAATCCAAATACGTGCCTGACTCAAGTGCAGCCGCGCTAAGGCGACACGGCGCAGTTGGCCTGCCGATAATTGATAGCACGGCGTATCCTCATAACCATAAAGCCCAACCGCCGCTAATGCTGCATTGATTTCCATAGATGCACCTGCTTGCGCTTGATACCACGCAAGGTTTTCTGCGGGGGTGAGATTCTTTTTAATGCCGGGCAAATGTCCCAAATAAAGACTATCGCAAGCCAAATCCCACCTTGCCGCAGGTAATGAAGCGCCGTTGTATCTAAGCTCACCTTGATACTCACCACTTATGCCAGAGATGGCGCGCAATAAAGTCGTTTTACCTGCACCATTAGGGCCGCTAATTTGCACCAAATCGCCCGCATTGAACGCAACGCTAAGCCCTGCAAAGAGCACGCGCTCATCGCGCTCACAGCTGAGATTGCATAATTCCAATAGTGGGGATGATTTAGTCAAACTTAGGTCTCTCTTATTATGTAATTATCCTAGGCGACTACTTAGGCTTAACTTAAGGCTTAGTAGCGACGCAAAGAGCAAGCTGGTGTCAATTATTTTATTACCTTATGTTAAGGAAAAATGAGCCGCTATACTGCAGAAACACCTGACAACACTGTCAAAAAAGCCAAAGTGGCGAAAGAGCTAGATTATAACGGCCTAGCTAGGTCCAAAACACCCTAATTTACCGTTTTTTCCATTCACATTTTTTTAAGCTTAGGGTTTTCTTCGAAGATTAAGCGCATATCGAGAGTAATTATGGATGCCGGATCAATTAATGAAGGCCTCGTTAAAAACCTGCAACAGCTTCAGCAGCTGCGTACCAATGATGTAATTCAGCAGCTAGTCGTAAAGCTAGGGATTAAACAAAACGCAGAATTTACAGCCAGTGTACAAAAAATAACACCCATAAGCCCCGAAGCGCGCGCGCAACTCCAGCAAGCTACTGCCCAAGCCTTGGCGCTAATCAATAAAAACTCTGCAGCCCCAGCGACTAAAGCACAAATCCAACAACTTCAAGCACAACTACAGTTACTTCAAAGCCCAAAGTTACAACTAGTAGAGCTGCAATTAAATCCTGCTATATCCACCTCTACGACAAAGGGCGCCGGAGAGCTTCTCACCTATACCGATAAGCCGCTAATACTGGGGCAAAACCTACTCGTTCGGTTAGATCAGGCACAAAAACTACTTTTGTTAGACACTGAGCCCACTAAAATGCAAGAAGTAGCCACAACCTCAAAAGGTGCCCCGAATTTAACAGAACTGCTCAGTAATAATCAGCTGCAATTACGCCAAGCGCTTAATCCTAAAACCTTAGATGCTATTAGTAATGCATTGCGCAGCCTGCTTCCACTTAAAGACCAACCCAACGACTTACAGCAAACACTGCCGAAGCTCATGCAAGCATTACAAAATTTACCGTCTAGTGTGCGTTCGAATCTCGTCTCCAACAACTTACAGCTGGCCTTGGGTCAGCTGGAAAAGATAATGCCGACTCCGCCCTTATTATCTACCCCGCAAGGTGTGGCTCAAGCACTGACCACATCAGGAATTAACTTTGAAAACAAATTTGCTCGGCTCATCCAGCCCTTAATAAACCCCTCTACCGCACAAAATCCAAGCGCACCTCAACCCGAAAAACAAGCCAATAATCCAGCAGCCTCGCCTGTGAGCAATCGATTTTTCATTCAGCCCAGTCTCCTTGCCGCATCCGAATCACTTAAGCCTCAGGTCGCTCTCACCAGCCTAAGAGCCAAAGCAAGCGCCTCTATTCCTGTGAGCGCCACAACAATTGCACCAATGACACCTGCAGGCGGGAAAGCCATAGAGCAATTAGTTACGCGAGACTTAAAGGGCGCACTGCTAGCACTTAACCACAATCTTACGGAAGAACTTAAAGCTATTGGTAGCAGCTCGAACACTGGTGCCCAAGCCCTCGCGGAGGTGACTAAATTACCCCAGCTGCCTAATTTAATGCAGCTGCTAGGGCAAATGAACAGTCGTCAACTGCCAGAACTAAGCCAGAAAGTGCTGCGCGCGCAACTTGTTATGCTCTTACAGCAACAAACTTTTGTCGGCCTTGCAAAGGTACAATTACAACAATTACACAGTCTAAATCATCAGCAAACGCAAGCCGACTCTCTGTTGCCCAGCCAATCTTGGCAAGTTGATATACCCCTCCGCCAGGGGCAAGAGCTGCACCATCTGCATATGCAGTGGGAGCAACAGTGGGTTGATGTAACAGAAGAAAACGAGCAAGGGCAAACTAAAAGCACAAAACAGCGACAATGGAATGTAATGCTCAAGTTTAATTTACCCATAGTGGGGCAGTTTTTTGCACAGCTGCAAATACTAGGCGACCAACTCAGTGCGCGTCTTTGGGCAGAGCAGGAGACAACCTTGGCTGAAGCAAAACTAAAAACTCAAGCCTTACAAGCACAGCTTGAGCAACAAGGCGTCAAGGTCACCCAAATCCAATGCCTGCCAGGGCTACCCAGTCAACCCAAAATGACACTGAGCTACTCGCTCGTCGATATCAAAACCTGAGGCCTAGATGACTCAATACTCTCGCCAAGAGGTACAAAAAGCCGTTGCACTTTATTACGACGGTAAAAATGCCCCACATATCAGCGCCAAGGGCGCCGGCGCAGTCGCGGAGGAAATTATCGCCATTGCTCGCGAACACGGTGTGCCCCTGTGTGACAACAGCTCCTTAGTCGAATTATTAGTAAATCTTGAGTTAGGTGATGAAATTCCCGAAGCGCTCTATATTGCAGTGGCCTGTATTATTGCTTTTGCCTATGAGCTTGAAGGGAAAGCACCTGATGGCTGGGTACACACTTAAGCCTAACCTCAACAAACTATTTAGCCTCAGTACAGCACTAGTACACTTATTCCGCACAGAACCACTCAACACGCAGATCTCTATAGAATCTCACTATATTCTAAGACTGTTAGCATTTTTGATGACTATAAATTCATTCTGCATATAAAATACCTCCACAATATTATAAAAAGTTCTTTTTGCGCTGCTACCCTCTTTCATAAGTTGATCATAAATGAGACTATTCGGCGCATATTTCAACATTGGTAGAGCCAATAATGATCAACTTAATTAGTCCAGAAGAGCTTAAACAGCGCCTAAACTCTCCGTCCGCGAGAAATCTTGTGCTGATGGATTGTCGTTTTCATCTTATCCAAAAAACACTTGGATTCGAGCAGTATCAACAGGGACATATTCCCGGCGCCTACTCTGTAAACCTCGACAATCACTTATCAAGTCCAACCGCAGCCCACGGCGGCCGTCATCCCCTGCCCTCAGCAGAAAGCTTTACCGATACTATGAACAATATGGGGGTTACAAGCCAAACCTTAATTGTGGTTTACGACGACTCGCGCATGGCCTACGCCGCACGTGCCTGGTGGTTGTTGCGTTATTTTGGCCATCAGCAAGTTGTTATTTTGGATGGAGGATTTAGCGCTTGGAAAACAATAGGAGGGGCGCTGGATCGACGCACACCTTCTGCACGTAAAGGTAATTTTATAGCGCAAGTACAGACTGGCTGGGTTGTAGGGCGAGAAGAGATATTAACGCGCGGTAAAAGCATATCCCTAATAGACTCGCGCGAGGCAAAACGCTATGCCGGCATAGAGGAGCCAATAGATACAATCGCGGGCCACATTCCCGGCGCGCTCAATTATTTTTGGCAAGATGTGACCGATGAGCAAGGTAAGGTAAAACCAATATCTTGGCACGCTTTACATTGGCAAGACCTAACCTCAAAGCGTGATTTAGTCGTCTATTGCGGCTCAGGTGTTACCGCCTGCGTAAACATTTTATCCTTAGCCTTGTGCGGAATAGAGGCAAAACTTTATCCAGGTAGCTGGAGCGATTGGTGCTCTTATGAACAGTCTGACTACACAACAGTCGACTAAAAACAGCGGTAAACTAAATAGCTTGAGTATGCTTAAGTACACATCCTCAAGCTTTCCTTAAATTTATTTAATTTAAGTATTCATATTCAATGCGCACATCCCAAGGTGCACCACGCGCATCATCTATGTTTGAGCGCCCCTGAAAACGCATAAGATACTTGCCGTTAGGGTCGTAGGCGAGATAAATCGGATCGCTGAAGAAAGACAATAGTTTGCGCGTAGGCTGGATTCGAAAATATTCCCAGGTGCTACCGTACTGAGTATTGTATAACGGAGATTCCTTAGCCTTAATTTTCCGCACTTCTAGGTTTATCACTTCCAGTCGACTCGGCATAGCAAAATCAAACTTCATTTGCTTGCCACTGAGCAACTTATCCCAATGCAGCTGTATATAGGCATCAAACCCAGCATCGATCACAACTCGGGCATTATCCATAATGAGCTTTTCATTGGCAGAGATGCCCATGCTATGTCGTAACACTAAGCGCGCGCCCTGAAATTGCGCCGAAAGGCGCTCATTGTCACGCTGATCCTCAAACGTAAACTCAGGCTGAAATAAAGCGCCTTTGTAACTCAGCAATTTAGTGGCGAACTGCCTTCCATCAGGTGCAACATAATCAACCTTCACTTCTTTATCTGCATTTATAGCAGTATAAAGCTCGCGATAAATAAGCTGGTTGTCTTCTAAATTGTAGGCACTACCCGCTGTCACATAATTCTCATCAGCTTGAGCACCGAGGCTGCATAAAACCCCCAAAAAGAATGCGCCTTTAACAACTAAGTTTGATTTTGTAATCTTGTACATAACCGAGAATCCTCATACAAAGAAGGCGATGAAGCGGCAACACAAACAACCAAAGCACTGAAATCAAGGGCACAACCTCAATCAATGGGCTTGTCCACTCCGCGCTAGAAAGGCGTATGCCGGCTAAGTAGGTCAATGGCCCACAAATGGCGCCCAATAGGCCCGCTAACAAAGGACGGCGATAAATCCAAATCAATGAATGATTAACATTTATACCCAGCAATCCCCATAAGCAAATCAACCAAAAAGGCGAAATTTCACGGGTTTCCGTAAATAGAATATGGCCACCATGTAACAGAATAGAATCGTGAATAAGACCAACTACCACAGCCACAATCACTGCTATAGCATCTGCTAAGCGCAAGCGCGATCCATAGAAATGAAATATGAAAGCTAGCGCGGTAAATGACAACGCCCAAATATTGCCCAATAAAATACACACAAACCAGCCAAGCTGGAAAATAACGGCATTAGCGAGTGTAAAAAGTAGGGCTTTGTTACCTAATAAGTTAGAAACCATTCATAGTCTACTGTTTGGCAAGTTATGTTATCAATGAAGCAGTAACCGCTGCGATACCTACCTGAAAGAAAGGGTATCACGACTGCTTATTTTAATAACCAAAAGGGCTTTTTCAAGTGGCCAAGGCTACTATAAAAGCCCCTAGGCCGCATCTACAAATATGCTTAACATGTAGTATATCGCTACATCAGTGAGAAAAAAAATGAGCGCGATAAGATGGCTTGGCCAGTAATAGTTGAACAGTAGAGATACTGCGCTCTCTGAAACCGCCCTCACAGTAGCACAGATAAAATTCCCACATACGAATGAAGCGCTCATCAAAGCCCTGCGCGCGCACTTGCTCGATTTGCGCCAAAAACCCATTTCGCCAATGCTTTAAGGTTTGTGCATAGTGCTCACCAATATCTTCTAGGTGAATAATGTTCATATCTGTTTTGCGCTTCACCCATTCACTCATTACAGTAACACTGGGTAAAGAACCACCAGGGAAAATATAACGCTGAATAAAATCAACGCTCTGTTTAGCTTGATCATAGCGCTGATCATTAATAGTGATGGCCTGCAGCAACATCAGACCATTCGGCGCCAAGAGTTCAGCACAACATTCAAAATATTGCCCATAATTTTCGTGCCCCACGGCCTCTATCATTTCAATAGAAACTAACTTTGAAAACCTCCCCTTTAGATCACGATAATCCTCAAATAACACGCTTACTTTATCGCTCAAACCTGCTGCTGCAACGCGCGCCTGCGCCATCTCAAACTGCTCTTTAGAAATAGTCGTCGTAGTAACCTTACATCCGTAATGTTGCGCCGCATAAATTGCCATGCCGCCCCAACCAGCGCCTATTTCCAACAAATGATCTTCAGGCTTAAGCTGCAACTTTTCACAAACGCAACGTAGTTTATATTCAGCGGCTTCAGCCAAATCGGCAGAGGGCTGCGGATAAATCGCAGCAGAGTACATCATGGTTTTATCCAAAAACAGCCGAAAGAAATCATTTCCTAGATCATAGTGTGCAGCTATATTTTTACGTGAGCCTTTACGATTATTAGTATTGGCCCAATGGAATGCTTTTAACGCAAAACGCGCCAACAGCGACTGCTGACTGTCTAAGCTATTTAAAACTGATAGATTGCGCGCTAACACTTGCATTACGCCAGTCAAGTTAGGAGTTGACCAGTATCCGTTCATATATGCCTCACCTGCACCGATTGACCCGCCAAAAACGAGCTCAGTAAAAAAGTCAGCATGATGAATATGAACATCAACAACCAAGTCAGCCTGCTCAATCGGTTCACCAAAACAGTAGGTCTGCTCTTGCTCGTGTATCCTTATGCACCCTTGGGTGATTTTTTTGAGGCGACTATAAGCCAATCCACGGGCAAAGCTATTCGAAGGTTTGATAGCCGCCCAAACGGATGTCGGCGACAAAAAATCTTCTTGGGATGTTTTCACGGTTTTTTCTCCGTTTTTTTGTGTTGAGAAGCCAAACGCTCATCAGCGACGAGCGAGGAAACTGGAGGCAGATTTTGTTTATGATCATAAATAGGCGCGCGCTTCAACCACAATTTGAGCGCTTGCCAATAGATAAAAATAGGAACCTTGAGTGATAGCCATGGCTCGCGCCATAAAATCTTATTGAGTTCACGACTGCTCCAGGCTATTCGATCTAAGCTAAGCGTTGCATCCATATGACATAGATTTTTATGTTCAGTATTACCTTGCGGATAATTTTCCATGTGCACGATCAACTGCGCCGCGGGCGAAGTACTATTCCATTTATAAGTCATGGCGAGAGGATTAAATGGTGATACGTGAAAATCCTTGGCAAAGGTATGAGCAACCTTAGTGGAGAGGGAATTGCAGCTGACCGCATAAACATGCCGCTCATTCCAAGGGGTATTGTTTACCTGGGCCAATATCAAACTAGGGTTAGAATTATTGCCGTCAAACAAATAATAAAAGCTCACAGGATTAAAACAAAACCCAAAAATACGTAGACCTGTAAGCATTCGAATCGGGCCTGTAGGGCAGCTACCAGTTAAACGTAGCGCCTCAGCACAAACCGCATCGCGCAAGTTTTTCCGTGGATCACCTAAATAATCTTTACGTAGGAACATACCCAAATTAATTCTATTCAACGACCAAAACTTTTCATCTTTAAATAAACCAGGAAGTTCGTCTAGATCTAAATAGAAAAGACGAGATGAGTAAGAAAACTCATGCCGGAGAGGGAAAAAACGCCTGTGACGAACCACACCTTTGTAGATAGCGCTCTCCATTTAAACCTGCTCACTCGTTACGTCATGCGCCGGCTTCCATAAAACATCATACTGATTATTCGTTATGCCCTTCACACCCAGAGATGCGGCCACTTTAAGTGCAGAAACTACGCCATCCTCATGAAACCCGTTGCGCCAATAAGCGCCACAATAATAGGTGTTATTTTGACCATTAATCTCTCCCCAGCGTTCCTGAGCAGCTATTGTTGCTTTTGTGAATTGTGGATGTGAGTAGCTATAGCGCCCATATACTTTATCGGGGGATACATGGAGCCCATTATTTAGGCTTACACAGAATGTTGTTGGGGCATCTAAGTTTTGGAGAAGGTTCATATTGTAGGTAAGTATGGCTGACTCACTCTCGCCCTCATCTAAATATAAATAGTTCCAGCTCGCCCAAGCGCTTCTTTTTTGGGGTAAAAAGTTAATATCACTGTGCAAGATAACGTCATTCTTCTTGTAAGGTAAGGCACTGAGTATTTCCACTTCAGCATCACTGGGATCGACCAGTATTTTAAGGGCCTGATCACTATGGCAAGCAAAAATCACATCATCAAACATTTCCACACCAAACTCACTGCTAGTCACTTCGACTAAGCCATTTCGGCGACGAACAGAGGTCACGGGAGAGCTGGTGTGAATTTTTTCAGTAAAGCTCTCGGTTAATGGCGTTATATAGCTGCTAGAGCCACCAATTAAACTAAACCACTGCGGCTGATTAAGTACGCTGAGCAATCCATGATTGTAAAAAAAACGAATAAAAAAATTGAGTGGCATAGATGCGGCAATAGAAATACCCGATGACCAGATAGCGGATACCATTGGAAAAATATAGTAATGCTTAAAGTGTTCACTATAACCATGGGCACAAAGATAAGCATCTAGGGTCTCATCCTCATCTATAGCGCCACACTCATGAAGCGCGGTACACTCACGATTAAAGCGCAATATTTCTCTAAGCATGCGCC
>Ga0070748_1001025_pt1 | contig 13205 bp, 13 predicted proteins | sample VirMetDEL_Nov_12_FD_77015 | JGI IMG/M metagenome (GOLD analysis project Ga0070748, IMG submission 77015) | Aqueous microbial communities from the Delaware River and Bay under freshwater to marine salinity gradient to study organic matter... | ecosystem: Environmental > Aquatic > Marine > Coastal...
ACCAATGAAATTTTAGAAATTGTTGGAGGTGCGGAGGCACTTAATAATTAGGCGTAGCCAAATTATTAAGAAAGCGAAGAACTGAGAATAATTAGGCGTAGCCAAATTATTAAGAAAGCGAAGCATTAAATAATTAAACGCAGCGAAGCGGAGTTAAATTTTCAAAAGAGAGCGGAGGCACTTAATAATTAGGTGAGGTTAAATTACATTCTGCTGAGGCTATTAATAATTAGAAGCACAAAATTAAATTTATAAATTCAGAGAGCGTATCAATTACAGATACGCTCTTTTTTTGTAGATTGTAGTCTCTTTATAAAAAGATTTAAATTTTTTCAATATGAAAAACATACACGTATGCTGTTTGGTAGTTCTTGCACTCAGTTTTATTGGATGCAAAACCGCTCAATTTGACAAACAACCTCCATTTACCATAGTAACTGCCAACTATAATTATTGGTCAGGCGGACAGCCTGGTGTTGGCGGAACCAAAGTTACTATAGAATACACTATGAAAAATTCTGTTGAATTTGATTCAATTTACTTTCAGAAAAAAGTGGTTAAGGTGGCTTTGCAACAGGCTGAAGGCAAGATGTATGTCGTTGGGTTTTTTAACAAGGAAAGAAGCAATGAAGTTGTCGGACAAATTGATGCCAAGACCAAGGAAAGCGTCGATCCGTTTCAATTGGCTCCAAACGATGCCGTGTTAAGTTACAGATCAAAAGGAAAAACTAACTATTTTAAAGTTGTAAATCTAAAGGAGGTTTCACCTGCGATAAACCAATAAATTCGTTTTTACCTTATAGAAAAGGCAAGCCCATTTTGGCTTGCTTTTTTTTTGGCACGTATTTTGAAACTAGTTGCTTAGGATGTTTAAAAACAAATGTATGAAATCAACAAAACTAATAGTACTGCTTTTGCTTACTGGAGCTTTGTTTAGTTCTTGTAGTCAGTTTGATGACGAGTTTGGCAACCAAATCAATTTAGAAGAATTGGTTTCTGGGTATGATTTATGGTATGTAGATTATCATAGAACATCTGGAACCGGAGAAGTGCCTTTTGTTTCGAAAGCATTTACACTTTCTTTTTTCAATGGAAGAATGTATGCCAATAACAATATAACCGATATTGGTCTTACCGGAAATGGGTTTGGCATTCTTGTGGGGTCTTATTATACCCGAAACGGCTATTTAGAAACCAATCACAACTTAGATGGAACCTATGATTTTGATGTCATTCAGATTTCTCCCAATGAAATTAAAATACGTGATGATTTTAACAATGTTACCTATTATTTAGTAGGGTATCAAAGAAATAGTTTTGATTATGATAAGTTGTTTTATGACAATATTGAATATTTTTTGCAGGAATATGTAGCTTGGGAAAAAGTAACAACTACTGGAGGTGTTGCCAATGCATTTGATGCTGAAAACTATTTGCAGTTTACTCCAGAGAATTTAACAACATTTTATAGCTCTAGAGATTTATTTGGCACAACTATTGAGAGTATTAATTGGAACTATGTAGGTGGATATAAAGTGTTCGATGTTCAAGGCTATGATGACCTAAAGATTTTAACACTAAATTATGATGGCGGCGATACTGAAGAATTTGAATTGAGCGTTATTAATGACAGAAGAATAGAGCTGTATCATATTAACTCTGCAACGGTATACCAATTTAATGGTCGAGGATTTATCCAGTATTTAAAAACAGAAGATCCTAAGCCAGCTGTAAGGAACAACAACAGAAAACGTACTAAAGTACAAAGAGACATGAAAATTAGAAGAGATTTAAAATAAAGTTTGGTTAGTTGATTTTTAGTTAATTGCTCTGCAATTGGCTAAGAAGAACCGCTCTAGAGGTAGAGCGGTTTTTTCATGCCCTTTTCTTTTTTCTTTTTTAAGAGAATCAACTATCTTTAACCAAAACAATTACAAACTTTTACAATGAATCAAACAGCATTTATAACAGGCGCAACTTCTGGTATTGGAAAGGCAACTGCCCAATTGTTTGCCCAGCATAAAATTCGATTAATTTTGTGTGGAAGAAGGTCTGAGCGTTTATTAGAACTTCAAAATGAATTGCGTCAATTTACAGAGGTGACTACCTTGTGTTTTGATGTTAGCAATCGTATTGCTGTTCAAGAAGCCATCGCTAAGTTGCCTGCCGAATTCCAACAAATAGACATCTTAATTAACAACGCGGGCAATGCACATGGTTTGAGTAGTATCCAAGATGGTGATATCGATGATTGGGATGCCATGCTTGATATCAATGTAAAAGGGCTATTGTATGTGTCCAAAGCCATTATGCCGAGAATGATTGAAAGAGGCAAAGGATTTATACTAAATATAGGCTCTATAGCCGGAAAAGAGGTCTACCCCAATGGAAATGTGTATTGCGCATCCAAGTATGCTGTAAACGCTTTAAACAAGGCCATGCGCATTGATTTAAACGCTCATAATATTCGCGTTTGTGCCATTCATCCAGGCGCTGTAGAAACAGAATTTTCGGAAGTGCGTTTTAAAGGAGATACAGAACGAGCCAAAGGGGTATATTCTGGATATCAAGCATTGCAAGCAAGTGATATTGCAGAAATCATTCATTTTGTGGTTACCCGACCTTTCCACGTGAATATTGAAGATTTGGTTGTATATCCAACGGCACAAGCAAGTGCTACCATTCTGAAGAGAGATTGAAATGATTAATAAACGCCTTTTAATTAAAAATTTATTGGCTCATAATGATGAGAACAGTTTTTATGATAAAAAGCAAAAATTATCACTAGAGCATAAAGAAGGGAAAGCCAAATTCATCAAACATATTTGCGCCTTATCCAATTCGAACCCAGAGAACAACTCTTATATAGTGGTGGGGGTAGATGACCCAGAAAACAATATTGTTGGCGTTGATTTTTTTGATGACAGTAAAATTCAGAACTTAGTCAATGCTTATTTAGTAAATCCACCGACCATTCAATATGAAAATGTCCCTTTTCCGAAACTGCAGAGACATAAGGTTGTTGGCTTGGTAAGTATTGCCCCGAATAAAAAAATTACTTCTTTGGCAAAAAACGCTTGGAAGTATAAAAAAGGGGCTGTTTTTTTTAGACGAGGAAGCAATTCAATGCAGGCTCATAACACTTTTGAAATTCAAAATCAAAACAAAGAGCTTGTAGAAGCTATAGAAAAAATTGCCAGTAATAACATAGAGCTTACCCTCAATGGAGTTTTCGATTTTATTAATAATCACAAGCCAGAATATCATCCAAAATACAAAGTGTATAAAGAACAATTTGTCTTGTGTTGGGCAGGTAAAAAAACCCAAATTCATGGGGAAACCTTTTATTCTCGAGTAGATATTGAACTGATTAATGAACAAGTTCGTTTGTTTTTTTCTGCCTTAGATGAGGTCCAAATCCAAATTAATAAAAACTCGTTTATCATTACAGAATACATCCTTTTGGGCATTGACGCAAAAGAAAAACACTATCCCTTAGAGAAAACCATCATTAATTTTAAAGACAATGGCACACATGATATTGTAAAGGAATTGCTATTTGTCCCTCCACAGTATGACAGGGCCATCATTCAGCATGTTTATGAAAACAATAATGCCATCGTTTATAAAATAGAAAGAGGACTTCCGCTATCTGTTTTAGAGCATGAAGATGTCTATCGTTTGCCAACGAGCTATTTGATATGCTACTTAAATGGCTATGCAGATGCCGCTGACCAACTAGAGAAAACAAAGGAGTATATTAAAAATATTGAAGATAAAACCACCTATATCAAATACAAAGAAGCCATGCGGGTTTTACGAAAAGTGAAATACAATTGATTCCAAAAAAAACCCAAGACGTAAAGTCTTGGGTTTTGATGTTAAAGAAAAGGATTAATTTCCACCTCTACCACCGCCTCTGTTTCCTCGGCGATTTGCGTTGTCTTTTTTCCATTTTTCGTATTTAACCCATTGATCTTCGGTAAATACTTTTTTCAACTCTTTGTCAAGTTCTTCTTGCATTTTTGTAAATGCTGCCCTCATACCATCTCTATTTCCACTAGACATTAATTCTTGCATCTTTTTCATTCTGTTTTCATTAGAGGCTAAAAGAATTTTATAGGTTTTATCCTTTTGCTCGTCCGACAACTCAAATGCTTTTGTATAAGCTTCTGTGGTGGTTTTAGCTTGTGTTTTTGGATCTGGTCTTTCTCCTCTTTGTGCCTGAATGGATAAGGTTCCAATAAAAAATAGGATGGTAATTACGAAGTGTTTTGCTTTCATGTTAAAAATTTTTTTAAGTGTATAAAAATTTTGATTTCCAGTTATACAAACAATGTGTTCTTTTAACTTGAATATCTACGCTTAGACTATTCTTTTTTAATTTGGTTTAATCTCATCATTAATTTATTTGCACTCCTTCTGGGTAGATCTTTTCTAATTCAGATGCCTTCATTATAATCATATTTACATCTAACGAGATATCTGTCAAAGGTTTATTGGTAGAATCGCGATCTATATTGGTTATGGTATTGACAACATCCATTCCTTTAATAACTTTTCCAAATATGGTGTATTCATCATCTAACCTACTTAAGCCATTTTTATTTTGAACTATATAAAACTGACATCTCGCAGAAAGCATTTTGGGGTTATCATCACGGCCAGCGCCAACAGCACCATATACGTGACGTAATTTTTTATCAAACTCTGGTTCTAATAAATATTCTGGGTCTTTAAAACCTTCTGGTGTATCTGGACAGCCACCTTGAGCGACAAAATTTGGGATTACACGATTAAAGGTATAATTATCCCAATAACCATCATTTGCTAATTGTGTAAAACTCGCTTTGTGTTTTGGTGTTTCATCATATAACCAAATTAAGATTTCGCCCTTAGGGGTTAAAATTTGACCAACATTGTAGGTCTTTTCTGATTTGCAAGAAACCAGTCCCATAAGAATACAGAAGTACATAAATTTTTTCATGAATAATTTCTTTTTGATTCGCTAAAAATAGGCATTAAAGTTCAATTACATCCATAAAACAAAAAACCCACTCAAGTGAGTGGGTTTTTAGGCTATAATATTAAAATTACAAATCAAATTTTATTCCTTGTGCCAAAGGCAATTCATCTGAATAGTTAATGGTATTGGTTTGTCTTCTCATATATACTTTCCACGCATCTGACCCAGATTCACGTCCGCCTCCAGTTTCTTTCTCACCACCGAATGCACCACCAATTTCTGCTCCGGAAGTTCCAATATTTACATTGGCAATTCCACAATCAGAGCCTGCATAGGACAAGAATTTTTCTGCTTCTTTCAATTCATTGGTCATGATTGCAGAAGAGAGTCCTTGAACTACTCCATTTTGTTTTGCTATGGCATTTTCTACATCACCAGTATATTTCATTAAGTATAAAATTGGAGCAAAAGTTTCATGTTGTACAATTTCAAAATGATTTTCTGCTTCTATAATTGCAGGCTTTACATAACAACCACTTTCATATCCTTCTCCTTCTAGCACACCTCCTTCAACCAATACATTTCCGCCTTCAGCTTTTGCTTTTTCAATAGCCGCTAAATAGGTGTTTACCGAATCTTTATCGATTAATGGGCCAATATGATTCTTTTCATCCAACGGATTTCCAATGGTCAATTGTTTGTAGGCTCCAACAATAGCGTCTCTTACCTTGTCATAAACGGATTCATGAATGATCAATCTTCTGGTAGATGTACATCGTTGTCCACAGGTTCCCACCGCACCAAAAACAGCACCTGGCACCACAACTTTTAAGTCAGCAGTTGGAGTGATTATGATGGCGTTGTTTCCTCCTAGCTCTAATAAGGATTTTCCAAAACGACCGGCAACGGTAGTTCCAACGATTCTACCCATTCTGGTAGATCCCGTGGCAGAAATTAAAGGAATTCGCGTATCCGTAGTCATCATTTCACCTACTTTATAATCTCCATTGATGATGGAAGAAATTCCTTCTGGTAAATTGTTTTCCTTTAAAATTCCTGCAATAATATTTTGACAGGCAACCGAACATAAAGGTGCTTTTTCAGAAGCTTTCCACACACATACATCCCCGCAAATCCAAGCCAAGGCAGTATTCCAAGCCCAAACCGCTACTGGAAAATTAAATGCAGAGATAATTCCAACCACACCAATTGGGTGCCATTGTTCTCTCATCACATGTCCAGGACGTTCTGAAGGAATTGTTTGACCATTTAATTGTCTAGATAAACCAACAGCAAAATCACAGATATCAATCATTTCTTGTACCTCTCCATAACCTTCTTGCAAAGATTTACCCATTTCATAAGAAACGAGCTTCCCTAAAGGCTCCTTTAAATCTCTTAATTTGTTTCCAAATTGACGTACAATTTCACCTCTTTGTGGCGAAGGCATATTTCTAAAAGTTAGAAAAGCTTCCGTTGCAGTTTTCATGACAACTTCGTAATCTTCTTTTGTAGTCGTTGTTACTTTTCCGATTAATGCTCCATCTGTAGGAGAATAAGAAGCAATCGCTTCTCCATTTCCGAAGTTATTAGATCCTGTTGAGGTTCCGTTATTTATATCTTTTAAGCCTAATTGATTTAGGGCTTCTTTGATGCCGAATTTGTTCATTTTGTAATTTATTATATTCATAAAAACTAAACATCAAAAATACAAATAATTTAGCAGATATAAAATTAAACAAAATTCAAATTAATGTTTAAAATTAAACATTCTGCACAATTATTCTTTAAAGAGTTTTATATCGACTATTTTTGCCACATATGAGAGCTGAAATTTTCAATATTGACAATAAGGTAGACTTTAAAGAAGTGGCATTGGCTGTTTTTAAACACCAATTTCAGAACAATAAAGTCTATCGATCCTTTTGTGATTTGCTCTATATACATCCTTCTGATGTCCGAGAGGTAGAAGAAATTCCCTTTTTGCCCATAGCCTTTTTTAAATCTCGAAAGGTGCTTTCTTCTAAAGAGGAGGTGGAAGTCGTTTTTTCGAGTTCAGGAACTACAGGAAGTTTGACTAGCAAACATTTGCTAACAGATGTTTCTGTATATGAAGAAAGCTATTTAAAAGGCTTTCATCATTTTTATGGGGATATTAAAGATTATGCAGTACTAGCTTTATTGCCCAACTATTTGGAACGAACAGGATCTTCGTTGGTCTATATGGTCAATGATTTAATTTCGAAATCACAAAACCAGCACAGTGGTTTTTATCTGCATAATTTGGATGAACTGGCTCAGAAATTAAAACAATTGGACCAATCAGGACAAAAGGTTTTACTCATTGGGGTTTCTTTTGCCCTCCTTGATTTGATTGAGCAAACACAATTTCAATTAAAGAATACCGTAGTTATGGAAACTGGAGGGATGAAGGGCCAACGAAAAGAAATGATTCGGCAAGAATTGCATCAGGTTTTACAAAAAGGTTTTGGTGTAAGTACCATCCATTCAGAATATGGAATGACTGAGTTATTGAGTCAAGGATATTCTAATGGAAAAGGAATTTTTAAGTGTCCTCCTTGGATGAAGATTTTAACACGGGATACAGAAGATGCCTTAAGTATTCAGCCCAATGGACTTTCTGGAGGGATTAATGTCATTGATTTAGCCAATTATAATTCATGTTCATTTATTGCGACCCAAGACTTAGGAAAAGTCTTTGAGGACGGTTCTTTTGAGGTCATTGGACGTTTTGATCATTCGGATATTCGGGGCTGTAATTTGATGGTGTTGTAATTTATAAGAGCTTTCATCGACTACACTAGAAACCCTATATGATGAAACAACTCTTTCTTATTTTATGTATTGGACTTTCAACAAGTCTCTTTGCCCAGCACGACTACAACACTAAAAAAGGATTTGTAGCCGAAGGATATGATGTGGTTTCGTATTTTAATCAAAAGGCCGAAAAGGGTCACAAAAGTTTCATGACCACCTATGATGGTGTAAAATTTCAATTTTCGAGCAAAGAAAATTTAGAAAAATTTAAAAGGTCACCTAAAACTTATGTACCACAATACGGGGGTTACTGTGCTTATGCCATCGGAAAAAATGGAGAAAAAGTGACGATCAATCCCAAGACCTTTGAAATTCGAAATGGCAAATTGTATTTGTTTTACAATGCTTGGGGCACCAATACATTAGAAATGTGGACCAAGGAAGGCGCGGTTGAGCTGCAGAAAAAAGCGGATACCAATTGGAAAGCACTCGATAAAAAAAAGAGCTAAAATGAATTAGCTCTTTTATACGAAAGGTCTAGGAGAAAGACCTAGTCTATTTTTAATAAGTAATACGATTTTTTACCTCTTTGAATAAGTACATATTTATTGGCAATAAGATCTTTTGAACCAATAAGATAGTCCTCGGCTACTTTTTCTTTATTCACTGAAATTGCATTTTCTTTTAGGGCTCTTCTAGCATCGGCATTCGAGGCTAAGAAGTTCGTTTTTGCAGCTAAGGCAGCGATCATATCAAGTCCATCACCCACTTCTTCTTTAGAGAGTACTGCCAGTGGAACACCTTCAAAAACGTCTAAAAAGGTCTGCTCATTTAAGCTTTTTAAATCATCAGCTGTAGAGTTTCCGAACAAAATAGAAGATGCTTTTAAGGCATTTTCATAAGCTTCTTTGCCGTGGGTCATGATGGTAACTTCTTCTCCAATTTTCTTTTGCAGCAAACGCAAATGAGGCTGCTCCTTGTGTTCGGCAATGAAGTTATCAATGCTTTCTTTGTCTAACAAGGTAAAGATTTTGATATATTTTTCTGCATCTTCATCACTAGAATTCAACCAATATTGATAAAATTTATACGGTGAGGTTCTTTCTGCATCTAACCAAACATTGCCTCCTTCTGTTTTTCCAAATTTTGTACCATCAGCCTTGGTTACTAAAGGAACAGTAATGGCATAAGCCTTTCCTTGCGCTTTTCTTCTAATGAGTTCTGTACCTGTGGTGATATTTCCCCATTGATCAGAGCCACCCATTTGAAGCTTACAGTTTTTCTCTTTATACAAGTGGTAAAAATCGTAGCCTTGAAACAGTTGATAGGTAAACTCTGTAAAACTCATTCCTTCTGCATATTCTCCATTCAGCCTTTTCTTTACAGAATCTTTGGCCATCATATAATTTACAGTGATGTGTTTTCCAGTGTCACGAACAAATTCTATGAGTGAAATATTTTTCATCCAATCATAGTTATTCACTAATTCGGCTGGATTTTCTATGGTGTTTCTATCAAAGTTTAAGAATCGCTCCAATTGCCCCTTAACACCTGCAATGTTTTTAGCTAGGGTTTCTTCATCTAACAAATTACGTTCAGCAGATTTTCCAGAAGGATCTCCAACCATGCCTGTAGCACCACCCACCAAAGCAATTGCGTTGTGTCCACAACGTTGAAAATGCATCAGAATGATAATTTGTACCAAACTACCAATATGCAAAGAATCTGCAGTCGGATCGAAGCCAATATATCCTGTGGTTTGATGCTTTAGCAAATACTCTTCAGTTTCTGGCATGATATCGTGTAGCAATCCTCGCCAACGTAATTCTTCTACAAAATTTGTCATTCTTTGGTCATTTATGAGTTGGCAAAGATACATTATCCTCTAAAAAAAACTACCTTAGCTCTTAGGAATTTATTTGATAAAAAGCGATATACACATGATTTTAGTGACCGGAGGTACAGGTTTGGTAGGATCTCATCTTTTATATGAACTAGCGACTAAAAAAGCAAGGGTTCGGGCTATTTGTAGATCTGATATCTATAAGACCTCAGTTAAGAACGTTTTTTCATACTATACAGATGCTCCTGAAGCCTTGCTTGAAAGGATAGAATGGGTAGAAGCAGACATTACGGACTTTCCCTCATTGGAATTGGCTTTTAAGGGAGTTACACAGGTGTATCATTGTGCCGCATTGGTGTCTTTCGATCCCAATAAATATCGATTAATGCGTCAGGTTAATATTGATGGAACCGCCAATATTGTTAATTGTTGTATTACAGAAAAAATTAATAAACTTTGTTTTGTAAGCTCTATTGCCACTCTTGGTAATATGCCAGATAGAACAGTACATTCTGAAGAAAACGAATGGAATAAAGAAGATCATAATAGTGGTTATGCTATTACCAAACACGGTTCAGAAATGGAGGTTTGGCGAGGGAGTCAAGAGGGCGTAGAGATGGTAATTGTCAATCCGGGAGTGATTTTAGGCCCGGGTTTTTGGGATGATAATACTGGTGCTTTTTTTAAAAAAACAGCGAATGGTTTTCAATTTTATACAGAAGGCACAACAGGGTTTGTAGGGGTCTATGATGTGGTAAAAGCCATGACACAACTCATGGACAGTGCTGTGGTGAACGAGCGCTTTGTTTTGGTATCAGAAAACAAATCCTATCGTGAAATTGCGAATACTATTGCCAAATATTTAAAAGTAAACCCACCGTCAAAAAAGGTGTCTAAAACCCTAACATCTATTTTTTGGAGACTTAATTATCTTTGGTCTAAACTAACGGGAGCTTCACAACAATTAACAAGGCATACTGCCGCTTCTTTGCATAGCGAAACAGCCTATTCTTCTAGGAAGATAATAGAAAGTCAAGGGTTTGAATTCACAGCTTTAGAAAAAGACATTGAACGGATTTGTCGTTATTATCAAAAAGACCTATAATAAAAGATTTCTTATTTTTGATTTAGGTTCTGGAGAATGCTATTTGATATAGAATCTTTATTTTTTTTCTGAGCCTCTTCCAAGGCTTTTTGTCGTTCTTTTAGGTTGGTATTTACCAATTTTAGCAGCTCATCATACTCATCGACTACAGAAACATAATACAAATTACTCACTTTATAACGTGTACTATCAATGCCATATTTATTATAAATTAAAGGCATATAGTTTACATTTTTTGAAAGCTGTAAGTTTTTTTCATATTGGGCAGTCGATGCGATATACAAGTCTGTTAGCAAAAAAACCATGGTATCTTTAGGTATTAAATCCTTTGGTTTTTCGAATATGGTGTTGCTAGTGCAGGACAGCATAAAAAGAACTCCAAAAAGTAAGCTTAGTTTTTTCATTCTATCGATTGAATAAGAGTCTTTCTCCTTTAGTCGACTCATCAAAAAGTCCATGATCAAAAATTAAATTTCCATTGACAAAAGTGTGTGTGACACTCGAAGTAAAGGTATGGCCTTCAAAAGGAGACCAACCACATTTGTACAAAATATTTTTTTTCGAAACCGTATAAGGATGCTCTGGATTCACCAAAACCAAATCTGCGAAATAGCCTTTTTTGATAAAACCTCTTTTTTCAATTTTAAAGATTTTCGCTGGGTTATGACACATCTTTTCTACTACTTTTTCTATACGAATGGTGCCATCATGCACTTTTTCTAATAAGGCATTTAATGCATGTTGCACCAATGGGCCACCACTTGGGGCCTTCGTGTAAACAGCAGATTTCTCTTCTAAAGTATGCGGAGCATGATCTGTTGCGATGACGTCAATTCTATCATCTAATAAGGCCTTCCACAAACCTTCTCTATCTTTTACAGTTTTTACCGCTGGATTCCACTTAATATGGGTTCCTTTTTGTTCGTAATCTTTATCTGAAAACCACAAATGATGGATACAAACCTCTGCAGTAATTAGCTTCTCTTCTAAAGGGATGTCATTTCTGAACAGGTGGGTTTCTTTTTCGGTTGATAAGTGAAAAACATGTAATCTTGCGCCAGTTTTTTTAGCCAATTCAATAGCTTTAGAGGAAGACAGGTAACATGCCTCTTCGCTTCGAATAAGGGGATGATACTTCATGGGGATGTCCTCGCCAAATTCAGCCTTGTATGTTTCTGTATTTTTTTTAATGGTAGCCTCGTCTTCGCAATGCACAGCAATCAGCAATTTTGTCGATGAAAAAATACGTTCAAGGACCTCTTCATTGTCAACCAACATATTTCCTGTTGAAGAGCCTAAAAACAATTTCAGACCTGCAACATTTTTAGGATTGGTTTTTAAAATTTCATCCAAATTGTCATTGGTTCCTCCAAACATAAATGAATAATTGGCATGGGAAGTCTTTGCAGCAATTTTAAATTTATCCTCCAACAGTTCTTGGGTTGTTGCCTGAGGAACTGTATTAGGCATTTCTATAAAGGAAGTAATTCCTCCTGCTACAGCAGCCTTGCTTTCAGTAGCAATAGTTGCCTTGTGAGTAAGCCCTGGTTCTCTAAAATGAACTTGATCATCTATAAGCCCTGGTAATAGATAGGCGCCATGAGCATCAATAATCTTTGCTCCTTTTGGAGCTTCTATTTGAATTGAAATATCTTTAATTAGGTTGTCTTCAATAAGTAAATCACCAAAAAAAATCTTGTTTTCATTGACAATTTTTGCGTTCTTAATTAGTGTATAATTCATAAGTCTTTAGTTTTTAGGCAATCCATTTAGACGCATTTTAATAACTCCAAAGAGTGCTTCATATACGATATTACCACTCATTTTAGAAGTTCCCATGGTTCTGTCAGTAAAGATTACAGAAACCTCTTTGATTTTAAAGTGACGCTTCCATGCTTTAAACTTCATCTCAATCTGAAAGGCATATCCCACAAATTTAATTTTGTCTAATTGGATGGTTTCTAGAACTTTTCGTTTATAGCAAACAAAGCCGGCAGTGGTATCATAAATAGGCATTCTTGTAACAAAACGAACATATTTTGAGGCAAAATAAGACAAAAGTACTCGTTTCATGGGCCAATTAACAACATTCACACCCTTTGAATATCGAGACCCTATAGATACATCAGCTCCATCAATTTTACAGGCATTGTATAAGCGAATCAAGTCTTTTGGATTATGAGAAAAATCGGCATCCATTTCTATTATGTATTCATAGTCTTTATTTAAAGCCCAATGAAATCCGTGAATATAAGCGGCTCCTAAACCATTTTTAGTCATCCTGTTCTCTAAAAATAACTTACTACCAAATTCTTTTTGTAAATGTGAAACAATTGGTGCAGTTCCATCCGGTGAGTTGTCATCTACAACTAAAATATGAAAAGCCTTGTCTTGTTGGAAAACTGCTCTAATAATGGTCTCAATGTTTTCTTTTTCGTTATAGGTTGGAATAATTACTAAAACGTCTGACATGCTTTTACTAAAATAAGTATAACAAAGATACGCTATTTTAT
>Ga0070748_1001026_pt1 | contig 13194 bp, 11 predicted proteins | sample VirMetDEL_Nov_12_FD_77015 | JGI IMG/M metagenome (GOLD analysis project Ga0070748, IMG submission 77015) | Aqueous microbial communities from the Delaware River and Bay under freshwater to marine salinity gradient to study organic matter... | ecosystem: Environmental > Aquatic > Marine > Coastal...
AAACGTACTACAACTTTTATACATCTAAGAGCAGCCCGTCATGACGCCCTACATCTTAATTCTCTACTACAGTCGCTCCGGCTCCACCTTCGCCATGGCACAGCAAATTGCCCGCGGTGTAGCCCAGGTTGCGAATATAGAGGCGCGCCTGCGCACTGTTCCCAATGTATCGCCCAACACTGAGGCGAGCGAAGCGGCAATTCCAACAGAAGGGGCTGTTTACTGTAGCGAAAATGACTTGAAATACTGCACCGGGTTAATACTCGGTAGCCCAACGCGCTTTGGCAATATGGCCGCCCCTATGAAATATTTTTTGGATAGCACTAGCGGGCTATGGATTAATGGCGATCTCATTAATAAACCCGCTGGAGTATTTACCTCCACGTCGAGCCTTCACGGCGGCCAGGAATCTACACTGCTCTCCATGATGCTGCCACTTCTGCATCAAGGCATGGTGATAGCAGGCCTACCCTACTCGGCTGCAGCACTCCATACCACCAATAGCGGCGGCACTCCCTACGGTGCCTCGCACCTTGCTCGCGGTGATCAAGCAAGCAAGCTAACAAGCGACGAAATTACACTTTGCCAAACGCTGGGCCAACGTATTGCCCAGCTAGCACTCAAACTACAGGCTTGATTATGACTAGCGATTCACCTAAACAACCCCAGACAGATTCCATTGATCTGGAAACGACAGCCCATGAAAATAAAGACAGTGAAGATACCCGCAAACGCAGAAAGGACCCTGTCATTACCGCAGAAGATGCGGTAACACTGTATAAAAAACTGCGCGCAGGACAAGTACTTGCAATAGGCAGCTATTGTGCTCTGCTGCTATTTTTTACTGCGCAAAATTTATTCAGTGCCGATGGCCGCCTCATCACGTGGCTGGTTGAAATTATTCCTCTGGTTATTTTTATCCCCGGCCTTATCAAACAAACTCACCGCACCTACAGCTGGATTTGTTTTGTATCGCTTATGTATTTTGTTGCCATAATCCCTCTCCTTATGGGGCATTGGCGTTGGAGTGACTGGCTGATAACCCTACTGGTGAGCACTCTCTTTATGAGCGCTATGATGACCAGTCGCTGGCTACAATATTGGCGCTTCTATTTATCGACGCAGACTAAAAATACATGATCTATGCGTGCTGAGCAATGTTCAAACGCGCACCAACTGCGATCTATAATCTTCACCATTCACGCTATAAATAATCCACAAATAAAAGGAACACAAGGTGTCAGTAAACTACTACGAACCTCCAGCAGCCAAGCAGGCAGCATTTGCTACGCCGAACACTATGACGAATACACCACCACCTAAAGCGCCCAAGCCCAGCAAGATAAGGCGCTTCTTCAGCGCTATCGGGGCAAGTATTACTTGGTTGCGCAACACTTCTCTCAATCTATTATTTTTGTTTATTGTCATTCTCGTCATTGTGGCCATAGGGTCCAGCGGCACAGCACCGCTACCCGAGAGTTTTGCACTGCGCCTTGAGCCAAAGGGAATGCTGGTAGATCAACGCAGCTTTATTGATCCCACCAGTATGTTATTGAGCGACGAAGACCCTAACGATCAAGAAACCCTCGTGCGCGATTTGGTAGAAGCCATTAACCAAGCCTCAACTGACCCACGCGTTACAGGTATGGTCATTAAACCTAAACACCTTGCGGGTGGTGGGATTAGCAAACTAAATGAAATTGGCCAAGCATTAGAAAAATTTAAAGCCAGCGGCAAAAAAATCATTGCCACAAGTGATAGCTTTACTCAAGATCAATATTATTTAGCCAGTTTTGCCGATGAAATTTATTTACACGAAATGGGCTCGGTCGAAATTAATGGCTACAGTCGCTACACCAACTACTACAAAACTGCACTGGATAATTTAGGCGTAACCGTACACGCCTTTCGCTCAGGTAAATACAAAGACTACCTAGAGCCTTATTTACGTGACGACATGTCGGCGGAGTCACGCGAACACAACAGTCAGTGGTTGGGCGCACTTTGGCAAGAATACACCGCACAGGTTGAGCGGGCGCGCAAACTTCCTGCAGGCAGCATCAATGAGCTGGTCAATAATCTCGATGCGTTTATGGCCCTTACTCAAGGCGATAGCGCCAAATTAGCACTTGAAAACGGCCTAGTGGACAAATTGGGTAACCGTCATGAATACGAACAATTGTTAAAAGATGCGGGATTGAAAACCAGCGTTCCTACCGATGAATACCTTCATAAAAATACGCACAAAGCGCTACCGAAAGCCAACCATGTAGGCTTAATAGTTGCGTCCGGTACTATTAGCGATGGCAGTAAAGAAAATGGCGAAATCGGTGGTGAAAGCATGCGTAAACTGTTGCGTAGCCTGAAAGACCGAAAAGACATAAAAGCGCTGGTTATACGCGTTGACTCAGGCGGCGGCAGCGCTTTTGCCTCAGAAATTATTCGTGCAGAAATCATTGCACTCAAAGAAAAAACCACTATTCCTATATTTATCTCTATGGGGTCAGTCGCCGCATCAGGGGGCTATTGGATTGCCACTGCGGGCGATGAAATTTGGGCGCAATCAACCACCATCACCGGCTCCATTGGTGTGTTCGGGGCTTTCCCCACATTGGAAAAATCCCTTAACAAAATCGGCATAAATACCGACGGTGTCGGCACCACCCAACTGGCTGGCGATATGCGCTTAGATCGGCCCCTAAGCGCCAAAGCAGGAAAAGTTGTGCAATTGAGTGTGGACAATATTTATCAACGTTTTATTCACTTGGTCGCCACCACACGAAATAAAACAGTCGATGAGATTGACGCTATAGCTCAAGGGCACGTTTGGACTGGTACCACTGCACAAAGCCTCGGCCTAGTCGATCATCTAGGTACGCTCGATGACGTTATTGTCGCAGCAGCAACTGCAGCCAACTTAGAAGATTATGATGTGAAACTTATAGAGCCCAAGTTATCACCCAAACAAGAATTCATTCGCCAACTCACCTCAAGTAACGCCAAACTACTCGCACCTGCAGCCCTGTTAGAAAACTTTTCAGCACTAGCATTGGTAAACGAAAAATTAAAACCTTTAGCAGAACTGCATAAAATGAATGACCCGCAAGGTATTTACGTGCGGTGCTTGGTGTGTGTAGCCCCTTAATAAGTTTAATACCAGAGGTGTTTTTCTAAGGTAAATTTAATTACTCCATCACCTCAGTGCCAGCTTTAGGTTTTCATTTATAGGGTGCCGAGAGCCTGCACCGAGGTGCAAAAACAGTCGTTAATTACATCCATCTAGTGCACTTATCCAACGCTCAATAAGTGTAGTAGCCTCTAGGTCCACCAAATGAGTCCCCAAAGGTGGCATTTGGTTTTGATCACGTAGGTTCATGCGCGCTAACAAAACTGAACGCTCTGGTGCGCCGTGGGCAATAATTTTTGCGTTGCTAATACCTAAATCACCTACCGCTGGCGTTACGTCACAAGCATAACTCTCACCTAAGTCTGTATCAAAACGTAAATCCAAGGCCACAGGTGTTGTACCTCCCGGCCTATGGCACCCGCTACAATTGGTATGTAAATAACTACGCGCACGCTGGGCAATATTCACATCAAGCTTATTTAGCGGCGCTAACGCTTGTGATTTTTGCTGCGGAGTAATCCTATTCATAAAAATATTTATATGCTGCAGACTATCCAATTGATTGGCATTCACTCCGTTGGGATAGAGTAGCTCACCATTCAACTGCAAGGTTTCTAGCCCCAAAGCATAATTAGCCGCAAAGGTATGGCATTGTAAACACTGCCCAGGGCTAGGATACTGCCAGAGAAGCCCATCACTCATTTTCTCTTTACCACCTGCCAATAAATCCGCGTCACTTTGATCATCTCTCCACTCATAACTAAAGCCCTGCCAACCAAGTTCACCATAAGCAAACAAGCGTGTTTCAATAAAGCGATTATTCAGCATGAAGTGCTTCATCAATACACTGCCACGCGGAAAAATAAAATCACCATCGGTTAGCAGAGTGACTGTAGAATTGTCAGGCAATGCTAAAAAGCGCGTTTTAACAGCACCATCAGACCAAAGTGGGCTTTGTACGTTGTAAGGAATCATGACATTAGCTGCAAGCTGTGGGTTAATTTCGTCCACACATCCAGTTGCAGAAAGTTGCGGTGCCATTAAACCTGGCCTCATCACACCACCTGATGCCTTCAACTTTATAATTTGAGAGCCTGCCCCCGATTGGGTTAGGGCATAGAGTTCACCTTGATTATCTTCAGCAAAAGACACCATATTACCCATCGTATTACCGTGTTGCGCACGCACTACACCACCAGACTGAGGACGACTAATTGATTGAATGCTACTGTCGCAATAGTCGCCAAAAAAATATTTCCCGTAAGCTGCGGGGTATTGACTGCCACGATAGACATATCCGCCAATTACCGAGCAGACACCCTCATTATGACTAATCGCCAACAGCGGCAAGACTTTGTTCGCAGGAGAACAATTCGCTCGCCCGCTGTAACAGCCCTCCCCCTCCATATCCCCCCAACCATAATTGCCTCCGCGCTCAACAACATTAATCTCTTCCCACGCTCCTTGCCCCACATCTCCCACCCAGAGTGCTTGCGTCTCGCGATCAAAACTAAAACGCCAAGGGTTACGTAAACCATAAGCCCAAATCTCATCTAGACCTTCGCTCAATACAAAAGGGTTGTCAGCCGGAATACCATAGGCGAGAGCAGGCGTGCTGTTGTTGACATCAATACGCAAAATTTTACCGAGAAAGTCATGTAAATTTTGGCCATGTTGTTGCGGATCACCGCCACTGCCACCATCGCCAGTTGCGATATAGAGATAACCATCGCGACCAAATGCAAGCTGCCCACCATTGTGATTGCTATATGGCTGATTAAAACGAAGTAAAATTAATTCTGACGTCGAATCAATTACGCCATCGCTCATCATCTTCAAACGCGCTATGCGTGTCTCTAAGTTATTAGACTCGGTACGCGCAGTGTAATTAACATAAACCCATGAGTTTCTTGCAAACTCGGGGTGAAATACCATGCCTAAAAGCCCCAACTCACCACCCGATGTAACGCGATCCTCAATGTTTAAGACCTGCGTAAAACTATTGGCATCCACTTTATTGGAAAACCGTAAAATTCGACCAGACTGTCGCACTAAATACCAATCATCATTGTTATTGGGAGCCTGCAACAAGCTAATCGCAGCACTGGCATTCGGCAGCGAAGGAAATGCGGGCTCCCAGGCAATATTCACGCTAGCACTATCGCTTATTGGTAAAGGCGCTATACATTTAGCGTTTAAAGGACGCAGAACCAAACCCGAGCGCACACTGCTCAAGTTGGCAGAAGTCGCAGTGGATGAAGTAACTGCAGAAACACTAGCAGTAGCACTAGAGGTTGCAGGGACATTATGGCTAGCGCCACCGCAAGCCGTTAATAACAGCACTAACGTCATAAAAAAACAACTCAAACCGAACCTAGCTGATCGAGTTATCGACATACAAATAGTTATCGCCATAACAAGCTACTCCTAAAAATATACGACCATTTTAAAAATCAGTATGTACCTATATAAGGCTGAACATACAGTTACAGCTCACAAAACACCAAGGCCATGGGTTCACCAAAATTTATTTGGTTGTATTTATAGAATCTCACCAGCAGGAACATTTACCTGAGCACAATTTTAATCCACAAAAAACTTCAACAAATTGATCTAAGCTGAGAACAACTCAGTATTTCTCACGCAACTAAGACTCAATTACGATGCGCGCTCCACCACTCCTGAGCTACACGCATCATGAAAATAAGAAGTCTCGATTTATCCGACAGCCCCCTTAATTTGGAACACCAACGCCTAGGGCTACCGCCCTTAGAAAAAATACCACAACATCCGATTATAAACGCAGCCATTTGGTTTACCGCCTTGGTCTTGGTAAGTCTTCTAGCCTTAGGATTATTTAAGCTTTTTGGCGGAAGTTGGGAAGAAGGCATCAGCACCATAAAAGCAACGCTGGACAACAAACTATTTTGGAGTGCAGTGCTCGTAGGACTGCTGGCGCAAACTATTGATGGGGCGTTAGGTATGGCCTACGGCATCACCTCTACTAGCTTTTTATTGGCATCCGGCGCATCTCCAGCGGTTGCAACTACAGCGGTCCACATGGCCGAAGTTTTCACTACCGGTGTGTCAGGAATTTCTCATGCAAAATTGGGCAATGTTGATAAAAAATTATTTTTACGCTTATTAATTCCTGGTATTATCGGCGGACTTATAGGCGCCTATGTAATCACTCAAATTGATGGAAAAATTCTTAAACCGTTTATAACAGGCTACCTATTGCTAATGGGGATTTATGTATTAAGTAAAGCCTTTAAAAAGCATTTAGCCAAAGCGAAAACGGAACCTAAACATGTAGCAAAACTTGCGTTACTTGGTGGTTTTGTAGACACCACCGGTGGCGGAGGTTGGGGGCCAGTAGTAACCACAACACTAGTGGGAACAGGGCACGATCCACGTACGACCATTGGTTCAGTTAACTTCGCCGAATTCTTTTTAACTCTCGCCAGCGCTGCATCACTGTTTATCTTAGTAAATGAAACCGTTTGGCATTTGGTCATGGGGTTGATTGTAGGTGGCCTCTTTGCCGCCCCTTTTGCTGCCTACGCCTGTAAACGGTTTTCAACCCGCAGCCTATTAATGTTGGTTGGAATATTAATTGTGAGCATATCCATCTTTAATATCTACAAAGTATTTTATGGATAGACACACCATAGATAACAAATAAACCTGCAAAATACTGAGCCGAGCATTTGTGCATTAAGAACAAATACTCGGCCTTTATTTCCATAAACCCCATTTGCATTTACAACTAAGAGAATTTCTCTTAATAGTTAGTTAATCTAAGAAAAATGATGAACTGCTTCTGCGCATTTACTACTTAAGCTGATAAAAATAGTTACTCGATCTCAGCAATAACGCGACAATAATAATTAAATGTTATCTAGCACGACAACTAGCTTGATACGGTGCACTTATCGACCAATTAACCTTGCTTTTTGCCCTGATCAAGGGCAACTTCACTAGGAGAGCAAATTACAGCCAGCCATGCACCGTGTTGCATTACAAATAATGCCTAGAATTGCAAAGGGACTAAATATGAAATATTTACTGATAGTTTTCGGAATACTGATAAGCCTATCCTCATCTGCCACACCTATCTCATTGGCTGGGCAGACGATAGATGCCTATTTAGAGAGAGTCAAAGACGATCAGCACCTCATGCCAATCGGGCGCATAGCTGGCTTTGGATTAGATGCCCCTTTTCTGGTGCGAGAGGGTGATGCAGACCTACAACAATATGACGGGTTATTTACGTTAAATGTCGAATTAGATAGCTTTATTTTAGACTTTAATAAAAATGCACGCTGGGCAGATGGTATTGTATTTAAACTATTACACTCCAGCTTAACCTCACAGACAGCAAGCTGGAATACTCTTAGCTACAAAACCAATATTGACGGCATGCAGATCGATGCTGGACAAGGTTGGGCTAGCTTGGATTTCAGTTTAATTCGATTTACGCAAGACAGTTATTTTATTGGATACTTTCACTCTGTTGCACTCCCCGAACCGAACAATGCCTTATTATTACTCGCCTGCTTAGCGTTACTAACAATAAAGTTTTCCTTTCTCAAACCCAATCGAAACACCCGCTTATAGTCTGCAAAAAAGCACCTAACATACACAATTTACTCCGCGCCAAGGGGTTAACCCTTGGCGAACAAACACTCGGTGATCTGCCAATATTTTCTGTTATTCTACCCTCTAAAGGCTGACGCAAGTCTATTCCTTTCATTTTTCACCCTTTCTTTTTTTCGCGGCAGGACATACTCAAAAATTTATTCTTATACCGATAAGCTTCCTGTCTTTACACCTAAAGGATCCACTATGCCAATTAGTCGCCAACCAGCTCTCATAATGATGCTAATCGCAACCTTCGTCTGTCTTATTATTTCCGGTTGGACCCCATACGACCGCATCACATGGATACTTGAAATATTTCCCATAGTTATTGCGCTGCCGATAATGTTTGTCAGCTACAAGTCATTTCCTTTAACAAGCCTGCTATATATCTTAATATTTCTCCACGCATTGGTCCTAATGCTCGGTGGAGCCTATTCATATGCACGCGTCCCTCTAGGCTTTAATCTACAAGAGTGGTTTGAACTCTCGCGCAACCCCTACGATAAAATAGGCCATTTCTTTCAAGGGCTAGTCCCTGCATTGGTTGCTCGAGAAATACTCATTCGTCATCACATAGTGAAAGGTAGGAAAATGCTGAGCTTTATTGTTATCGCCATTGTTTTAGCAATTAGCGCAACCTATGAACTCATTGAATGGGCAGCCGCGCTTATGCTTGGCCAAGGCGCAGATGAGTTTTTAGGAACTCAAGGTGACCCATGGGACACACAATCTGATATGTTTTCGGCATTATTAGGGGCTGTATTTGCACTGGGACTTTTTTCAAAACTACACAATCATCAATTACAGCTCTACACACAAATGAATGAGCACGAATAGCTTTAAATACTTGCGAGCAGAAAACCTGAGTATCTCAGCTTAGGTTTTCTAAAAAAATTTAATAAAACACCTAAAGCCGATTCCCCGCCCCTAATGTTTTAATTTTTTCCAGTATGGCCTGACCCATTTTTTCAAGCTCAATAGTTTGATCAACACCTCCCACATGTACCGCCTCTTTAGGCATACCATAAACCACGCAACTCTGCTCATCTTGTGCAAAGGTATAGCCACCATGATTGCGAATTTCAAGCATTCCTTTAGCGCCATCTTTCCCCATACCTGTCAGCAATACACCTATAACATTTCCTCCCCCAGCTTGCGCTACAGACCCCATCATTACATCCACGGCCGGGCGATGGCGGTGAAGAGGTTCTGCATCTGATAATTTACAAATATAATCAGCACCAGAACGAACAACAATTAAGTGATGACCTCCTGGCGCAAGGTAGGCATGCCCCGGCAGAATACGTTCTCCGCCCTTGGCTTCTACCACGTAGAGATTGGTTAATTTGTTTAGGCGCTCAGCATAGGTTTTAGTAAATCCAGCGGGCATGTGTTGGGTCATAACAATACCTGGAACAGCTGCAGGAAACTGCATTAACAGATCTTTAATTGCTTCTGTGCCTCCGGTAGAAGCTCCTATCGCAATAATCTTTTCGGTACTCTGTAGACGACTACTGGTGGATAACTTTGTTGGAGCATTTGTTATGGAAGTACTTGGTTTACCTAAGGGTTTCACTTTTACTGAGGCCGCCTCCGCCAGTTTTTCGATAATCAATTCAGCATATTCACGAATACCGTCGCTAATCCCAATTTTCGGTTTAGGTATAAAGTCTACCGCACCTAATTCAAAGGCCCTTAGAGTGGCCTCCGCCCCCTCTTCGGTTAAGGTCGAAATCATAACCACAGGTGTTGGTCTTGCGGTCATAAGTTTTTCTAAAAACGTTAACCCATCCATTCTTGGCATTTCTACATCCAAGGTAATTACATCAGGCGAAAACTGCTTGATCATATCGCGTGCCACAAAAGCATCAGGCGCTGCCCCTACCAATGAAAAACCAGGGGCCTCACGAATAATTTCTGTCAATAGGCTTCTAACCAATGCAGAATCATCGACTACCAATACCTTAATCGTCACAACAACTACTCCCCAAACAACTCAACCTCACCACTTTTCGGTGTGTATTTAACCCGCATGCGATACTCACTTTCCCGATCGAGAATAGTAGAGTTATGAATTGATTTAATTTTTTTCACCATAACTTTGCCCGTTTCTGGAAAAAAATAAACCTTGCGTGGATATTCGTCCATCAAATCCTGAGCGAGTATCGGAATCCCCTCATTGTGTAAATAGTCCAACACAAACTCTGAATTTCGCTGACCGACATTATTAACGGTTAAGCCACGCAGAACATTGCCACCACCAAAAACCTTAGCCTCAAGCCGATTGCGATTTGCGCCAAGTTTTAGAAGATGATTTATCAGAAGCTCCATGGCATAGACTCCATAGCGCCCAGATTCAGTCATCAAACCAGTATCATTACTGCCATCGCTGGGGAGTAAAAAATGATTCATTCCACCCATCCCAGAATATTTATCTCTCAGACAAACGGCAACACAGGATCCCAGTACCGTCACAATCAATTTATTGCAGTTAGTGACATAGTATTCGCCCGGTAAAATCTTTACGGCATCACAATCAAAATATCGATCAAAATAGGTATTGGGAGCAAGGTGGACGTTATTTTCAAAATTCATGGCTTCCCCCCTTGACTAGATGCTCTGCTAGTTGATACGTCGTTTTGCCTACCAGTTTTACTAGATGGGATGCCTGAGTAAAACTCTCAGAATGGCCCGCAATGTATATTCCATCGTTGCTCAGCAAGCGAGTCATCCGCTCAAGTAGCTTTAACTGTGTAGGTTTATCAAAATAAATCATTACATTTCTACAAAATACTACGTCAACAGGTGCACTTATTGGCCAGTTAGCATCCAGCAAATTTATTTTTTTGAAATCTATCAGCTTTCGCAACTCATCTACTACTCTTGCCTTGCCAGAGTTAGCCCCCTTACCACGATGAAAAAATTGCCTTTTTTGCTCGATGCTGAGACTCTCGATACGATTGAGAGGATATACACCAAAGCTCGCCTCACTCAAAACATTACTATCAATATCAGAGGCAATTATTTCAACCGGCGGGTCATATCGTCCATAGGCTTCAGCAAGGGTAATAGCGATAGAGTATGGCTCTTCCCCTGTGCTCGAGGCGGCACACCATACACGCAGATTTCTTTTTTTGTGTTTGTGTTGCTCAACAAACTCCTTAAGAATCACAAAATGGTGTGGCTCCCGAAAAAACGCGGTGAGGTTAGTGGTAAGGGCGTTCACAAACTCTTGCTGCTCGTCTTGACTTTCCGCTAAATAATCCAAATAAGCAGGAAAATCAGGAAAATTAAGGCTGCGTAAACGACGAGCCAAACGGCTATACACCAATTGCTTTTTTGTATCAGAAAGATTTATACCTGCCTTACGATAAATAATCTTTCTAACTTTTTCAAAGTCAGCATCGCTATAGTCGAATTCTCTGTCAGAAGAATGAGATGAGGTCACAGGGCATCCAGTAGCAGGTTAAGATCTAAAAAAGCTCCCAATAACCCGAGAGCTTTGAATTTATTTTCTAGAAAGATTCCCATTCATCATCTTGGTTTTTTGGAGGAGAAAGTTTTTTACTCGCTGCTGGTGCCAATTTTTTTGCAGGTGAGGATAGTCGTGTGGTGGGAACTGGTGCTTTTCTACTGCTTGCTCCATCGTTTCCGAGGCGGAATCGAGAAACTCTCTGGGTCAACTGATCGGCTTGTGATTGCAGACTTTCGGCAGCAGCAGCGGCTTCTTCAACTAACGCAGCATTTTGCTGAGTCATTTCATCCATTTGCGATACGGCAGTTGAGACCTCCTCTATACCTGTAGACTGCTCTGAAGAGGCCGCTGCAATTTCTGCCATGATATCGTTCACCCGTTTAATGGCATTAACAATTTCTTTCATGGTATCGCCAGATTTTCCGACCAGTGAGTTTCCATTTTCTATCTTTTTAACCGAATCGGAAATCAACCCCTTAATATCTTTTGCTGCATTCGCAGAACGCTGAGCCAATGTGCGAACTTCAGAAGCGACAACTGCAAAGCCACGCCCTTGGTCGCCTGCGCGCGCTGCTTCTACTGCAGCATTGAGCGCAAGGATATTGGTTTGGAAGGCAATACCATCAATGACCCCAATAATGTCCGCTATTTTCTGCGAGGACTCATTAATAGAGCCCATAGTATCCACCACCTGCTGAATGAGAACGCCACCATCGGTTGCCACTGTGGAAGCTTGGGTTGCAAGAACGTTAGCCTGTTTAGCATTGTCCGCATTGAGTTTGACAGTAGAAGTAAGCTCCTCCATGCTCGATGCTGTCTCCTCCAAATTAGCTGCCTGCTGCTCTGTACGACTAGATAGATCCGCGTTCCCTGATGCAATCTCACTGGACGCGGTGAATATAGTTTCTGCGGCGACGCGAATCTCCCCAATAATTTCGCCCAAGCTCTCAGTCGTACTATTGCAATAGTCCTTAAGCTCACCGAAAGTACCTGAATAGTCAGCGGTAATTTTTTCTGTTAAATCACCTTTGGCCAAGGCACCCAGTACGCGATTTACTTCACCCAAGCCAATGTCTGAAGTCTGCATCAAAGCATTTAAACCTTCTGCCAAGGTTAAGAAAAAACCGGCTTTTCCTTCGGTAGGTATACGTGCTTTAAAATTTCCTGCGCCTGCTGCCTGAACCACGTTACTCACTTCAGATTCAACTGCCACTTCTTGAGTTCGATCTAACCACTCAACGACAGACCCTAGACGACTTCCATCCTTGGAAAAAATTGGATTTGCCACTAGGCGAAAATGGCGTTTACCAACAACAATATTACCCGTGTAAGATGTAGTTAAATTTTCCAACAACTTCATTTGATGAGCTGGGTTTTTATGAAATATATCCATATTACTACCAAGTATCTTATCTACCGAAAAATGCGGCAATATGGATTGAATATCATTTTCGGCGATACGTAACATATTTTCGACAGATGTATTCATATAGATAATTTTTCGATCTGTATCAGCAATCATTACATTAGTAGTAGTTGTCTCCAGTGCACCTAAAATTCGGCTCATTTCATGCTCTAATGCAACCTCTTTAGTGCGTTCTACCCACTCAACAACCGACCCTATTCGTTCGCCAGTATTAGAAAATATTGGATTCGCGATTAAACGAAAACTCAAACCCGCCACCACAATATTGCCAACATAGGTATCGCGCAAGTTGGAGAGTATCTGGCTTTGATGACTTGGGTTTTTATGAAATATATCAATATTACTGCCAAGAACCTTATCAACTGAAAAGTGTGGTAATGCCTTACGTAAATCCGACTCTGTACGACGCAACATAGCCTCAACAGCTTTGTTCATATAGATAATATTTCGGCCCGCATCGGCCAACATCACATTACTAGATGTTGCATCGAGCGCTTGCTTAATACGACTGTTTTCATTGGA
>Ga0070748_1001029_pt1 | contig 13168 bp, 9 predicted proteins | sample VirMetDEL_Nov_12_FD_77015 | JGI IMG/M metagenome (GOLD analysis project Ga0070748, IMG submission 77015) | Aqueous microbial communities from the Delaware River and Bay under freshwater to marine salinity gradient to study organic matter... | ecosystem: Environmental > Aquatic > Marine > Coastal ...
CGTGGACTACCTACGTTCTGATGCGGTGGCTGCTAGTATGCCTTTGGTTTCGGATTCAGTTAACAACAAGGTACTGGATGGCGACTTGAAGGGCGCGCTTAAGCAGTTGGCGGAAGACAGCGTTAATCCCGAAGTAAAGAGAGTCGCTACTGCGCTATCCGAAGCTATTAAGCGTACCAAGATTGAGTTTGTAGAAGCTCTTGCTGACCAACGTGCAGAGTACGCGGGTAATTACATTCCGTCACAAGATACCATACAGATAAACCTAGGCACTGAGCTAAGCACTCACACGATCTTACACGAGGCGGCTCACGCGGTTACTTCTAAGGTACTAGATAACAAGTCTCACCCAGTCACCATACAGTTGACTAAGTTGTTTAACGACATTAAAGATCGAATACCGCCTAGCTACGGTACTGAGACCCTAAAAGACTTTGTGGCCGAGGCTTATACCAACGCCGACTTCAGAGCCGTACTAGCAGCACACAAGCCCACTGGAGCTAAGCTGACTGCGTGGCAACGATTCACTAACGCTGTAAAGCGTCTGTTCGGTATGGCGCCTACTGAAGTACAAAACATGGAGCAGGAGACGGTAGACTTTATAAACCTGCTTGTGGCTGAGTCAATTGCTACTCGTGACGCTACTACTGTTCCCGGCTCTATAGCCGAAGGCGATGCTATCCGCGCTGCATATGAAATGATAGGTGGCGGTACGGCACTGGCTAAAGCTGAAACGCTAAAAGAATCTATAGATGCTATATGGACTAACTCAAAAGAGTACACCGCCAAGTCTCGTATGACCATGATTAACGGTATGACGCTTGCCAATCTAGTAGACATTGTACGGGACAGGCTCCCCTCCGCAGATGCCCTGCAACAAGTTATTTTCAACCAAGACGGTATGCGTAACGAGTTGATGAAAGACTTTGGCAATAAGCTAAACGATTTCAAAGCGGCGTTTAAGGGCGACAGCAAAGCTATTGAGATTTTTAACACGCTTGTGGGCCTTAGTACCATAGAAGAGGTAGACCCTAGTAAAGACATAAGCCGCTATAGGAACTTTGGTTACAGTTATACTACGCTGAAAGGCAAACCCGTAGAAAATATATCTTTCGCTACCGCAGAGGCACGCGATACAGCCGTAGAAAAGCTCGATAAAACCGACATAGCTGGCGGAGTTAAGAAATTAAACAGTACCCCAGAGCGTTTGGCTGCATACAAAGAAGCGCGTAAGTTATATAGCTCATTATCCCCTGCACAAAAAACTAGCTATACCCTTATGCGCGACATGTACAAGGGCATGAACGAGAAGATTCTTGAGGCCATAGACAAGAAACTAGACGCCCTAGAGTTAGAGGACGGGGTTAAAGCTACAGTCAAAGACCAAGTTTTTAGAAAGATACTCACCTCCGGTGTGGTTGACCCGTATTTCAAGTTGGATCGCACAGGTGATTTTTGGGTTGAGTTCACCTACAAAGACTCTGACGGACAAGTTAAGTACGGAGTAAGCGCGCATAAAACGCCGGGTGCCCGTAAGATAGCCATAAAGCGGTTAAGGGAAAACCCTAATGTAGATAGTAACTCCATCAACGAAAAACCCCGTCCCGATATAACTGCACAAGGGGTTAATGTACCTACTGGGTTCTTGGTTGAACTGCTTAAAGAACTTAAGAAGCCGATAACTATTACGGAAAACGGGGTAGAGCGCGAAGTTAACATTCCACAGGAAGCGGTGACTCTAGTTAACGATGTACTGATGAAGTCTTTACCAGAACAAGGACTCATACAGGGGCACAAAGAACGTAAGGGCTATGCAGGCTACGAGACAAACGCGCTTAAAACGTTTGAAGACTCGTTCCCTCTAATGGTTAACAGTCTGGCTAACCTGTCCTTCGATCTGGAGTTGACACTAGCGGCTAACAAGGTCAAGGAAGAAGCTGCGGCGGGAGCCAATGCAAATGACCGGCTCGTCCAAGATATTGCTGTAGCTCTAGCCGGAAACAAAGCTGAAACAGATAGGCAGCCGGGTAAGCTACCAAGCTATCTTGAATTCGTTAAAAACCCGAACCTACCTAACTGGGCACGTCAGGCTCGCTCGCTTTCGTTTGTCTACACACTAGGCTTTAACATATCGTCTGCTGCGGTAAACATGTCTACCCTACCTATGATTGTCGGCCCACTATTGTCCGGTAAGTTTGGTGGGGCTAAGGCTACGTCCGCTATGGGACGTGCCATGAAAATGTACACAAGCTCCTTCGGGGAAGTTACGCGCGAGGGTATTACTAAAGAAGGCGAAGTGGGCGAAGTAAAAGAGCTGGGCGGGTTCAGCTACACAAACAAAGAAGGTGGACCGCTAGGACCGTTGACTGAGCGTTTGAAGGAAATAGGTTTAGACACCCGTACTATCGCTTCGGAGAACGCCGACTACGAAAACCCAGCAACGCCGTTTCTAAACAAGTTATCTTACATCTCAGGCTTTGTGTTTAACCACTCTGAGCGGGCCATCCGTCAAATTACGGCAGCAAGTTCGTACATTCTGGAAGTGGAAAAAGCCTATGCGGACGCCAACAAAGGCAAGCCTGCTAAAAAGATAGACGAGATGTCAGAGGCGGAAATAAAAAGGTTTGGTGAGCCTGCGGCTAAAGTAGCTACTGAATTCATGGAATACGCTAACAGCTCCGCGCTTCTAGCTACTGCTCCTCGTTGGGCACAGACTGGACCGGGCGCTATTATCTACCAGTTCAAGCGATTCCCTGCTCAGATACTCTACATACAGATGAGCATGTTGAACGCATTGCAACGTCAAGCTAGAGGGGCGAAGCGTACGCCAGAACAGATAGAAGAAGATCGTGCCTTACGTAGTGCCTTTGTTTATATGACAGCTACTGGCGGGGCTTTGGTTGGCGTTAAGGGTATACCGTTCTACGGGCTGGTTGCTGCCATAGCTAACATGTTCTTGGATGAGGACGAGGACGACACTAATACTATAGTCGCTAAGACTGTAGGTGACAGTTTTTACTACGGTGCGGTTGCTAAATACTTCGGCACTGACGTAACTGATCGTGTTGCCCTAACTAACTTAATGATTAGGGACAAGGGCAACTACCGCCCAGAAAACCAACTTCAGTATGCAGTAGAGTCTTACGGTGGCCCTACGGTTGGTATCCTGCTGCGCCTAGGCACGAACCTTGGCCGTCTTACGGACGACGACCCTAGAAATGACGCGCGGGCCGTTGAGGGACTACTGCCAACTGCTTTCGGTAATATGAAGAAGTCTTTGCGCTACACCGCCGAAGGCTATGAAACTACTCGCGGTGATCCCATAGTAGGTGACGTTACGGTAGGTGATGCGATCAGGCAGATCATGGGCTTCGCCCCTGCCAAGTTCCGTGCAGCACAAGACAAGCTAGCTAGAGATCGCCGCGTAACTAGCGGTGTGGGTGCAGCTCGTAAGGCGCTACTAGATCGGTTTGCTTTTGCGCACAACAACCGCGACGAGGCTGCTAAACAAGAAGTACTGGAAGACATACGTGAGTTCAATCAGAAGCATGGCAATGTAGCCATAAGCGGAGATAACATACGGCAGTCCATTAAGACTCGTGCTAGAGGCTCTGCGATAGCAGAACAACTTGGTGGTAATGTTGCAGAGCGCCGGTTCATCCGTAGCTTGCTAGAATCCCGAGATGAGTACGAGGAATTTTAGGCAAAAAAAGCCCCCAACAAGGGGGGCTAACTCTCTATGACTCTAGAGGATGATGAGAGGCCATAATACTAGCAGTAGTAGTGAAAGTCCATCCACACAACTATATACAGGTCCACCTAACTCCTAGCTTGCGCGCCACACCCGTAGGCCATAGCACCCCTTTTCTACACAAGCACGTTTCTGTAAGCTCTTTCTAGGTATACCGCTAGCGTCTACTATATGGTCCATAGCTCGCTTAGTGTTCACGCATGGGATAAATACGGATGTGCCTACCACAAACTTATCCCAGTCTATAACTATTCTTACCCCGTCAGGCAGTATGTCGCTATCCTTCAACCTCATCTAAGTCTTCCGTTTGTACAGTAGGGTCTATGTTAAGCGTGCACTCGATTACGTGAGTAATACCGGTGTCCATCTTAGTGCCCTTACCCATCCGTTTCTTAGTGTACTTACCTTCCATGTGGGTAAAGATAAGTGTCTTAATAGAGCTAAAGGTATATTTGTGCTGGGAAACCCATTTCTTGAACGGTGGCAAACGTATGTAGAACTTGTTTACATCCGTTTCGTGGCGGGCTACAAACTGAAAGTTAGGCATGTCCTGTAAATCTGGCCTAATTATATTGGCTAGTTCTGGGTCTCTGCTATCCGCCGAGCTAGTGATACGTAAGATGGAACGTACATTATCCATATAGTACTGCGAGATCAAGTCGTCTATGTCCATATCCATTTGGTGCAAGTTAGCCCTTTGTGCACGGATAGTTTTAAGTATCCAATCCCAAAGACTATCTAAATCCCAGTCTATGAGACCAATCTCTTTAGCAGTAACACATCCTGCGTACACAGTAGCGCCTTGCGCAATCCAAAAACGTTCTTGCGGTTCGGCGTTTAATTTTTTAACAAGCTCTTCTCGCGTGTCCTGTACGCGCTTTTTAATCTTAGCTTTGTTGTTCATAACGTGTTGCATAAACACCGGCCCTGCGTGCCCATAGTTTTCGGCTAACTGGTCGTTAAGCTCGTTTGCTTGCAGCGTACCTTCTGATCCGTGCAGTAATTTTGTAGCTTCCGCGCTTATCACTCGACCTGCTTCCCCTTTGGGGGACGCTCTATAAGTACCGGCAATTTCCGTTATGCTGTTATTGCCTGTGCTGCCACAGTTTAAATCCCAAGGCTCACCCCTGAACCGCTCAGCGTTTTCCCCCTTATTGCTCATCCGGTTCTTTTGCACGCCGTCACTAATTGCATAACAAAAATCACTAGCCGGTTCCGGTTTTAGATTAGATAACTCGTCTATGTAGAGCGGCATGTTTTTGAGTACTTCTGCACGGTTCCAAGCAGAGTTCGCTGTGTCCTTTCCTATTAACACTAACTTCTTGTGGTTACCCCACACCGACGCACCGCCCCACATACCTGTGGTCTTGCCTATACCCGTCTCAGGACTATTTAGGTTGTAAATACACCCAGATATACCCGACACAAACTGCATGAGCGGCGAACCAAAAGAAAGCCCGAACATATACTGGTGCTGCTCAAATCCTTTTCGTCCGTAGAACTTAGCAAGTTCCTTCCATTGCTCTAGTGTGCCCTTCTTGTCAAACATATGTACGTACTGAGCGGTACGCGAACCGGGCGGGTTATGTTCTACGCGGTTAGGGAATATCTCTTTGTCGCCAATCACAAAAGACTTCTCACCTTCGGTCCAACCGAACTGCGATTTAACTTTGATAGGCGGCCCAGCCTCTTTAAGTTTCATAATCCACGCGCCCACGTATTCCATAAGCTCCTTCTGTGTGCTCGGCAGCACCAATACATCGTTCGAGTTCATTGCAGACCGGAAGCTCTCCGTCGAGGTCAGATCTTTCTGAGACGCTATAAACGTACGCTCACCTTCAAAGGTACTCGTGTGCCCGATCTCATAACATGGGCCGTTTACGTCTATCATGCGCTTCTTTAAGTACAAACTGTCAGGGCAGATAACAAGTTCTTGCCGGTCCCCGTCTTTGTCGTGAAACACCTTAGCTACCCCACCGCCTTCTGGCCGCACGTACTTGTCAGGATAGGTGGGTATCTTTATCTTCTCTAAGACAGATTCTCTCTTGGGCGGGGCTGCCGGTACGTCAACGGTTTCGGCGTCGGTATCTTCTGCCGGTTGTTCCTCTGCGCGCTCGTCATAAAAGTCTTCCGGCGCTACGGGTACTTCTATCTCTACCTCGTCGCCTTCAGCTAACTTAAGTTCTCGACACAGCGTGATGGGGCTTTTGATTTTGCCGTTGTTCGGACATCCTTCACACAGGCCGGGACAATCACTGTCGAACGTGGTGCATAGGTGGGGAAACTCAATAGACGACGCTATCTTTTCCGTCTCTTCTTCACTGTAGTTGCTGTAGCCTTTGGATATTAAGTGTATTGCGGGTAGTGTCCCTACTATACCGTCTGTGTCGCACCGCTTAGCAATAGATAGGGCATGAGTCCACTCTGGATAGGTTAGTTCGTCCGCTTTACGTATAGCTTTGTCGATGTGTGCACAGCCCTTACCTTGGGCCGTTTTCATTAGCAGATTGGAGAACTTGTATGTGTACTTGCTCTCGTTGCCTTTGGCGTTTGCCATGTCTGCCTTATCGGCACTGGAATACTCTCTAGCGGAGAGAACTGGTATCAAATCTGTGGGCAGCAAAGCTGCGAAATCTTCTAGAGACGTAACTTTGTCCGACGCTAACAACACCCGTACAGGTAGTGGTGGCGTGCCTTTGAAGTTACGTGTGTTTGGTACACGTAGTAAACGCGCAGCGTCAGCAGTTACCGCAGGGTCTATGTCCAACCCGTTCTCTAGGCACGCTGCCTTTAGTGCAGTAGCAACCGGTAGCCACTTATCCCGAGGATAGGCTTTGTCCAGTCCCCAATATACGTGCAGTCCGCGCCCCGAATTTACGATAAATGGGCGAGGTAGTTTGTAAGTTTTGTAGAAGTCCCGCAGTGCTGCTAGGGCTTCTTGTTGTGTGATGTAGGGTTTGTCTGGGCCGCAGTCTAAGTCCAAGAACAAAGACTTAATACGGTGGATGTTATCGCCTTTAGTGCTATCACCGTCTATAAAAGAAGCGGGTGTAAAGTACGCATCCCGCTCTTCTAAATCAAAATTGTTTGCGACATCAACAGCAGCGTCTATGGAGTCGTAAGACTTCCGTACCATCTTACCGTTTTTTAGCCCTGCTACGCAGTAGTACCCTTCTTCACTCAACACCGTATTTAAGAATTGTTTGGTGTCCATCATCGAGTCCGTGTCATAGGGAGTTACGGGTGCCCGAAGGCACCCGCTTGTTTTTAGTGTCATAGGAAATTACGGGTGCCCGAAAGCACCCGCTTGTTTTTAGTCGTCGAATTCGTCCAACAACGAAGCCAAATCAACGTCAGGTGCTGGTGCCTCTTTCTTTTTCTTGGACACTTTGACCTTGGGTTCCGCTACCTCTTCTTCATCGTCTTCCGCTTCGGCAAACAACGATGGCTTCTCTGGAACAGGGCTTGAGACTTTATCACTAGTTAATTGTGGAACGCTAGTATCTTGCTTGGGTTTTACGGAAAGCGTAATCAATTTTGTAGTGGCTTCATCTTTTTGCGCTTCTAACGCCATTACTAATTCGTCTTGCGCTAACATTCGTACGGGCTTAAACAATAACTTAGGTGTAGAACTATCGGTATCAAACTTAAGCTCAGTCATAATGGCCGCAAGTGGCGCGCCTTGGGCTTCGATTAATTTAGCGTAAGTCTGCAAACCCATCTTCTTTTTGTCGTCACCGAATACGCTAGTAGCAGGTAATGATAGCTGGTACACCGAATTGGATCGCAGTTTACCTTCAGCATCAGCTAACATTACTGCAACACGTTGTTGGTAACGGCACGCACGAGACTGTCCTTGGCCGGAGCCTTTGACGTTCTGTGGGCAATCAAAGCATGTAGCGCCTTGGCGTGTTTCACTCGGCACATCGTCCGAAGGCTTACCACTTTTGGAGTCACCCGACCAACATGTCGGAGCACTTGCCTGTCCTGCTACGTACTGCCCTTCATAGAACATGCGTGATACAGGCGAAGTCTTAACGATAACTATATTAATTGAACGCCCGTCGAGTTCGCCCACTTCTTGCCCGTTAACTACTTTACGAAACACTCCACCGCGAATACTAAGACGGCTAACACCCCCGCCTGTACCCCCACCGGATGCGTTTTTGTCAGGGTCTAGTTGTGCCAACAAGTCTTTGTACTCCGCTGGCATATTGTCAAACAAAGCTAATTCGCTCATAAATCATCATCCTCATTAAAATCTAGTTCTAGTTGTTGGGTAATCTGCCCCTTTTCTTCTTGGGTGTCGCTTGGCTCTTCTTGCTTAAGTGCTTCGATAACAGCAGGGATATTAAAGCGGTACGTGTAACCCACTTTTATGTAAGTGCTTTTTGGTATAAAGCCCTTATTTACCCACTGCCTAACCGTGCTCACTTTTACCGAGAGTTGCTCAGCAACCTCTTCGACGGGGACATAGGATTCTACATCAGTCATTTTTTCCTCCGTACAGTAATAGAATACTCGCTGTCTGCGTTTAACCCCGGCGGTAATGCGTCAGGGTTTTCTTCAAGAAACTGCTTCATGTTGCCTTGGTGAATTCGTTTCTCTAGTAGGTCCACCGCTTCGTTATCCACGATAAACCGGTTCATTGCTTCCCAGTCACTAGTCCAGAAACGTTTCCTCTGGGTGCGCCAAAACGTACCAGAAGCAGTCTTAACAGATTCGACTCCAGTCTCTTTACAATGTTCTAGTAGTACTGCTTTTAGCTTGTCTAGTTTGGCGTCAAGCTCTTTTTCTTTCTCGTTAAATTCGGCCGCTAACTCTGACTTCTTATCTCGAATCTTTACGTACACAGAAACGAGGCGGTCGAGGTCCGTCACAACACCGTCTGTCATGTCATCATACTCCATTTATAGTTATGTTTTATTTAATATAGTGTAGTTTAGCTTATAGTTCAAGTATATCTTGGTACAAATCTATCATTTTAGTGTGAATGTTGATCCGCTCGTCTAGCATCTTGTACATGCGCTTTTCAACGGCAGAACCTTGCAACTGAACTACAGTACAAGGATGCTTCTGCCCCGAGCGGTGTACGCGAGCGTTAGCCTGTGCGTAGGTTTCGAGTGAAGAAGTTGGCCCCCACCATACAATAGTGTTTGCCGCAGTTAACGTCACACCGTGCGCAGCAGCTTGCGGTTGTATGATAAGTACTCGGGGGTCGTCGGTTTCTTGGAACTGTTTGAAGATGGCGGTGCGCTTGTTCGCGCTTACGTCACCATTGATTACTTCATTGGTTACGCCATCAGCAGAGAGTTTTTCTTTTAGTATCTCTATGACATGCTTAAACGGCACAAAGATAAGTACCTTCTGGCTAGACTCATCAATTACCTCACGCAGTACTTTGTAGCGGTTCTTAACGTCAAACTCTACTGTCTCTCCAGTATCGCTATACACCGCGCCGCAGGATATTTGCAGCAACTTGTTCATGTTCACTGCTGCGTTGGCCGCAGTAATTTGTTCGCCTCCGGCAGTAGTCATCATCTGTTTACGCAGTAGATCGTAAAATTTCTTTTGCTGTGCGGTCAGTGCTACCTCTCGTTTGACGTAGGTCATATCTGGCAAGTCGAGACACTGTTCTTTAGTAAAACGTATTGCAGGTTGTAACGCATTATATACGGTGTCCGTAGCGGTCGGCTTAGGCGCCCACTTGAACTGCGTAACTTTGTACATGACTATCTCGCGAAACGCACCAAAAAACCTAGGCACTCCTTTAGGGTTAACTAGTTTGGCTAACCCGTATGCGTCAACCGGTGATTGTGCGGCAGGTGTGCCTGTCATCATCCATAGCCATGTGGTGCTAGTCATAATGCTAGCTAGCACCTTCCAACGTTTGGACTGTGCGTTCTTGTAATGGGTTGCTTCGTCTACAATGATTAGGTCAAACCCACCGTTGGCTATGTCGTCTTTAACTATTTCTACACCGTCGTAATTGATAATCACGAACTCAGTGTCGCTGTTTATAATCTCTTGCCGTTTCTTCTTAGCGCCATGCGCTATGTCCACAGTACGGTGCATAGCAAAGTTAAACAGATCAGCACGCCACGCTGAATCCATGATGGACAGGGGGCAGACGATAAGCACGCGATTTATTTTGCGTTGCCTTATTAGAAAGTCAGCCGCCCATATAGCAGAAGCTGTTTTGCCTGTGCCTTGTTCGTTAAAGCAGAAGGCTCGTGGGTTCATGGTAAGGAAAGACGCCGTGGTCTTTTGATGGTCGAAGGGTTTGTAGCGTCCGGGCCAATCGTACATACCCAGAATAGGTGAGGGTACGTCTTTTACGTTCAAGTTCCTAAGCACTCGGGCTTCGTCTACACCCCACTTAACAAGCACCTCGTTGTCACCTACTGCCTTGCTTGTAGGTATGGCCGTTGTGATTTTTGCGGGATTACGAAGCCGCAAAAGCAAGCCTTTGTTTTCGATTATCTGCATCTAGCCTTACCTTTCGGTTACTTTTTAGTAGTCTTTTTCTTTTTATAGTTTCGAGCGCGGTTCTTGCTGCGGCTCTCTACTTTAACGCCGTCTTTGTTGCTACCACCCTTACTAAGGGCTTTCTTATGGCTAACATCTTTGCCTTCGCGCTTGTCGGCTTTGCCGTTTTTGTTTTTGTCTTTGCCTTCTTTGTCCATCTTGCGCCGGGCACGTTGGCGTTCCATCCGAGCTTTAAACTCAGGACTATCAACGGGTTTGTTCTTCTGCTTCGGTCTGTCTTTCGGGTTCTTGTAAGGCATCGTGTCACCTCTTACCGTTATGTGGGCACTCAAGTACCACGCACCATGCGCGGCAAAGCCCTGTTGGTGTAGCGTTCCAAGTATCTACCTCAAACGCTTTCTCTAACTTGCCGTATTCGCCAAGCCATTTTTCCCACAGCGCAGGCTCGTTCTCGATGGTGTACGTCTCTTTGACAAACGCGTTGCACACTACGAAAAGCAGGCCGCCCTTCACTACTTTTATATCAGGGAAGTGCTTGAATGTGGCTAGCGCCATCAGTTCGAGCTGCCCTTTGTCCGCGTACTTCGCAGACTTACCGGTCTTGTAGTCTATTACTTTAGCTACACCAGCTTCTTTATCTAATATCGTAAGGTCGGAAACGCCCCTAAACCATACGTCTTTGGCAAAGAATTCGCAGGGTTCAAGGTTTTCAGTCAGCCCCATCTTGTACTCACAGAGCTTCTCGCCTTTCATGTTCTTGAGCTTGTCCAACGCTGCCTTAGCATAGTCGAACCTTGGGTCTAGCTCTTCTACTACACCGCTTACATAATGTTCGGCAGCTTCATGGAATTCATTGCCGTACAGTATGGCTTCAGTGTTAAAGTCTTCTTTGTAGTCTTTACTTACTTTGGTGTGGTAGTACTTTTTGGCGCATTGGTCGAACGTCTTTATGCTGCTAAATGACCATGTGGGTTTACCCATTCCGTCACTTCTCCGTAATTTTTTCCGATCTCCACGTCACCACGCACCGGAAGGCCCTTTGCCCAATCGGGAGTGTGTCGCATACATTCGTCAACATAAGCCGCAGCTTCGCCAACTTCATTGTCTGAAACACAGCATACCACAGAGTCATGTACTGTAAGTAATATAGGGTATCTTTTTGAAATCATTAGCATTTGATCCGACATGACACAACGTGCAATGCCTTGGCATACGTTCTCTATTACTTTACCGCCGTAGATATTTACTCTACCGCGACGTGTTTTGTAAGAGAACTGCACGCCCATCTCACCATCCTCGGCCTTAAGGTCTGTGTAGCGCATGATTAGCCCCGACGGCAAACGTATGCCACTAGCTTCGGGTAGCACTCTTAGCACGCCGTCTTTGCCTACGCCGTACCGCTCACCTTGGTACATACCCATCAGTGCATTTTGTGCGTCACGCCATAGCTGAGATATCGCCCCGTTAGCACTGCGGTACACTCGTATTATGCGCTTACATTCCTCTTCTTCTACTTCGACGCCCATGCCCTTCAACTGGTCACGGAACTTAGCCGCCCCCATGCCGTAGCCCGCACCGAGGATTGTGGTCTTGCCTATGAAGCGTTGCGCACCGTCTATCTCTTCTACCTTCTTATTGTAGATAGTAGCCGCCATCTTTTTGTAAACGTCTTCGCCGTTCTCGAATGCTCGAACTAGGTCAACTTGTCCTGCTAACCAAGCTAATACGCGAGCCTCTATCTGCGCAGAGTCAGCTTCGATCAAGGTGTAGCCTTCGGGGGCGCAAATGCACGACTTCAGTACCTTTGCATTCGGCCCTCGTGATGGTAGGTTTTGCAGGTTTATCTTGTCTGCGCCACCCCATCTACCTGTGTGCGCCGCGTAGTACCGGATGGGTACGGGCATCTTGCCGCGTATACCTATGTCGATGAAGCGTTCTGTGCGTGTCTCTTCTAGTGTGCTCTTCAAACCTATGCGTGCAGCTACTAGGGCTTGTACTCGCGCATCATCATGTTCCTGTAGGGCTTTGAAACCCTCGTCACTCTTGGCAAACGCAAAGGCTTCTTTACCTGTGCGCAAACTTGTTTTCGTTGGTGGGGTAACGCCCAGCGACTCAAGTGCTTTAGCAAACTTCGGGTTAGACATCAGCTCTTCTTTTTCGATGCCGCACTCTTCAAGTAGCTTTTCTTTCTGCTCTTGCAGCGTATCCAAGTGGTCTTCCAGTTTGCCAACGTTCAACTCTAACTGCGGTTCGATAAACATACGCAGTGTCATGTCGATTACTTTGAGTTCTTTCTTGGGGAATACCTTTAAAAATATCTCGAACAACTGATAGGTAAGCTCAACGTCTTGTATACAGTAGTCGCCGTACCGTTCTAGTTCTTCGTCAGTGAAGTCCGCTAGGCGCTTGCCGATTGCGTTGCCTACTTCAGTGCCCTTCTCGCCGATCTCGTACATGTCAGCCAAGTACTTAAGCGAGCCACCAACTTCCGTACCGTGGAGTCCGCGCCCCATGCAAAGCGTATCAAGCCATAGCTTAGGGTGAATATCAAACAGCCAACTAAGAATAGCGCCATCAAACATAGTATTGTGAGCGAGTACAGCAGAGTTTTCCCAGTCGTAGTTATCATGTAAATACTCTTTAACTGCATTAAATGGGCCGCTTATCCAATCTGTCCCACCCGCGTTAACCTTAACGCCCAGTCCTATTACTTCAAACTCAGGACTGCGAACGTACTGCTCGGTTGTTAGTTTGCTTAGAGAAAATTGTTTGTCGTAGTAGGTCTCAAAGTCTACTGTTATTATGTTCACTACAGCTTACCTTCTTTTACTAGTGCTAAACGATTAGCCTCTTGTGCAGCAGCTATGTCTTTTTTATTTTGTCCGGTGTATGCGACAGCCAACTTTTCTTTAATGAGTAGTTTATTAA
>Ga0070748_1001030_pt1 | contig 13166 bp, 6 predicted proteins | sample VirMetDEL_Nov_12_FD_77015 | JGI IMG/M metagenome (GOLD analysis project Ga0070748, IMG submission 77015) | Aqueous microbial communities from the Delaware River and Bay under freshwater to marine salinity gradient to study organic matter... | ecosystem: Environmental > Aquatic > Marine > Coastal ...
ATATCTACCATATTCACAATATCCTATATTATATTTTTCAATATCTTTAATAGTTATACCTCTATTCTTTAAATAAACCCATGCCTGTCTTCCTATTATATTTTTACTATTATTAATTATAGGGATAAATTCATCTGGTAGTTTTAAATCGTATTTAATTACTTCTATATCTTTAACTTGATAGCCCGTCTTTACTAATGACTTTAATTCTGAAAAATGTTCGGGTAATGCTTTTACCTTTTTAAATAAAGTATTTAAGTATTTTCCTTTTTCATTACAAACCCAACAATGCCAAGGATGATATCCTTTTTTATTATCTGTAAAATTAATTTCTAATTTAGGTTTAGAATGATTACATAAGGGACAATGAAATGCTCTATTACCCCGAGCAGTCATTTTTCCATCTCCTAATACTCTACTTACTAAGCTTACTAGTAGTTCATTTATCATATAGGAAATGTACGAATATTATTTTATATCTCCAAAGTCACGTGAAAAAAATTTACCTAATATATTATCATTAATATGAGTACTATGTTTATCTTCTAATACTTCATTTTTAAATAAATGTTTAGTCTCATAGTATGTTAATAGTTTTTTAGAAGGAACAAATTCTAATATACGTTTTTCCCAATTTTCACCTGCATTATCTTGTTGGGATAATGTAATTATTTCTTTTTGAGATCCAAAATAATCTTTCCAATCTGATTCTGTTATAGTTTTTTGTTTTAAAGGAGTGCGTCCTTTAAGACCTTGTTTAGATCTTTCTTCTTTTAAAGCTTGTAAAGCCTTTTTACCTAGTTTTTTATTTCTCTCAAAATATAAAACTTTTTTACCTATATATCTTGTATCTGTAGGTTTATGTTTAACTTCATATATAAACCCATAAGTTCCTTTAGGCATATCTTTTATTGATGTTATAACCCTTCCCTGGTATATCCAGGTAGCGGCTGTTGGCATATTTGTCATTTAAAGTTATTAATAAGGTTAAATTGAGTCAAATGATACTTGAATTTCTAAGTCAGAATTCATTGGAACTTTAGTAGGAACCGATAATTTTCCAATAGCTAATAAATTTTGTTCATTATCATATAACCCTACAGTTGTAATATAAGGACTAAAATATGATCCTGTTGCAAAATCTTTATAAACATTATTAGTTCCTAAAGGAACATTTGCTTGGCTACCCGATAATAATGATGGGTTTAATGAATAACCAAATTCATTTTCTCTTACAGTACATTTGTATTGATGTTCATATAAGGTAACTGATGATGAAAATCCTACAGTAAGATATTGTAATTGGTTAGCTCCAGAAAAACCATTTTGTCCTCCTAACACTGAATTTCCTATTCCAGCAACAACAGCAAGTGAAGAATAAGGATTACCTGCAGATTTACTTATAGGAGTTAAAACTATATTCCCATGTTCATAAGCTACATTACCACAATATTCATTTTTAATATTTACCGCACCACCCGTTCCTGAATAAAGCATATTTCCTTCTTTATCATCATGGATTGTATATGTTGTTGGACCTCCATTAGGTATGTATTCTATACCTATACTTTGGGGTTCAATATTACTACCCCATAATTTTGAAGGGATTGAAAATAATGTTACAAAATTATTATTAGAAGCACCTGCTACAGTTACCTCTTCTCCTAATAATGCTGTTCTAGTTTGAGTAATAGTACTTGATAGATAATTATCATATTGAGGACTTTTTGCTGCTCCAATAGGCATATTATTTGATCCTTCAATACCTAAATTAAGATTGTTATATCCAGCAAATGTATTATTTTGAGGACCAGATAAACCATATAGTAAACTTGAAGTAGCAACTAAACTACCAGATTCACTTCCAAAATAATTAGAATAATAAAGTTGCATTACACTTGAATAAACAGAATTAGTATTCAATTTATTTACAAATCCTGTAAAATTTTGAGAACCCGAAATAGTAGATCCATAAGCTGAACCATATAAAGTATTTTGTGTAGTTTCAAATATTAATTTATTAGCTGGGGGTTGAGTACCAAAATAAACTTCAATTCCTACATTAGATGCCGTCATAGCATTTCCTGTAAAGCTAAATCCTTTATTAGCTGAAAAGGGGGTTATTACAATGTCTTTTGTTGTGAATTGTTTGTACGCTGACATACATTTTAGTAATCTAATTTAACTCTAACAAGTAGTTCTTTTGTAAAATCTTTAGCTAAGGGTCTGCTTAATTTTGCTATAGCACACAATTCATTTGAATCATTATATAAACCTACACTTGTAATAAATGTTTGTGGATTATTTTGCATTTGAGGCCATAATAATTGTCCTGTTGAACCTGAAACAAATGATGGATTTGAAGAATAATTAAAATCTGCATTTTGAGCTCTTACAAAATAAAAATCAGATGCTAATGTTTCTTGAGAATTTAATCTAAAAGTATTTCCAGCAAATACACTTTGAGATATAGCTCCATATAGTTTAGACATATTAGCATCATTTTGATTTGAGTTTCGTGCTGTACCTAAACTAATACCTCCATCAGTTCCAAAAGGTTGATCGCCATCTAATGCTGCTGCATTTAATAATATTAATCCTACATCTGGTAAAAATAAACCATATGATCCTGAAGCTGGTGTATAACCATTAGCATTTAAACCTGTATAAACTGTTCCTTCTGATCCTGAAACTACTTGGTAAACTCTTCCAGCATTTCCAAAAACATTACCAGTACTTATATTACTATTATCTGTTAAGCTTAATGTTACACCTGCTCCTGCTCCAGCACCACCTGATGATCCTGATAAAGATAAAGCCATTGTACCTAATGCTAATGATTCTTTGTATCTTGCTCTTTCAAGTGATATAGCGTAAAAATATGAGGATGAATAATTTCCAAATATAAAAGGTTCTGTATCATCCCCTAAAGCTATATTTTGATATTGACCAAATATAGTAGATGAAGGTGATTTACCAGGAACTAAAGAATTATAAAGTAAACTACCACTACCTACTTCATCACCATAAGCTATATCAAATTGAACTGCTGCTGTAGTTTCTGTAGATGCTGTTTGGTAAACATGAAGATAGTATTGTCCTGAATTAGATGAGTTTTGTACTGATGAAGTATAAGCTTCAGTTAATCGAGGTTCATTTCCACTCCATAAAGTTCCTGTTGTAGAATCTATACTATTAATTATGTCACCTGCACCAAATGTTGTAAAAGCTCCGTTAGCCATGTTTTTTTTTGTTTTAAATTTTTATTGCATTCCTGCTGATTTTCTTAACTCAAATGGAACCTGTAATCTTGCTCCTGTATTTCTACCTACAACTGTTAAAGTTGCATATAATGTATCTAAAGAACCAAATATATTAATTGAGGTAGCAGTAATTGTAAAGTTAGTTCCTGTTACTGTTTTAGAAACATTAGTACCTAAAGTTGTTTGTTGGTTTAATACTTCATTTGAATTAGCTCCTCCACCTGTAATGTTAGCATAAGTAATATTTGACATAGTTACAGTATAACCATCTGCTTCTGACTCTACACCTGTAAATGTTTGGGTTTGTGGTGTAAATGATGGTGCTAAAGTTTCTCCTGTTACTAATTGGATAACTGATGGTGCTATAATAGTAGGCATAACTGCAGTTGAACGAGGTAAAGTAACTAATTTATACTTCATCGTTTGTAATTCATTAGGAAATGCCTCTAATACAGGCATATTTTCAATTGCTTCCCCATAATAAGCTGATCCTGAAGGATGATTTGGATTATATAAAGAATAATCTACTTCATCATCTGCTAATGAAAATTGTGTTACATTAAAAGCATTACCACCTTGAGCTAATAATTCTCTTCCTTTTTTTGTTAAAATAGCATCTACTGTTACTACTTGATTATTTAAATATCCCATTTTTTATTAGTATTTTATTATAAATATATGTATTTTTTGTTTCTAATCCAAATTATACTAAGCACTCGAACCTCCTAAATTGTCAGGACTGTCTTGTGTAAATACATTTTCAGATTTTAATTTATTAATTATTTTTTGAACATTTCTTTGTTGTATTTCAGTTATATCATTTGGTATTAAATAACCATCACCAGATAACGTTAAAGCACCTGCTGATCCTGATGGTTGGTTTACATTTAATATAACTCTATCATCCGCTTCAACTCTTTTTCTTAAAGTCATAGCAAATATTCTTCCTGATGGAATTGGAATATCTAAATCATTTGGGTTTGGAGTAACTACTACTCTATCAAAAAGATATCCTGGGTCTATTGGTAATCCCTGACTTGTATTGTGATTGACCCCATTTATATCAAGAACAGGTGAAACAAAACCTACTTTTTTCATTTCAGTAGCTTGTGAAGTTGTATCACCAGCTTGCATAGTATAATTTGTTCCAAAGACTAAATTAGTATCATCAACATACTGACTATGATTATCTCCATTTAAAGACATTGTAACTCCTATTATTCCTGTACCATTAACTTCATTATATGAATTAACCCCTGTTATAGACCCAGATGAATTATATATTGTTCCCCCACCAGTATGAATACCTAAAGAATAAATATCACCATTATTCATTGCTACCTTATATTTATTTAACATAGAACCAAAATTATAATAACCACTTTTAGGGAAATTAGATAAATATGGCCTTTTTGGTAATACATTTCCTGATGTATTTGCTCCTACAACGGCTACTGAAAATGAAACAGCTGTTTGGGCATCAAAATCAGCTGCTTTAATAGGAAGAGTATAAATTGCAGGAGCACATTGGTCATAACTTAAAACTGTAAAATCTTGGAAGGTTTTATTTAAAGTACCTTGGTTATTTTCATTTACATAATAGGCATATGATACTCTAATTTCATCTCCTGGTTCTATTAATATTTTTTGGTCTTCAAAATCCCTATATTCTAAAACCATTGATCCTGATCTATTAAACCTATAATAATTTTGATTATTATTTACTTCTGTTGGTGTTAACACAGGCAAACTTCCAGGTCCAATTTCTAAACCATATGCTCCTATAATAGGTTTAGAACAAGGTAATATAGGAGCAACAATATCTCTTTGCTGTTCTAGGGGTTGGGGAGTTGCTGTGTTATTAGATGATGATATTAAAGGATTAATATCTCCTAATTTAAGCAAATTATTCCAAGAATTAAACACAGAAAGTGTTGTTCCTCTTACACCACGAATTCTATCACTTCCAGCTGAAGTTTGGGTATAAAACATTCCAGGGTATGTTGGAGCTAAAGGTCCTTTTAAGTTTAGAACCCCAATGTCTCTATTATTTTTATCTTTTCTACTTCCTGTATAAGCCATTACTACACCATTTGTTGCTCCAGTATAAAAAGTATTTTCAAAAGGATCAGTACTACCTCCTGTTATTGAAAATAAATTATTTTCAAAAGGTGTAAAGAAACTAGCTGAAGTTGTAAAAGGAATAAGACCCGAACCTACTCCATAATAAGATCCCGATAATAAAAGAGATTGTGAATTAGGAGTTGCCGCTATATTTGGATTTTCACCTCCTTGACCTGCTGTTTGAGATGATGTTGCTATACCGTAATTATACCAAATAGGTAAATCATAGTATTGAATAGTTGTTAAAATATCTAATTTTAATTCATTTGTTGAAAACATTTCAAAATTACTTCCTCCAGCATATATAGTATTAGAACCAATTCCTAAATTTGTATAATTAAGTATAGTACCACCAACATTATTAAAAGTTTTATTTGTTTGGTTATAAACAATTGTTGCTTCTCTTCCAGGCATAAAAGTAGAAGACATTGCTATTAAATTTTCATTACTACCATTTATTAAAGATGAAGTAATAATTGGGGATTGTTCATTTAATATTTCTTCAAAAGGAATTTGAATTAATTGATCAATATTAAAAGTAGTAGTACCAAAATATTCTTTACTTTCTAAAGATGATTTAAAGTGAGCAATATTAATTGGATTTCTACTAATTACTGCATTTTTACCATAGGAAGTGTCTCCTGTCCAACTACCAGTTTCACCATTTATATATTGAACTTTATTTTGAGTTAGTAAAAATGGAGGATTTGCTAATCCTGTAATTCCTGTATCTGTAGATCTTCCAATTGCTAAACTTTCAGAAGGTATTCCTGTGTAAAAATTATAGTCTGCACTTTCTAATAAACATCCTACATATCTTGGGTTTATTATTGCTTTTGTAGTATAATTACTATCAGGTACCTCTGAGTATTCTAATAAATTTTCATTGGTAGCCGTTCCTTCCCACCCTAATTGTGAAGCTGAAATAGTTAAGGCATAATCATTTGGGATTCCTTCTTTTAATTCAAAACCAGGTGATACAGGATCAAAATCTTGATCAAATAAGAAAGAATTTTTTCTACTACCACTTATATTATTAAGAAGTGGATTATATGGAGAAGCTTGGAATAGTTGACTTGCTGATGGTACTATAGTAAAAGCATCTCTTTCGTAAAAATGTTTAGGACCTAATTCACCTATAGGGGTTATTATAACATTTGTAATTATAATTGTGCAGGTTCCAGTAACACCAGTTGTTGAAAATAACCACCCCCCATTATCAAAACCTTCTCCTGATGGTTGATAAACAGTACCTGCTGCTATATTAGTTGGTATAAAATTAAAATTAAATGCACCAGACGCAACACCAGTATTTGTTGCTGTTGTTGCTCCATTTACATCTAGGGTTGTAAAAGCAAAATTTGGAGTAAAAAAAGCATAATCTATCATTGTAAGAGCAGGAGCGAAATTAACTGTACCCGAACCTAAGGCACCAACAATATTTACATTTGCTGAAAAGTTATACAGTTGACCAGGAACTAAATTTTGAAAAGAACCTGTATAATAATAGGTACCTGCAGTTAAAGAACTATCTACTTCAAAATTAATAGCGTTAGTTCCTGCAGTTATGCTAGCAAAATTACCTGAACCTCCACCCCCAGGTAGATTTACTCCACCACCATTAGAATAATTTACAGAAGGTGGTGACGGAAATATGTCTGGTGTTTGATCATTTCCATCAGCAAATATCCTATAAGGATTATATTGAGCAGGAACCATTGGTACATTACTACCACTATACTCACCATTATAAAATTCTTCTTGAGTATCTTTTACTTTATATTCGCCTGTAAAATCATCTATATACCAATTAACTTGTTGAGAGACTTTTGGTTCAGGTTTGTCAAAATTATTTCCTTCTCCAATTTCAAAAGAAAAACCATCTATTAAAATATTATTACCACCTGTATCTAAAACATCACATGCAATGTAAACATAAAGTCTTTCATCAGGATAAACATCTATGTAGTTTTCAGATAATAATGATGGGGGATTTTGTGCAGTTTGTGGTGGAAAAGTATTAGTAAATATTCCCCCTCTTTCACTTGAAGTTATTTGTATTGTAAATTCTACTCCAGGTGAAGCAGGTGCAACTGCAAGATAAGGATTAAATCTCATTTGAGATCTAAAAGCAACTGTAGATTCTAAATATATATCTCCATTAAAATCAACCGCTTGAAATATACTATTTTCGTTTTGTGTAGTAACATTAGTATCAGGAAATAAACTTACAAAGACATTTGGGGGAGCAGTAATTACATCAGAAGAGTCACTATAATAATAACTTCCTTCATTAGTTATAATATTATATTTATTAATACTTCCTCCTGCACTTCCTGTTAAGGAATACATTCCTATACTTGAAGTAATTAGAAGATTTTGTTGCGACATTATACTATTAAATCCTGTTTGAGTAGTAGCTCCAAAACTATTAGAGCCGGTTTCAGGCGTCTTAGCTACAGGAGTTTGTGTATGCATACCAATCACTGCATCAGTTTTATTTCGTTCTAATAGATGTTGTTTTACGATAATTCCTGTACTTAAACTAGTACGAGCAGGAACATAATTTTTAATTGCCTTAAATAGTGAGGTTTCATAAAATTTAATTAATCTATTATAATCATATTCTTTTTCTATTATAGTAGGTAATCCTGTATATCTAGGATCATTGATAGTAATACCTTGATATTTTTTAAAGTAATCATTTGCTATACGAGTTAATTCAGGATATCTATCTGAGCTTTCTGATATAAATCTTGGATCTGCTATTGCATCAGAAACTACCCCATGCCCAAACGTAGCAATTATATCATCATTTATTTCATTTTGGAATGAAAATCCAACTTCTAATGAATTTAAATCTTCTGTGTAACTAGCACTTTGTTCAAATTCTTGTTGTATACTTCTAAAAGGAGATAGTGTAGTACCATACTCATTACCATCAATTACTTGAATTTTATTTTTAATTCTGTTTCTAATACCAGCTGCTGGCTGGTCCATGTAATTTATTTGGGTATTAGGTTCTAAGTATGATGATGTTAATGATGTTGTATATGTACCATCACTTCCTGCGTAAACAATAGTATAACCACTTCCAGTATTATAACCAGTCATGTAAAGAAATGATGAAGTATATAATGTTCCTTTTTTATTAACTAAAGAAGGATGTAATGATCCTAAAGCACTTCCCCCAAATGATGGAAAGCTAATTATATCAGGTGTTCCCCCAAATTTAAAAATACCTACAGCCCCTCCATCCTCAACTGCACCTAAAGTAACCCCTGCAGAACCTGTAACATCAGTATATTCTAATTCATTTCCTAAAGGTAGTCTAAAAGATAATAAATCATAAGAACTACCCTCTCCAGTATTTGAATCTTCATGACCCTGAATGGATTCAGGATTCATTACATAATCATTAAATTGAGATGATGATAATGCTCTTCTATAATATCTAAATTCTTGAAATGATCCTGAAAATGAATCACCTAAACCTATACCAGCTGTACTACCAACTATAATTGATGTTGGTCCTATTAATTTATTATAGTCAGCAGTTGCAGACATATATCCCCCTAGCATAATACCTCTTGATGATGGAAGAGCTGCATCATTAGCAAATCTATTCCAGGCTTCATTAACCCCATTATTTCCAACGGTTGTAATTGTTGATACTCCTTGAAATCCTATTTGATTACCATCATAACCATCATATATGTTATTTGCTACTCTTAATTCAAACTCATTATTTGTATTATCTTGATTTGATGCTGATATGTGAGTTTTTCTTTGTAGTTGTACAGACCACCAATCATCATTAAAAAATGGTAATGATATAGGAGTTGATTCTCTATACCCACCAGCACCTGATGCAGATATTCTAAAAGATAAATTTCCATATTGGCTAGTTGTTGGTAAAACAGATCCCGAATATGATCCTGATTGTGATCCTGAGTAGTGTAATGTGATACCAAAATCGGAGAAACCACCACTATTACTACTATTTTTTACTAATAAAGATTGAGAAAAATTAGATGTTGCTGTTATAGGTTCTGCTGCTTTAAATCTAAATTGAATGCAATCAGGAACAGCTATATCAGGAACAGCTGCTGTTTCATAATAATTACCTGTTAAAGGTGTCCATGGAATTCTTATTGATCCACTAGGTGATAATGCTCCTTTTTTATAATCATAAGTAGTTAAAGCATTACTATAACGATTCATCCATAGATCATAATCATTTTTATCATCCTTATTTTTACCCCCAAATTCACTTATACGAAGCATTGTATTAGGAACTCCCCATATATTAATTAATTGTCTTAACCCCGTAACAGTTCCTTTTCTTTTTACTAAAGAAACCATATTATGGAAAATTCTTTTATAAATTTCTTGAGCTGCATTATTTAAGGGGTAAGGAAAAGAAGGATCTGATAATGCTATAACATATCCTAAAGTAGATTGATCTTGATCATAATAATTTATAACTGAGCCAGAAGCTATATCTATGTAACGATCAATATATTCTAAACCTGATCCTGTTGCAGGAAATACTCCTATCCCATTAACATTAAATCCTATAGAATTAAAGTCATTACCATATGTTTCAAAACCTAAAGATTCTATTACATCATCAGCCATACCTAAAGGTAAAACTGATCCTGTTAAGCCTGAATTTGTATTTCTAACTTGCTCAACAGCTTCAGTATAAAGATACATTTCATCAAAAGTTTGACCTGTCATGTTTACAAACTTAACATATTGGTTATTACTACTATTGTCAGTAATATATGGAGGTATTAAATAATATAAATAATCTTGATTATTTTCATCATATCTAGAAGCTGAATATATTTGATTCTTTCCTGTATTAAAATAAGTATTATCTTCATCTGTACTTCCAAACCAATTTAATACTGCTGAACTTGTTACAGAATAGTTTGTGTAAGGATATGTTGATGTATATTTAGGCCATGATTCAGATCCTGTTACGTAATATAAAAAATATTCATAACTATCAAATTTACTAATAATTTTATTAATATTATTGCTAACAGAATTATAACTAGAAGAATAATTTAAGGTAGCATTTGATGCTCCTGTTATAGTTTCAAGATTTGACAATTCTGCCTCATAATCTTCAATTAAAACCATCTTATCATAAAAATTATTTAATCTTTGTTCAGCAGATGAAAATTTTACAAATTCACTCCAATCTCCCCAATTTTTAGTTAAAAATACACCTTTTTGATCTTGTAAAGAGTTAAATTGATAATAAGATTGAGAACTATTTGTATTAACTAAATCTTTTAAAGATTTAAAATTAGTAGAATTATTAACTTTATCTTTAATATCTATATTATAATTAGGACCTTTTAATGAAAGTAAATTATCTATAAACTCCAAATTAGGGTTAAATTCTACTTCAAAAACTTGAGTTTCTCCTACTTTTGTAATTATTTGAAGTTCTTCTTCTAATTCAAAATCTGTAGGGAGAGGTTGATATAATTTAATTAATATTGAAGTTGTAGTAGTTTCAGAAGAAGTTTCTAATTGACTATTTATTCCTATAAAATTTCTATTACCTGTAAATGATAAATAAAACTCATCAACGTTTTGTCTAGCACTTAATTTATTTTTAAAATTATTATAATAAGTTTCTATCTGTTGAGATGTTAAAAAATTATTTTGAATTCTTAATTCTGTTCTATCCCCAGAAATTTCTTTAATAAAATAAGGATGACCCCTATAAGATATAACATCTTCAAATTCTATATCACTATTATCAGGTGTTGGTTGAGAATTTAAAAGTTCTGATCCTAATTCATAGTCTATAAAATTATAAACAGCATAAAATTTACCATTAGAATACCCTTGATTGTAAATATCTTCATTTGGAGACAATTCAAACTGATTGTAAACAGAAGCAGTTGCTGGTGAAGTTGAAGTACCTAATTCAGGTAATAAAAATGATCCATTATTTGTATAATCTAAATTTGTATATAATATAGTTTTAGTATAATCATATATATAAAATTGAGTTTTACTTTTAAATTCAGTAAAGGATCCTGTTAGTTCTATTGACGGAACAATAGCATCTAAACTCAATTCAAATCCTTCTTGAAAAAAAGTTTCAGCATTTAATTGTATTAAAGATGAAGAAATTGGTATTGCCATTTATATTTATTTTTATCCTCTTGTGAAAACATCATTACTAACTGATGGAGTATTTGCTATTTGACTTCTACCATCAAACCCCACATCATTAGAATCAATTGCGTTATCTAAATTAGTAGCATCTTTAATTAACTGTAAATTTTCAGCTCTTAATTCAGCAATTTCATCTAATAAAGCCTGTATTTCATCACTAATAGTTGAAAAGTCAGCGTATTCAGCACTAGTTTTGGCAAGATACTGATGAGATTCTGTTACTCCAAGCTTAGGTATAATGTAAAAGAATTTTTCATAAAGATACCAAAAATCAGGTAATTCAGCTAAGTTTACATCAAAAAAAGAAGGATTTGGGGTATTTACTAATTGAGAAAAACTAGTATCTATAGTTTCATTAAATTTATCTCTATTAAATCTTTGGGCCTTTAATGTTATTTTTTTCATTATCCATTTATTACTTTAAACATTATATCTTCATCAAATACCTTAGTAGTACCATTAATAGTAGTTTTTAATAGAACAGTATAATATCTTTCTGGTTCTAATCCTCCCATGTAAATATCAAAATAACTTGAAGTTGTATCTGCACTTACTTTAGTATATTCACTATCAAAATTTATTACATATTCATTAGTTTCCGAATCTTTTATAGCATATTCTGCTTGTTTTGGTAAATAATAATTAGTTAAATAACCAGAAGCTGTTTGGAATATTTTTTTAGGATATTGAGGTACTGCTGCTATTCTAAACCTTTGTACACTTTGTGGATAATAAACTCCATCATTATTATATGAAGATATAAATGCTTCTGGTTGGTATAATGTTTGCATTTGGGATGATGTACCATAGAAAAAGTCATCAAATTTTATTTCTAATGTTGGTGGATAAATTGTATTAGTATCTACAGAATAAAATTTAAAAGTTGATGCTTGTGATTGTGAAGGAATTAATTCAACTGATGAGGTTTGTTTTATTATAAACCCTTCATTAGGTATGTCTCCACCTAATTCATTAGATTGACTAAACCAAACATCTACAGCAAAAGTTACATCTACATCTAAATCTATAGAATCAGCATAAGTAAAAGTTTGAGAAGAAGTTATTATTTTAGCAGTAGAAGATCCAGTATGCCATGTTCCTCCTCCAACTGATGTTCCTTGATTTTGGGAATAAGATCCAGTAGTTCTAATATTAAATGTTCCATTAGTCCAATTAATACCTGTTTTTCTTTCTCCCCAATTACATCCATCTTGTGTAACAGGTGAATTTCCAAATCTTCCTGTTCCCATATCCCAACTTTGAGAAATAGGATAAACCTTTAAATATGATGTTGAATTTAAATTTGTAACTACAGCAGCATAGTTTTTTAAATTAGCTCCCCATTTTCTTTTTTTAAAATCAACACTACTTAAAGTTATTGAGCCTGTAGTTTGGGAAACTCTACCATTAGTTGAAAAAGATTGGGATAAATTTGTTGTTAATAATATATCACCTGCTTTGTAATTTTTTCCTCTATTAGTAAGTATAATACTTGATATAGTATTTCCAGCTGTTGTTATATTTCCATATGCTCCAACTCCATTTCCCGTAGAACTAGTAAAAGGTACA
>Ga0070748_1001031_pt1 | contig 13163 bp, 6 predicted proteins | sample VirMetDEL_Nov_12_FD_77015 | JGI IMG/M metagenome (GOLD analysis project Ga0070748, IMG submission 77015) | Aqueous microbial communities from the Delaware River and Bay under freshwater to marine salinity gradient to study organic matter... | ecosystem: Environmental > Aquatic > Marine > Coastal ...
CCGTAGTACCCGATAAAACAGTAACATAGCAAGGGGACAATAAAGGCTAATTGAATCCCCATGATGTCAGCCAGCATGCCCTGAAATAAGGGCAAAATCGCACCGCCAACAATGGCTAAACACAAAATGCCTGAGCCTTGGCTAGTGTGTTGTTTTAAATCTTGTAGTGCCAAACTGAAAATCGTTGGGAACATAATTGAGTTACACAGACCGACGAACAACAAGGCCCACATGGCTACCGTGCCAACGCTCATCATGGCTGCAGCCACTAAAATACACGCGCACAGTGCGTTAAACGCTAACACCTTACCTGCATTAATTTTCTGCATCACAGCGGCGCCAATAAAACGGCCGACCATAGCGCCACCAAAGTAATAAGCAATATAATGGGCTGCCTGCGATTCAGACACACCACCAATATGATCTTGAGTTAAAAAGCTAATCAGAAAACTGCCAATACCAACCTCTGCACCGACGTATACAAAAATCCCTACCGCGCCCATCACCAAATGCGGATACTGCCAAGCACTTCCCGTTGCAGAGGTGGTCGATGCCGCATCTTTTTTGCCCAATAGCGGTAGTTTTAACATCATAAAAATCAATGCCAATGCAAACAATGACAAGGCTAAAATTAAGTAAGGGGTTTGAACGGCACTGGCTTGTTGCTCTACTGATAATCGGCCAATAACTTCACCTACCTCAGTGATGCTCTCATCATGCTCAACCGTTGATAAAATTAACCAACTGCCAAAAAATGGCGCAACTGTTGTACCTAATGAATTAAATGCTTGGGTTAAGGTTAAACGAGACGATGCCGTTTCTGCAGGGCCTAAAACACTGACATAAGGGTTGGCAGATACTTGTAAAATAGTAATGCCTGATGCCAATACAAAAAAGGCAAACAAAAACATATTATAAGAAGCATAACTTGCTGACGGATAAAATAATAAACATCCAATACAGGCAATAACCAGTCCGGTAATAATGCCTTTTTGATAACCAATTTTACCGACTAGCGCACCGGCAGGGATCGACACAACAAAATACGCACCAAAAAAGCAAAATTGCACCAGCATCGCTTGAGTGTAATTAAGGTCGAACATGTTTTTTAGATAAGGGATTAAAATATCATTTAAACAGGTTAAAAAACCCCACATAAAAAATAATGATGTTAACGCCACTAACGCAAAGCGAAAGTTTCCTTGCTGATGAATTGAATTAACCGGAGTCGATTCGAGTTGAAGCTGCGAAGTCGTCATGACATTCCCTTATTGTTGTTAATAGTTATCTTGGGTTGCAGTACATAACGCCAGTGAACTGGATGCTCTTTGTCATTACCTAAGAGTTAACTCCCCGTAAACGCTAGGCATTTTCCATATCGCTATTCCCACACTTGTGCAAGCAGATGAGGATTCAATATTTAACCAAATCAATTATTGACCTTTGGATAATTAATCACTAATCTCAATGTAAGCGCTTTCATTTTTAACATATCGATAACTGATGTCAACGGTTTTTAAACGCGAGAGCATAATATTTACGGTTAGGACAATGCGACACTAGGCCTTTTATCAGTGTGTTTTAAGCTAATAAGTTAGTAATAAAAAAAGACAAAATTAATCAATACTAAGTGAATTAAAATATGAAAATTATGTTACCAGCCGATTCAAAAATGCATTCAAAAGCGTTCACCTTTGGTGTGGCGACAGCTTCATTTCAAATTGAAGGTGCTGTGGCAACTCGCCTGCCCTGTATTTGGGACACATTTTGTGCGACGCCTGGCAAAATTCGTGATGGGTCTGATGGCTCGCAAGCATGCGAACACGTTAAGTTATGGCGTGAAGATGTCGATCTAATAGAATCGCTAGGTGTCGACGCCTACCGTTTATCGATCTCATGGCCTCGCGTTATGCACAAAGATGGCAGCCTGAATCCACAAGGTGTGCAGTTTTATACCGACTTACTCGATGAGCTAAACCGTCGTGGCATTAAAACCTTTGTGACCTTGTACCATTGGGATTTACCACAACATATTGAAGATAATGGTGGTTGGTTAAATCGCGAAACAGCCTATTTATTTGCTGACTATGCCGACAAAATAACCCAAGCATTCGGTGACAGAGTTTACTCATATGCCACATTCAACGAACCTTTTTGCAGTTCATACTTAGGTTATGAAATTGGCATTCATGCTCCTGGATTAGCTAAAAAAGCTTATGGCCGTCAATCTGCACACCACTTATTATTGGCTCATGGTTTAGCCATGAAAGTGCTGCAAAAAAACAGCCCTAACAGCCAAAATGGTATCGTGCTTAACTTTACGCCTTGCTATAGCGCCACAGATTCTGCCGCAGATGTTGACGCCGCAAGTAAAGCCGACCAATATTTCAATCAGTGGTACATAAAACCCTTGTTTGACCGCTGCTACCCAGACATTATCAATGACTTTGCCGCAGAAGATGTGCCGGTTATTGAAGCTGGCGACTTTGATATTATTGCTCAACCTATCGACTTTCTAGGCATCAACTTTTATACCCGTGCAGTCTATAAAGCCGACCCAGTTAATGGCTTTAGCCAAGTAGACATGGTCGGCAAACCTAAAACAGACATGGGATGGGAAATTTACCCACAAGCCTTTAGTGATTTATTAACCTCTTTAGATGCACTTTATCCTTTACCACCGATCTACATTACCGAAAACGGTGCGGCAATGGATGATAAATTGTTAAACGGTAAAGTGGATGACCAAGACAGACTCGAATACTATAACGCTCACTTAAATGCGGTAAATAATGCCATTGAACAAGGTGTTAATGTTGTGGGTTATTTTGCTTGGAGTTTGATGGATAACTTTGAGTGGGCAGAAGGTTATTTAAAACGCTTCGGTATTGTCTATGTTGATTATGCAACCCAAGAACGTACCTTAAAAGCCAGTGCATACGCGTATAGAGACTTTATTAACGCAAGAACATAATATGTTAACCAGAATAAAGCCGTTATATAAACGGCTTTATTCTATTCAAATAGTTGCATCATTTTAAGCAATAACAACAATAATTGAGGCATGTATGATTAGCACTAGAGAAAAAATAGCTTACGGACTTGGGGACACCGCCAGTAATATTGTGTTTCAAACCGTGATGCTATTTCTAACTTTTTTCTATACCGACATTTTCGGTATTTCGCCTGCATTTGTGGGCACAATGTTTTTAGCTGTTCGCTTAATTGATGCGATAACCGACCCACTAATGGGCGCGCTAGCAGACAGAACCAACACTCGTTGGGGTAAGTTTAGACCTTATCTATTATGGTTTGCCCTTCCCTTTGGCTTTATTAGCGTATTAGCCTTTACTACGCCAGATTTGTCTGAAGACGGTAAAATGATTTATGCCTTCGTCACCTATACCGCATTGATGATGGTGTATACCGCGATTAATATTCCTTATTGTGCATTAGGCGGGGTATTAACAGCGGATCCTAAAGAACGCGTGTCAGTGCAATCATACCGTTTTGTGTTTGCGATGCTGGGCGGATTATTGGTGTCAGGCCTAACTTTACCTTTGGTGGAGTTTTTAGGTAAAGGCGATCAAGCTAAAGGCTATCAACTGACGATTGCCGCGATGAGCATTTTGGGTGTTGCGATGTTTTTAGCCTGCTTTTGGGGCACCAAAGAGCGTCTACATCCACCTATAGACCAACAAACAAGCTTTAAAAAAGACTTCACCGACATGTTAAAAAATGATCAGTGGCGAGTATTGGCCATTGCAGCAGTGTGTCTATTATCAGGCATGGTATTGCGTACCAGCTTAGCGATTTACTATGTAAAATATTTCTTAAACATGCCTGATTCTATTACCCTTTTCATCACTCTTGGCATGGTTGGTAATATATTCGGTTGTATTTTAGCTCAACCTTTAGCAAAACGTTTTTGTAAAGTAAAAGCCTATATTACCTTGCAACTGCTGGCAGCGGCCATGTGTGTCGTAAGCTACTTTGTGCCAAGCGATCAAGTGATACTGGCCTTTGGGATGTATGTCATATGGGGTTTTACTTTCAATATGGCTACACCACTGCTTTGGGCAAAAATGGCTGATGTGGTCGACTATGGTCAACATAAAAACGGTGTACGCATTACCGGAATGATTTACTCATCGGTCATATTCTTTATCAAACTTGGGGTTGCTATTGGTGGTGCGGCAGCTGGTTGGTTACTGGCAGGTTATGGTTATCAGCCAGATATCATCCAAACTGAACAGACTCAACAAGGAATATTACTTTCATTCACTGTATACCCTGCTATCGGTTCATTGGTAGTGGCCTTTGTTATGCGTTGGTACACCTTGGACAATGAAAAAGTGGACCAAATACACTTAGAATTAAATAGAGAAGTAAAATAAAAGCATGATAGTCTTGGAGCCATGTGCTCCAAGACGGCTTTTAAAAACTAATTATATGGCAACAATTTACGATGTATCCGTAATGGCTGGTGTGTCTCTAGCGACCGTGTCTAGAGTGATGAATAACAACACCAAAGTCAGCGATAAAACCAAACAAAAGGTTCTCGATGCGATGGCCTCTTTAGGCTATCGCCCTAATACTATTGCCCAATCATTAGCCTCAAATTGCTCCAACAGTGTTGGGGTTTTAGTGTCTCAGCTTGACGGTCCTTTTTATGGTCCCATGATGACAGAAATCGAAACCGCCCTTCGAACAGCTAACAAGCACGTGATTATTGCTGCTGGTCATAGCGACGAGAAGCAAGAAAAAGAAGGGGTTGAGTTTTTGATGAGTCGCGGTTGTGATGCTCTTATTTTGGACATTGAGGCGGTATCAGACGATTACTTGATTGAATTGAGTAAAGGCCCAACACCAGTGGTATTTATTAACCGCTATATCGACGCCATCAAGGAACGTTGTGTTTATCTTGAAAATGAGCAAGGCGGTTTCATGGCTACCGAGCACATATTATCACTTGGTCATAAAGACATCGCTTACATTTCAGGGCCATTGTTTAAGCTCGACGTACGAGATCGTCTAAAAGGACATAAACGAGCATTGCAACAATACAATATCGATTTTGATGACACCCTTTGCATTGAAAGTGACTTTAAAGAAGCTGGCGGTTGTGAAGCGATGGAGCATTTACTGTCGATGAATAAAACCATTACAGCAGTCGTGTGTGCGAATGATCAAATGGCCTCTGGGGCAATTGCAGTGTGTTTAGAACACGGAATCCGCGTACCCGATGATATTTCATTTATTGGTTACGATAATATTCCATTTCCACAGTACATCTCACCGAAATTATCGACCGTTAACAACCCTATTCACGAAATGGGTAAAATGGCAGCCCTCTGGGTATTACAACAAGTGTATAACGATAAAGCCGTCTTAGTTGAAAGCTCGTTTACACCAGAGCTATTTGTGCGTGAATCAGCAAGAGCAATCAATCAGTAAGAGTCAACCGAACCATTTAGCGGTTAACCTATCCAGCTGCAATGTCGATAAACGACATCCAAAAAAGCCAGATGATTAGTCCCTCTTCCCATAAGTGGCTGCCCCAAGTCAGTAATCGATCACGAGTGAGTCAACGATTCCTTATGCAGAGATGATAGTATCTCGTAGCGATTAAAAAGTACTGATACTGACCATCTCTCTGTGACGTGCCATCAAGCATCTGCTCGCAAACAAATAATGCAATATGCGCTATAGACTAACAACTTAACCACACATAAACGCACCTTATGAGTAATGAGAGAACAAGCATGGCCATAAAATACCGCAATAGTGAGATTTCAATCGACCTATGCAAGCTATCAGCCGAGCAATGATTAATCAGTTAACCTTTAGATAATATGTTGTCTCAAGTCCTGTGGGTCATTCACATGCATCTTAATGACTCATACTTTGATTATCGATAACACTGAAATAAACCCTAACACCATAAGCAACAACCACATCAATTCACTGTCGCAACATGCAACAAAATATTAACGCGCTAGAAAGTTAGTCTAGAATAACCTTACTTGTTCTCAGTAACGGATAAAACCCAACCTAAGTGGTAACAATTCAACCAACAAAAGAAAGCGCTTACATTTTTATTTGAAATGTTCATAAAAAATAAAAAGCTTACTAAACAATAACTAATAAAAAAAACCTTGAATAGCTTCTTATTATGGTTAATGAAATGTAATATTTAAAACTTGTTTTTGTTGACGGCGGTCACAATTTACACTAGTTTTATGTAAGCGCTTACATTAGCTGTTTTATAACATAACCATTATAAATAATGACTACAGCGTTGATGGAGAATTAAAAAAACGATTTGCGCCTAACCCGCAATATTGAGAGAAGCAAAATCTAGTCAATGGGGATTTCCTAGATGAAAACAACAAAATTTACAAAAACCAAGCTAGCGACCAGTTTATCGCTAGTGCTTGGTGTAAGCAGTATGTTACCTGCCTACGCAGCTGATGAAGCTGGTGATGAGAATATTGAAGTACTCCAAGTTACAGGTATTCGTGGCAGTTTAATTAAATCAATGGACGTTAAACGTTCATCAAGTGGTGTCGTCGACTCTATTTCTGCTGAAGACATTGGTAAGTTTCCAGATACCAACCTAGCAGAATCATTACAACGTATTACTGGTGTATCAATTGACCGTTCTAACGGTGAAGGCAGTAAAGTGTCCGTGCGTGGTTTTGGCCCAGACTACAACTTGATCACCCTCAATGGTCGTCAAATGCCAGTAACGACTGGCTCGCGCTCATTTGATTTTGCCAATATCGCATCTGAAAGTATTAGCGGTGTTGAAGTATATAAAACGAGCTCAGCGTCAAACTCCACTGGTGGTATCGGTTCTACTATCAATATTTTGACTCACAAACCATTTAGCTCTCCTGGATTGAAAGCCACATTTGGGGTAAAAGCTGTTGATGATAAATCAACAGATAAAGGCTCAATGACACCAGAATTGTCCGGTTTATATTCAAATACTTTTGCTGACGACAAATTTGGTATTTCGCTATCGGCCAGTTATCAAGAACGCGAAAGCGGTAACCAACAAGCGCAAGTTGGTACAGGCTGGCGTAGTTTTGCTGGTACAGATGACAACAATAGTCAATGGGGCGGTGTCGCTAAAGACGACACTCAAGTAAACCGTCCTGGTGATGATGATATTTACTCAGTGCCGCAGACAACCGTTTATCGTTTTGAAGAGCAACAACGTACTCGTACCAATGGCCAGTTAGTTTTACAGTACAGCCCAGTAGATAGCATAGTCACCAGCCTAGACTATACCTACATGCGTAACGATATCGACACTCAATCTCATGATGTATCAGCTTGGTTTAACTTTGTACCATCTGAAAACGTGTGGAGTGACGGCCCAGTCGCATCACCGCTCATTTATTCTGAAACTTACGGCTCACCTGTAGACTTATCGATGGCAGCTGGCGATTTTGGTGTTCGTAACGAGAGTGGCTCATTAGGCTTTAACATTGAATGGCAAGCGACAGATAATTTAAAACTGACTTTCGATGCACATAACTCAACGGCCGAATTTAAACCCAATAACATTTATGGTTCTAGCAACAATTTAAGTACCGCTGCATTTATACGTACCAGCGCGGCTACTGACTTTAGCGGTGATTTACCAGTGCTTGCGGTTGGTGGTGGTAATGCTGTGACTCCTGCAGACATGTTACTTACTGGTTCCAACTTCTCTAATGCACGCAACAAATCTGAAATTGATCAATATCAGTTTGATGGCGAGTACTTGTTTGAAGACGCAGGTAGTATCGACTTTGGTGTTGAGCTTACTAATGTCAACAATCACTCTCAGCAAGTTGACGTACAACGTAACGATTGGGGTGGTGTAGGTTCTGCTGGTGATTTCGACGAATCATGGTTCCCAGCCGATACGATTACTGACAAATTTGATGCCAATGGTGGTGACTTCTCACTCGCTGATGGCAACTTTGACATTTTAAATACCATCTTCATGTGGGACTTTGCTGCTGTTCGTGACTTCTCAGCAGCTAATTACACCTCTTCTGTTAGTGGTGATTGTGGTAATGGTTTCTGTCCTTCTACTAATTATGCGGCTCAAACAGACCGTTATACTGAAGAAGAGTCACAAGCAGTTTACGTCCAGTACAACTACGACAACGAAATTGCCGGCATGCCATATGATGTTCACTTTGGTTTGCGTTATGAAAAAACTGACGTGACATCAACAGCTGCTGTAGCGGGCTATGATGGCGCAGTTTGGATTGCAGAAACTGAAATAGCACTTGCTGCCACCGGTGAACAAGTATTTGAAACTAAAACGGGTGATTACGACTACTTACTTCCTAGTTTCAACTTCAACATTGAAGTGGTTGAAGATGTGATCTTACGTGCAGCTTATAGCGAAACCATTGGGCGCCCTAACTACACAGATATCCAAGGTGGTACGGTATTAGCAACTCTCGCAAACCGAACTAATGGTGGTGGATCTGCAGGTAACCCGACACTATTGCCATTAGAATCGGAAAATATCGACTTCTCGGCAGAGTGGTACTACGCACCGTCAAGCTATGTGTCTGTAGGTTATTTCCGCAAGGATACTGCAAACTTCATTAGCAATGGTATTGTTAAAACGACTAACGGTATTTATAACCCAGCATCAGGTGATTTATATAAAGCTGCTGTGGCAGCAACGGGTACAACCGAAGCTGGGGCTGTTCGTGATTATATTTTCGCAAACTATGCTGACAATGCTGCGGTAGATGTTGCTAATCAAACTATCGCCGGTAGTGCTGCAAATAATGATGATCTATTGACCTTCAATATCGATACCCCGTCAAACAGCCCACGTAAGTCGGTGATCGATGGTTGGGAATTTGCTGCGCAACATTTCTTCGGTGAAACGGGTTTTGGTGTCATAGCCAACTATACCTTGGTTAATAGTGATGAAGCCTACAACAACTACTCATTAGCAGACCAATCAGCACTTATCGGCATTAGTGATACCGCTAACGCAGTCTTAGTTTATGAAAACTATGGTTTCCAAGCTCGTGTTGCTTATAACTGGCGTGATGAGTTCTTAAACTCACGTGGTCAGGATACTGGGGCAAACCCTAAGTATACTGAAGCCTACTCACAAATCGATTTGTCTGTTAGTTATGATATCGAATCAGTTGAAGGCTTAACCGTGTTTTTCGAAGGACTTAACATTACAGAAGAGTACGTCCGTGTTCACGGCCGTGCTGAAGAGCAAGTGTTAAACCTGACTGAAACCGGCGCACGTTATAGCTTAGGTGCTCGTTACACCTTCTAAGTGAATAACGTTAGCAATATTGAGCTAAGCACCACTTAGCTCAATGATTTAACCTTATATTATGGTGCCTAACACGCTCAGTGTTAGGTGTTATCCATATAAGTTTCCCTTTTAGGTCGTTGAGGTGCACGTAATTTGTCACCTCTTTTTATTGCAACATATTGAGTAACAAGGACGTTACTATTTTTATGCTGCTTATAAGAGCTAAAAACATTGCTAAGAGAAGATGAATAACCAATACGTATTAAGTGGTTACATTTTTCTAAATTCTACTTATGATGAGACTTCAACATAATAAAATCTGCAATAAAAATATTGATAACAACTTAATAATAACAATAGTGCCAAAGGCGTAGGTAGAGATAATGCATAAACCAATCACCCAAATAGTCATTGTTGGTGGCGGTACAGCCGGTTGGATAACCGCTGGATTACTGGCTGCAGAGCATAATGTCGACAAAGGTGTCCTGGCCCACTCTCCTAAGCTCAACATTACCCTTATTGAATCACCAGATGTTGCCACCATTGGCGTAGGAGAAGGCACTTGGCCTTCGATGCGTTCAACTTTGAGCAAAATCGGCATTGATGAAAACCAGTTTATTCGCTGCTGTGACGCAAGCTTTAAGCAAGGTTCAAGATTTATTGATTGGCGCAATGACCCAAGCAAAGATGCCGACAGCAAAACGCCGACTCAGTCAAACAGCTATTTACACCCTTTTAGCCTACCTCACGGTCACCAAGAACTCGACTTATGCCCATTTTGGTTGCCCCATGCAGATCAAGTCAGCTTTGCTGAGGCGGTCAGTAGTCAAGCAGTGTTGACTCAACTTGGATTAGCGCCCAAAACCATTGCATCAGCGCAATATCATTTTCAAAATAATTACGGCTACCACCTTAATGCTGGCAAATTTAGCCAGATGTTAAGCGAACATTGCACCCAAAAGCTTGGCGTTAGTCATATTCGTGATCATGTCAGTCATATTATTAATCATGATAATGGTGATATAGCCAAAGTGATCACTGCAGCACATGGTGAAATCCACGGGCAATTATTTATCGACTGTACTGGCACTAAATCACTGTTATTAGGTGAGCATTTACAAGTACCATTTTTATCTCAAAAGTCAGTGTTATTTAATGATAGCGCCCTTGCTGTACAGGTACCCTATGAGCAAGCAGACAGCCCTATCGCATCTTGTACTCATTCAACGGCTCAGCAAAATGGCTGGATTTGGGACATAGGCTTGCCGACACGCAAGGGCGTGGGGTATGTGTATTCATCAAGCCATACTAATGACGCTGACGCCGAGCAAAGCCTATTAACTTATTTAGGGCTTGATAGCGCCACGGCCGACAAACTAACGCCACGAAAATTATCGTTCAATCCAGGCTATAGAGCCAAATGCTGGCAAAATAACTGTATTGCCATTGGCATGGCTGCAGGATTTATCGAACCGCTAGAAGCCTCAGCATTAGCGTTAATTGAATGGACAGCAGCTACCCTAGCCCAACAACTCCCCTCCAATCGCCAAGTGATGGATACGATTGCGGCAAGGGTTAATCAGCGCTATCAACTGCACTGGCAACAAATTATCGACTTTTTAAAGCTGCACTATGTAATAAGTCAACGTGAAGTTGACAGCTATTGGCGCGATCATCGCGATAAGCAATCAATACCTGATAGTCTGCTAGCGCAACTTGAATTATGGCGCTATCAAGTGCCAAACCAACACGATATTAGCTATAAAGAAGCCTTATTTCCGGCTGCCAGTTTTCAATATGTGCTCTATGGCATGGGTTTTAATACTCAATTACCCAGCCATGTAAAACCATCAATGCAACAACAGGCACAGCAACTGTTTAATGATAATCAGCAGCGCACTCAAGTATTAAGTAAAAGCTTACTGAGCAATCGCGATTTGCTAGCCAAAGTCGTGCAATATGGATTTGCTAAGCTGTAATCTAGATTAACTCAGATGGGTTGCTAGGATGGCAGACAGCTAATATCAAACGACTAACTAAGATCACCTACAATAATCATAACTACATAACGTATTTGAACGAACAAGATAGGACATCAAAATGAGCCAACATGTATTACTAAATAGCATCGATCATAAAGACCTCAAGGTTATCACTACCCGTTCTAGTGCGTTAGGCGATAACCTTTGGTTCGGCTTAACCTTTCCGCAAGAATTTCGTAGCATTCAAGCTCATTACCCTATTTTCTTTCATAAAGACGCTACCACTGGCCAGTTTTATGCGGTGGCATTATTTGGTTTTAAGCAAAATGAGAATCTGTTTTTATCTGACGCTGGTTGGAATGCATCTTATATTCCTCTAAGTGTGCGTCGCCAGCCGTTTTTGATAGGACAACAAACCGTTCAAGAAGATGGCATTGAGCGTCAGCAACGGGTTATTCACATCGATTTAGACCACCCAAGAGTAAGCCATAACGACGGTGAAGCGCTGTTTTTTCCTTATGGTGGTAACACGCCTTTATTAGATGAAGTCGGTGAAATGCTTGAAGCGATTCATCATGGGCTCAGTGACAGTAATCTTTTTATCGATGTCTTAATTGAGCATGAGTTACTGGAATCGTTTACCTTAGACCTCGAACTAGACAATGGCCAAAAACATCAAATGATTGGTTTTTATACCATTAATGAAAACACCCTAGCCGCGTTACCTGCAGAAGTGCTAGGCACTTTGCATCAGCAAGGTTATTTACAAGCCATTTATATGGCTCTGGCATCGCAAAGCAAAGTTCGCGAGCTACTTAACCTTAAAAATGCTCAAGGTTAATCGATAATGGTGAGCCACAATACAAATCCAAACCTATCAGAGTCGATACAAGCTCACTCGACACAAGCTGTCGACAGCGTAAGCGGTTGGACCTTAGAGCAAGTGCTCGCTCATATTGAGCATGCAGATAAGCCCATGGTATTTAAAGGCCTATGCCATCACTGGCCTTTAGTCCAAGCGGGTCTTGAGTCAGCAGACAAGGCAATGGATTATCTGTGTCAATTTTATCAAGGCTCGGCGGTGACCGCATATTATCTTCCCCACGAGCAACATGGACGGGTATTTTACAATCAAGAGGTTAATGGTTTTAATTACCAAGCAGGTCGCCTGGATTTCAACCAATTATTAAGCCGCTTAAAACAAGAAAATGCTAGCCAAGCACCTGCGGGGATCTACATGGGCTCAACAGACATACACCAATGTCTGCCGGGGCTGGGTGAACAAAACAGTTTAGATTTATCGCCAACGCAACCATTGACGAGTATTTGGCTTGGTAACCAAACCAAGGTAGCAGCGCATTTTGACTTTCCGCTCAACCTCGCGTGTAACGCTGTGGGGAAACGCACTTTCACCTTATTTCCGCCTGAGCAAATCAGCAATTTATATGTCGGCCCAATGGAATTCGCTCCAGGTGGACAAGACATCAGCATGGTAGATTTTGCAGAACCGGACTTCGAGCGTTTTCCTAAGTTTAAGCAGGCACTTGCGGCATCATTGACCGCACAACTGAATCCGGGTGATGTGTTGTTTATTCCCAGCATGTGGTGGCATCACGTGCGCGGAGTTGACGACTTTAACGTACTCATTACCCATTGGTGGCGTGACACACCAGGCTATTTAGGCAGACCCAACAATGCCCTGCTTCACAGCATGCTAAGCCTTCGATCATTACCTAAAGCACAACGCCAAGCGTGGAAAGCACTTTTTGAACATTACATTTTTAACCACGACGATATTGATGACAGCCATATACCAGATCAAGCTAAAGGCATGTTAACCAAGCCATTAGATGAACTCAACGCCCGTAAGTTACGCG
>Ga0070748_1001032_pt1 | contig 13157 bp, 11 predicted proteins | sample VirMetDEL_Nov_12_FD_77015 | JGI IMG/M metagenome (GOLD analysis project Ga0070748, IMG submission 77015) | Aqueous microbial communities from the Delaware River and Bay under freshwater to marine salinity gradient to study organic matter... | ecosystem: Environmental > Aquatic > Marine > Coastal...
CCCCGAATGGATTTGCCCAGAGTGCCAAGAAAAAAATGATGCAGCCTTTGAGCACTGCTGGAACTGTCAGCAAGAAAATCACATACTCCCATAGAGCGTATGACTAATAGCTTTATTGTTGGCGTCACAATCTGGATAAGTCGATAGCGAACTTGAACTGCGGTAAGGACACTTCTGTAACGTCACACCCTATCATTAAGGAAAAATATGAATAGACAAAAAACTACTGGGGCGCTTCTACTAGTACTTGTAGCGGGGTTAATTGGTTTTTATATGGACCAATATGATCAGGGTACATTGACATCAAATGAAAATATCCCCCCTCATCCGGCGAGCAAGAACGACAGTGCTGAGGATGTAACAACTACCATTACTAACTCTGTTGCCCCCACAAGCCAGCCAATCGACCACCAGACTACGGTGGATTCTCACGCACAAGAAAAATTAGCGTGGAACTCACCCGCCGGACTGGAGCAAGTTAATAAGTGGATGGAAAGTCGCGGTCACTATTCACTTGATGAATTACAAACCTATAGAGATTATGACTCTGACGCATTAAAGCAGCTTGCGATTGGAGGTGACATCAAGGCAATTTATGCCTATGCACGAGAAGCGGCGCTAGCCGGCATCGGCAAATATGAAATCATCGGCGTGTATATGGGCGCAGCCATCCTTGGGTCGTCAGACGCCCTTATTAGTGCGGCCGGTATGGCATTCCCTCACCGAGACAATAGTACATTCAATGACCCAGAAGAAGAGAAGCAATTCAAAGAAGATATGCTTTTAACGCTTTCGCTTTATCAAATTGCCATTCTACGTGGTGACAAAAGCACCTTAGGCGAAATCGCAAAAGCAAGAAAACAATTAACACTCACACAGGCAGATGATCAATACATCGAAACCTTCGCAAAGGAGCTTTATACAACACTTGAAAACAAGCGTATTTCTCAAGGCTTAGGCCCTTTTGATAACTCTGTGCCGTCCATTGTAAACGACTATTTCGAAGCCGAACAAAATGGGTGGTACCTAACACGCGATTAGTTATTGAATAGTGTAAGAAGAAAAACTTCTTACCTCACCTTTGCGTATTAACCCCTCACAGTCTCCCCTTAAAAAAGGGAGGAGTCTATCCCTTTCTCCACCTTTACGCCGAGGCAAATGACAACTCACCGCGAATCAGTTGTTGCTGTGAGCGCCATCCAACTCCCTCCCGCTTTGTAAGGGGAGGGCTGGGTGGGGTCGGCTTACCCCAACAAACCACCCAATTCATTGCGTAGATATTTTGGCTCCACTAAGTCGGCGAGGTGGGCGTCCATATATTGAATAAAATTTTGCGCGGCGACGCTTAGGCGGCGGTCGCCGTGGCGTACCAAATACCAATGGCTATGTAAGGGAAAGTCGCTCACGGCTAGGTGCGCCACGCGGGCATCCGCTTGCGCGAGTGTATGCTCGGACAATACCGCTAAGCCTAAGCCCTCCTCAACGCTCATACGAATCACTTCGTTGCTCTCCATCTGCATGGTTTTGTGCAACGCTAGGTTTTGTTCGCGCAGCCAGTTTTCAAACACCATGCGCGTGGCGCTGCCGGGTTCGCGCATTAAAAAGCGCTCGTTGACCAAATCGGCGAAGTTAACTTCTTTTGCCTGCGCGGCCCAATGGTTGAGCGGGGCGATTAGCACTAGCGGGTTGCGCAAAAAGCGCCCGCTCACCACCTTCTCCCCCGTGGGTGGGTGGCTAAATAGATAGAGGTCGTCCAACTGCTGATCAAAGCGCTGCAGAATATTGCTGCGGTTGCCAATATTGAGCGTCACATCCACGGCGGGAAATGCCTGCGCATAGGGGCTGAGCAGGCGCGGCACTATGTATTTGGCGGTTGTCACCACCCCCAAACTAAAATGCCCGCGCTGGCCTTGCGCCGCTTGGGTGAGCAGATTGTCAAAGTCCTCAAAGCGGCTGAGCGCATCCAAAGCCGCATGATACAACTCCTTGCCCACAAAACTGGGCTGATAGCCGCCATCGCGCTGTTCCAATAATTCATGACCCACTGCCTCGGTAAGCCGCTTGATCTGCTGAGACACCGTCGGCTGAGTGAGATGCAACTGCACCGCCGCTTGGGAGATAGAGCCAGTGCGCACCACGGCGATATAAACCTGCAGCAGGCGAAAGGTGAGATGGCGGATATTCATAACACAGTCACTCCGAGAGCAATCACACAATACAATTACAGCGCAGTATAGATAATTATCTATAAATAAAAACATTAACATTAATTATCATCTATTAAAAAATCTAACCACAATGGCGCCCAGACATCACCCACCCCACGTTAGAGGTTTGCCATGCCCGATATCGTCATTATGTTTTTCCTACTGGGCGCCCTTGCGGGCGTCGCCAAGTCGGATCTGCAAGTACCTAAGGCGGCCTACGACACCCTCAGTATTTTGTTGATGCTGACCCTTGGTTTAAAGGGCGGCCTTGCGCTGCATGGTCAAGTTAGCTGGCAGCTGCTACCCGAAGTGGTAGTGGTGATTCTGATTGGTGTTGCCATCCCCCTGCTAGTCTACCCACTGGTGCGCAAGCTCGCGGGCTTAAACCAAGCAGACAGCGCGAGCCTTGCGGCGCACTACGGCTCTGCCAGCGCCGGTACCTTTGCGGTGGCCCTAGCCTTTGCCGAAGCCAACAACCTGGCGATTGCCCCACAAACCACACTCTATTTAGTCCTGCTTGAGCTACCGGCAATTGTGGTGGCCATTATGATTTACCGCAAAGTAACCGGCAGCACCGCCAAGGCCAGCGCCCTGTGGCACGAAGCGCTAACGAGTCGCGGTGTAGTCTTATTGGCTGGCGGCTTGCTAATTGGCTACTGGTACGGCCCCGAGGGCAGCGCCGCAATCGCCCCCCTATTCCTCGGCGCGTTTAAAGCACTGCTAGCACTCTTCCTCCTAGAAATGGGCTTGTGTGTATCCAAACACCTAAACCCCTTCCCACTAAAGCACTGGCGGTTAATCAGCTTCGCGTTAATCGCCCCGATGTTTTTGGCTTTCATAGGTGTAGCGGCGGGCCTAGCACTTGGCCTACCGGAAGGCAGCATCCTCATCTTGGGCACACTAGTCGCTAGTTGTTCCTACATCGCCGCCCCCGCCGCCATTCGCGGCTCTATCCCTGAGGCCGATGTGGGCTTGTCGATATTCGCATCGCTAGGAGTGACCTTTCCCTTCAACGTGCTAGTGGGTATCCCTTTGTACTACCAATTACTGACATGGATGAGCGCGTAGGGGCGCCATGCGCCCCCTTTATTCATTGCAATTTACCGAGAGATAAGCCGCCATGTACAACCAAACCCATTTGCAGCAACTTGAAGCAGAAGCCATTTTCATCATCCGCGAAGTAGCCGCCAGCTTCGACAACCCCTGCTTCTTTTATTCGATTGGCAAGGACTCAACGGTGATGCTACACCTCGCGCGCAAAGCCTTTTACCCTGCGCCTGTTCCTTTTACCTTGTTGCATGTGGACACCACTTGGGAATTCGCCGAAATGGCGCGCTTTCGCGATGCCATGGCCGCAAAACATCAACTTAAAATATTGGTACACACCAATGAAGAAGCGCTAGTACTGGGCATTCACCCGATCACCTCAGGCTCGGTAAAATACAATGACTTAATGAAAACCCAAGCGCTCAAACAGGCGATGAACCTCAATCAATTTGACGCAGCCTTGGGCGGCGCACGACGCGATGAAGAAAAGTCCCGCGCGAAAGAACGTGTATTTTCGGTGCGCGATGCATTTCAGGGTTGGAACCCAAAAAATCAGCGCCCAGAGCTGTGGAATATTTACAACAGCAATATCGATAAAGGCGAGTCGGTGCGGGTGTTTCCCCTGTCTAACTGGACCGAGCTGGATATTTGGCAATATATCTTGAAAGAAAAAATCGAGCTGGTTTCGCTCTACTTGTCGGCAGAGCGTTTGAGCTGGATAAGCGACAACGGCGGCCAGTATTTAATTTTGGATGACGAGCGCATGCTGCCATTTTTGAGCGAGCGCGAACGCGGCACCCTAGCTCATCGCCCCTTGCGTTGCCGCACGCTTGGCTGCTATCCGCAAACGGGCGCTGTGCTGAGTGACGCCACTCAAATTGAAGATATTATTCAAGAGTTAGTGCGCAGCAAAACCAGCGAGCGCGAAGGCCGCATGCTCGACAAGGATCAAGTTGGGTCTATGGAAAAGAAAAAACGCGAAGGCTATTTTTAATGAAGACACGCTTTTCAAACAGCCAATTTGCATTGCTAACCCGTCATGAAAAAGAGCAAATACTCGCCCCCTTACTCGCCACGCAATTAGACGCAACACTGGTACTTACACAAGATTTTGACACTGATGCGCTGGGTACCTTTAGTGGCGAGATTGAGCGCAAACTCAACCCAAAAGAGTGCGCACTTAAAAAAGCACAATTGGCCTGTGAGCTCACTGGGCTCAACCTAGGGCTCGGCAGCGAAGGCAGCTTTACACCCAGCCCCTATGGCTTTGGAATTGCCAATCACGAATTAATTGCCTGTGTCGACATTCAATCGGGCTGGTCGCTGATTGGGCACCATTACAGTTTTAGTAGCTCCCGCGCCCAAGTGATTCACAACACGCAAGAACTCTTTAAATTTGTCGCGAGTACGCCCGCCAATCAAGGCTTAATGTTGCGCAGCCCTGCGGGTATCGCAAAGGGGCTTTATGGGCTTAACGAGATAGAGGAACATTTAACACATTGGTTTGGCAGTTATGGATTGCTTGGCTCAGCGTTTGAGCAAGAGCTTGTTATCAGCGACGACCTACGCGCGCATCATTGCCCAGAGCGTCGAGGGAACATCCGAAAAGCCATGGAAAATCTCATCGCACGCTTGCTATCGCCCTGCCCGCGTTGCAACACACCCGGCTTTTGGCCAGACCAAGCGCACTCGGGCTTACCTTGCCGCGATTGTGGCAGCCCAACCCATGGCATCAAGGCACGCAGGGCTCAATGCGCCAACTGCCACCTTGAGCAAAGCTTTCCCACTGCAGAGGCAGCGGCAGCCCCCAGCCACTGCCCTGTTTGCAACCCCTAGAACGATCTAAGCCGCATTCACACAATGCTTCATGCAAAAAGAGACCAACTCCAGAGCCAGCCCAATAAACACCAAAATTCTCAGCGCCAATGAACCGCACGAGCTTGCACGCGCAGCGCCGCCACCGCAAACACCTGAATGGAGAATGTGAACGATTGCTTGTGACCACACGAAAAAAGTTAAACCAACTACTGCTTGGGTGGCAGCAAGACCACATTATTGAGCTTCTGTAAAAAATCGTTCCAAGGAATGGGTTTAGACATAAAGAAACCCTGGACATAGCCGCAGTGCTGTTGCAGCAAATATTGATACTGCTGCTCCGTTTCTACGCCTTCGGCAATAACACTTAAGTCGTAGGAACTCGCTATAGCTAAAATCACATCAACCATAGTCGTACCACCGCCACCCAACTTATCAATTTGCCCAATAAAGGCGCGATCAATTTTGAGGCAGTTAACGGGATAGTTAAGCAGCTGGTTAAACGCGGTATAGCCGGTACCAAAATCATCAAGCGATAGGGTTACGCCTAAGGATCTAAGCTCATTCAGCAGTGCAATGCTCTGCTCATCAACATTCACCAAACTCGTTTCCGTCAGCTCCAACTCGATACATTCAGGGTTTATATTGTAGCGTTTCAACAACAGCTTAACCTGTTTAGGAAAATGCTGATTAACTAACTCTAACGCGGAAATGTTGACGCAAAACGTAAGTTGCTGCGCAGCAATAAGATCGGGAATTTGACTAATTGTTTTGAAGCACTCCTCTATCACCCAGGCATCTATATCGCGAATTAAACCATACTCTTCCGCTATAGGTATAAACACATCGGGGCCTATCCCCTCCAACTCAGGCAAGGTACAGCGCAATAATATTTCAGCACCGCGCACACGCAAACCCTCACTGTGATAAATAGGCATAAACAAAATTTCGAAGTTTTTATGCTCTATGGCACCACGCAAAACACCTGATACTTTTTTACGAAACATGACATCTTCTAAGACATCCTGATCGAATATTTTAAATTGATTCTTCCCGCTTTTTTTGGAGTGATACATCGCGGAATCAGCATGACTCATGAGTACCTCAGGCACATTAATATCACCGGAACTGCGCGCTATACCGATACTGGCATTGACCTTAACCTCTATGCCATCGACTATCAGCACCTGCGAGAAGCGTGAAATTAAGCGGCTGGCTATTTCTATTACTTGAAAATCATTAATGTCACAAATGATCAACGCGAACTCATCGCCCGATAGTCGCGCCAATAAATACTCCTGAGAGATTGCCTTAAAACTAAATTGCGTCAATTCAGCCTCTATGGCACTACAAAACTCACAGAGCAAGCCATCGCCCACCAAATGACCGTAACTATCGTTAATTTTTTTAAAATCATCTATGTCGATATAAAACATACACAGGCTTTTCTTTTGCGCCTTGCCAAGAAAATACTTATTTAAATACTCATTCAGCCCACGCCTATTGATGATGCCGGTTAAGGCATCACGGTTAGAGATTGTTTTTAAGGCCGCATGCTGTCGCCGCAACATATAGATGGTCGTCACCAACCACAGCACCAGCAAAAACTTCAGCAATGTCTCTTCCGCAAACAGGTGCCCCTGCAGCACCAATTTTTTAATATGGATTGAATAGTCCCCAGGCACCTTAGCAAGTGCTGTTTCTATTTCAATTAAAGGCACATTGCTAATATCAAGCTGCGCATCTTCATAACTTATTTTATATTCTTCAATCCACCAACTTGCCACTTGGAACGAACTGATCGGAATGGGTTTTGCCAGCACACTAGGCGTTGGCACAAACTGAATTGAGTTGTACTTATAAGACGAAGGTTTGTCGACTGAAGAATAATGATCATTATAATTGCGCAACATAAGGCGCACGGGCGAATCGGCTACGGGGCTTTGAAAATCGATATCCACTAACACATTGACATAACGGCTGAGGTCCATGCCAAAAGAAGGGTTTTCGTGGAGCTTTATCGTTACACCACAATACTTGTAACTTTCCGCATCTCCAATTTTACAACTCAGTAATAGCGTCTCATTCTCATACTTGATGGCAGCGCGAGACGTTCCATCGGTGTTGGTAACGTGTACAAATTTATTGGCTGCTGCCAACACATTAAACGACGTATTAAATGCACCTGCACGATGCAATGCAATACTCGCGATTGAAACCAGCAGGAGCAAAACCAGAATCTTTACATTTACTTCAGCTTTCAAAATGGCTCCCTAATTACAGGTCATACTTATTATTTGGTTTTTATAGGATGGCACCTGATGAGTGCTACCGCCATTCATCACAACAATTTCTTAAACACGTAAAATCAGTTAAACCAAATTAATATAATTTTTTGTTAGCAAACCGAATACGCAATGCGTATCTCTATCCCCAATGCCTCCTCAATTAACGTCTCTAATTAACGCTTCCAATTAACACTTCAAAACTACTACAAACCACAACAACGAAGATAGCCCTAAACGAAGAGTTTTTACCTTCTCATACCACTATAAAAAACCCGTCTAATTAGGCATTTTTGCATAAGCCCTCAAGGCGCCTATCAAGACACTTATATAGACACTTAAATAGACCCGAAAAATCCCCCAGAAAACCGAGTTCTCGGGGCATCATTTACTCGACAATCATAACTTTATGATAAGATGCGCGCCTTTTTTCTGATTGATGACCATTTGGGCAAGACTATGGCAAGAAAAGTAGCAGTGATTATGGGCTCCAAAAGCGATTGGGCCACTATGCAAGCGGCAGTAGACGTATTGGAGCAAATGGGAGTGGAATATCACACTGAAGTGGTTTCAGCGCATCGCACGCCCCATAAGCTCACTGAATTTGCCGAGTCTGCCGTTGCCAACGGCTATGCCGTCATTATTGGTGGCGCCGGTGGCGCTGCGCACTTACCCGGCATGGTTGCAGCTCATACACGCTTGCCTGTACTGGGCGTCCCCGTACAAAGCAAAGCCCTAAGCGGCGTAGATAGCCTTTATTCCATCGTTCAAATGCCTAAAGGCGTTGCGGTAGGTACTCTGGCGATAGGCGTTGCGGGTGCATTTAATGCAGGCCTTCTCGCCTGTCAGATCCTCGCGGTGACAGATCCCGCACTTGCAGTCAAAATTGAGCAGTTCCGTCAAGACCAAACACAGTCTGTATTGGACAATCCCGATCCACGCGATCAGTAATCCCCTCTTAATAGTTCGGTGTTTCGCATGAGCCAGAGTCAACGTATTTGGGTTTTGGGGGCAGGCCAATTGGGTGCCATGCTAAAGCACGCGGGCATGCCGCTGGCGCTCGATGTTTGCCCTATCGATATCAATGAAGCCCAAGCGCCCGACCTGCGCGCAGAGGATATTGTGACTGCAGAGCGCGAGCAATGGCCTGAAACCTTGGTCACCCAAGCATTGGCCCTACACCCGCGTTTTATTAACCAAAATGTGTTTGGCCTGCTCGCAGACCGCAAAACGCAAAAAGAACTCATCGACTCACTCGGCTTAGCAACTGCACCTTGGCGCAATGTCAGCAATGACATCTCCGCCAATGAACTGCGCGACCAACTGGGCGAACGCGTACTGCTTAAACGTCGCACCGGCGGTTATGATGGCCGCGGCCAACACTGGCTGCGCACCGATGATGACCAAGTGCCCGCCGACTGGCAGGGCGAAGCTATTGCTGAGCAGGCTATCAATTTCGATGAAGAAGTCTCGCTTGTAGGTGTGCGCAATGCCCAAGGCGAATGCGTGTTTTATCCGCTCACGCTGAATCTCCACTTAAACGGCATTCTCTACGCTTCCATCGCCCCGCTCACTCGCCTTGCCCAGCTCCAAGCCGAAGCCGAAGCCATGCTCAGCAAACTATTAAATGCGCTGGATTATGTAGGCGTTATGGCCATGGAAACCTTCCGTTTGGGCGACCAATTACTCATCAATGAATTAGCACCGCGCGTGCACAACTCCGGCCACTGGACCCAAGCGGGTGCGAGCATCAGTCAGTTCGAATACCACCTGCGCGCCGTGGCGGGGATGGCAACGCCCAAGCCGCAAATTCTCGGGCAAAATGTGATGATCAATTTGATCGGCACCGACTACAATCCCAACTGGTTAAACCTGTCTGCTGCGCGCACTTACTGGTATGGCAAAGAGGTGCGCCCGGGCCGCAAAGTGGGCCATATCAATCTTGTCAGCCAGAATGTGGCAGAATTACAGCAAACCCTACAAGACTTAACACCATTTTTGCCTGATGCCTTCTACAATGAAGCCATAGCTTGGAGCCTAAATGCCCTAGCGGTAGAAACGCCTTAAACCCTTTTTAAGTTCCGGGCCTAAGCTGCAGTCAAAAAACGACATAGCGCCACACCACAAACCCAAACGGCGTGCACAACTATTGATAGCCTGCATAGCGACTAAACTATGCAGGGGGATTAAGGAGAACCTAAGATGCTAAAACTGCATATCACCAACAAGAACTACTCCTCATGGTCACTGCGGCCTTGGGTATTGATGCGCGCGGCTGAAATTCCCTTTACCGAAGAGCTCCACCCCTTTCCTGCCAGCGGTGCCGGTGAACTATTTAGGCAGTTTGCACCCAATAGCAAGGTTCCATGCCTTGACGATCAAGGGCTGGTGATATGGGATTCACTCGCCATCACTGAATACCTCGCTGAAAGCTATCCTCACATTTGGCCGCAGGACAAAACTGCACGCGCTTGGGCGCGCAGTGCCTGTGCGGAAATGCACTCTGGTTTTAGTGCCTTGCGCACACAGTGCGGCATGAGCTGCGGTCACCGTATTGCAATGCATCAAGTGGATACTGATCTTGAGCGTGACCTAACACGTATTGACGAACTCTGGTGCGATGGCCTTAAGCGTTTTAACGGCCCCTATCTCGCGGGTGCAGCATTCAGCGCTGCGGATGCATTTTTCGCCCCCGTTGCGCTACGCATACAAACCTACAACCTTCCACTCAGCAACGCCGCGCGCATTTACCAACAGCACCTTTTGCAACATAAGGCTGTCCAAGCTTGGTATGACGCCGCACTGCAAGAGACATGGCGCGAACCCGCGCACGAGCAAGAGGTTTTATCGACCGGAAAATTACTTGCCGACTTACGCATTCCGTTCGGCTCCTGAATTTAATGACTGGCAGCCGAGCGTTAACAACTTACAACTAAAGACACCAAACTTTGCCCCCTAGATTAAGGGATTAATACTGCTGGCTACACGCACCACTTTGAATAACCACTCAACACACCATTTCAGGCCGGAAAAAACATGCGTTACAAGCTCGACATCACGCCACATGAATTTTACATACACATCAAGGTCAGCGATTCCGGCACCTTCACCAACACCATGGATGGCTGGAAAGAAATTATTGATGCCTGTCACAAATACAATTGCTATAACGTCCTCGGTGAACAGCATATAAGCACTATTCTCTCCACCCTCGATGCACTCACCTTTCCCGAGATGATCAAACAGGCTGGGCTCACCTCAAAATTTCGTATCGCGTGGGTCGACACCAATCCGCGCACGCGCGAAACAACCACCTTTATTCGCAACTTACTCACGTCGCGCTCCATGATAAATGGCCGACTATTTAAGAATGTCGAAGACGCAAAGCAATGGCTGCTATTGCCCTTCTCGCAAATAAAAATATAACGGAGTCCCATTCATAAGGGGGCTCCGTTATGTTTCCATAATTCTAATACCCCAGTAAAAACCGCTAAAGTATCCACACTTCTACACGTCGGTTCATATGTTGCCCTTCAGGTGTTTTACTGCTCGCCAAGGGCGCCTGCTCACCCATACCCTTGGCAACCAACGGATATATACCGCGCTCTATTAAAAGCTCCTCAACCACCTTGGCGCGACGCAGAGACAGCTCTAGATTTTGTTGGGCATCCCCCTCGCTATCAGAAAAACCAAATAGTTGCACACGCTTAGGCGAATTCACTTCAACGTACTTAACCAAACGCTCCAGATCGCTCATACCCTTAGTATCCAACTCATCGCTACCATCTTTAAAACGGAAATTAATCGATAGCCGCTGTGAGCGCAGCGTAAGGTCGCGCATCTCACTCGGGTAAAAACGAGTATTAAAAGGCTGACCCGTTTTAATATTTTGCGATACCAAGCCGATATCTTCCACAATACTCTGACCGCGCTCTGTTGCAGTAAAGCGCACGAAGTCTTGCGCATCACCATTAGCATTTTTTTGCGGCATATAAAAATATAAGCGGCGCGATAGTGCGTAATCTTCCGTACTCACCGTAAAGTGAGTCGGCATAATCGCCTTAGATTTTTTGGTGGGAGAAATGGCTAACAATTTCGCTCGGCGAACATAGGGCAAACCAATAAAACCTATACCCCCCTCATCCTTTGCCACAGAATCTGACAACAAACTGCTCGACTCATAGCGCTTAGCCTGCGATGACAAACTCGCTCCTTTTGGCTCAAGCACCATACTTTTAAAGGAATCCCAAGTACCCGAATTCTCATCGCGTGCAAATAATGTAATGGGGACATCTCTGCCGCCCAATTGTTGCCAATTTGTGTATTCACCCGAAAATATTTTAACAAGTTGCAGCAAAGACAGTGACGACACAGGATTATTCGCATGCACAATAATTGCCAAACCATCTAAACCAATCACCTGCTCGCTATTAGGATCACTTAAATCACCCTTCGATTTCATTAAGGATTCACGTTCTTGATCCTTAATGCGCCGCGATGCCATCCCCATATCCGTCTTATCATTTAACAAATCAGCAAAAGCCGTGCTGGAACCATGAGCCTGAATTTCCACATATTCAATACGCCCATCTAACTCAGCACTAATATTTTTCTCTGCAGGGTTATTACTCTGCTCGGTTTTAATATTTGTCGCACCGCGCGCCATAAAGTAAGATTCCACCAAGCGCGGCGCTAATTTTTCTCCCACAGTATTGGAACCATGCAAACGAAATAGTGGTTTAGTTGCGCGCGCCAAACCATCTTGATTTAGGTAAGACTGGCGCTGAGCAGGCGACTTAATCGCCGATTGAATTTGTGCCTGAGTTAAAGCCTGCAGGACAAATACATCGCCTGCATTTAACGGCAAGAATGAGCGCAGCATATAGCCCGCCATAAAGACAATGAGCCCCAAGGCCATCACCGACAAACGAGTCAATTTAAGATGCTTACTACTTTTCTTTTTTAAACTCAGCGAATCGCCACTGTGATTGGAGGAGACGATTTCATCCTCCATATGTCGCACATCCCACACCAGCGCTGTCAGTTCTTCATTTTGAACGCTCAGCGCTCGTTCTAATAATTCTGCGCGGTACTCTTCATCCTTTAACACCATATTAAGCGGAATGTGCATATTCAAATGCCCTTCACACAACCGCTTTAAATTCCATAATTTATCAACCAGCGCCACATTGTAATGCATATGTTTGTGGGATTTCGGGGACATAATAACTCTCGGAGACCTTAAAGGAGCGGGCACTATAGGAAGGCTTTGTGACAGTTAAATGACAATGTCGCATCACAAATACTCTTTGTGAAAGTGATTAGCCTCCGGCAGAATGCCGCTCTCAGTTCACAACCGAAATACTCAGGTCGTTATGCCAACACCACAGAATCAGATTGCTCCGCTCACACTTAGACGCGCACTGAGCTTTTGGTTTAAGCTCGGCTTTATTAGCTTTGGCGGCCCAGCAGGGCAAATTGCCCTCATGCATCAAGAGCTGGTAGAGCGACGACGCTGGATTTCTGAAGCGCGCTTTCTCCACGCACTCAACTACTGCATGCTGCTACCCGGGCCCGAGGCACAACAGCTCGCCACCTATATTGGTTGGCTACTGCATCGCACCTGGGGCGGCATAGCCGCCGGTGTTCTCTTTATACTACCCTCACTCTTTATATTAATTTTATTAGCCTGGGTCTATTTGGCCTTTGGCCACACCAGTTTAATTGCCGGTATTTTTTACGGCATTAAACCCGCCGTCGCCGCTATAGTCGTGCAAGCAGCCGTGCGTATAGGCGCGCGCAG
>Ga0070748_1001037_pt1 | contig 13128 bp, 14 predicted proteins | sample VirMetDEL_Nov_12_FD_77015 | JGI IMG/M metagenome (GOLD analysis project Ga0070748, IMG submission 77015) | Aqueous microbial communities from the Delaware River and Bay under freshwater to marine salinity gradient to study organic matter... | ecosystem: Environmental > Aquatic > Marine > Coastal...
TCTCCAGAAAGCAATTTCTTTTTAACATATTCAGCAAACTCACGCGAGCCGATTTTTAAACCACTTTCTTTTAGCCAGATTTCAACAACAACAAAAGGAATTGAGGTAACGTGACGCAAGTCAGATTTACGGTTGTAACCTTCTATCTGCTTTTCTTTGTTATAGTCTAAAATTGCGCTTACATCTTGTGATCTGCTTATAATAACCTTGTCATCTTCAGCAGAAATTTTGGTATTCAGAATATTATTTTGCATTCTTTTTTGCCTTAGCTTTTTTCTTTGGCTTGACCTCAACAGCAAACCCAAGAGCGATCATAACCTCGCCATCAGATTTTTCAACTTTAACAATATCACCCTTTTCGGTCTTCTTGTCATTGACCCAAGGGTTTCTGTCAGTTGTGATTTGAATTTCCATGACCGGCTCCTCAATTAATGCGAGGGGCCATTACAGCCCCCCACACTTAGATTTAGCTGGCGTTTACGTCAGCAATAACACCATGTGCTTTTTGCGAAGTAATTTGTAAGCCATATTCGCAGGAAATCAACCGGCGCTCTGACAAACCAGTTTTCGCCAAGGTTTCTTGCTTTGCAGTTTGCAAGTAAGCAACCTCTGCATAGTTTGGATCAAGAACAAACACATCTGGTGTGTAGGCTACGCTTGACACTGTGCGAACGCGCATATGTCTAGCTGGCACGATTTGTAGCTCACCAAAATCACTCTGGTAAACGTCAATCGCAGCGTTAAGCTTGCTATCTTCTGCTTCTTTGAAACGTGTTGAGTTTCCTGAGAAGGTTGAGATTTTCTGCTTTTGCGCAGATCCACACAATACGATTGATGGCTCTGCACCGCTGTTCCAGCAGTCAGCTATCACACTTTTAAGGAGTGACTCCGTTAATGGGCGTAACGTACCGTCTGTTGCAGCAGCATTCGGTGAACCACTTTCACCAGTTCCAGAAGTGGTTGGGTTTGCACCGCCAGATCCGCGAGAAGTGTTTGTGGTTAAGAATGCAGGAAGACCAGCAGTTTGACGCGCTGTTCCAGATGCCCCAGCAGAAGCCGCAACATTGTCCAGAAGCATTGCTTCCATATCACGTTTCAGTTCAGACAATTTGTAAGCTACTTGCTTCGCTACAGTCTGCGCATTGGCAACACCATTCACCGCGTTATTAGTTGAGGATACCTCACTAACCTTGGCAGAAATTTGAGTATAATTGCCTTTGCGAACAGCATTAGTCGGCGCTGAGTTAGACAACCCACTGTCGCCTTCAATTTGCCGGTTTGCACTGGTAGCCGCCAAATCAACTTCACTCCACTCGAAGTAAGTGTTTTCAGCATTACGGGTTCCAATAGAAGACATAAAAATAGTTTCAGTCGGACTGATGGAGGCCATGGCGCTAGCCAAATCCTCTTTTATCGTCGTAACATCATATGTCTGGTTGGTGTTTGCAGTAACAGCCATTGCTGTATCCTTTCATTGCAAAAGTTTAAGAAAGAAGAAAATTGGCAACATCATCTATCGTGCCTCTTTTCTGCATTTGCGCTTCAGCTTGTTTAGCTTTTGATGCTTTTCCAGCACTAGCCGCACGTTTTGCTGCTGGCTTGACCACAGGACGCGCACCCTCTGCCTTTTTAGTGGCATTGGCTTTGGTTTGCTGTAACTCACGCCATTTCAACGCATCGTTTAAGATAATGACTTCTTCAGCAGTTTTCACACTAGAAATCTGTTCGTTAGAAAGATCGTAGTGCTTCTTTGCCTTGACTGACATATCTTTGATAAACACAGAGCGCTTTTCTGGATCAGAGAACTCAGGCATCCATTCCGCAAGGCGCATAGCCTGTTGTTCAAGATACTGATTGTGCTGCTGTTCCTCTTGTTGACGCTGCTGCTGCGCAACATATTGAGCCTTACGGTCAAAATCATTACGCTTATCAACGGCACGGCGATATTCTGCCTCTGCTTCCAAATAGCCTAGAGGGTCACTAGCGCGTAGTTCCTCTGATGGATATTGTGGCACAGGCGGTACTTCGCCATTCTGGATTTGTTGCATCATCTGCGCAAGCATTTGACGCTCTTGGGTCACTTTCTGAGTTACTTCCTCAACTTGCTTTTTAGCTTCAGCAGCTTCAGCCATGCCCTTTTGGATATACTTTTGCCCTGAGTACCCGCGTTTGAGTTCATCTAGGCTTACCTCTTTTTCTTCGCCATCTACTCTGACGCGATAAACAGGTTCCTCTTGAACTGCGCTTTCTTCAGCCTCTTCGTATTCCTCATCTACGCTTTCTTCACTGGCGTTGATCTCAGTGTCATCCACAACTTCAGCTTCAGCTTCCACCGTTTCGGGCTGACCGTCATCAGTTACCTCTACAGCATCTTCTATAGCTTCTTGCGGATTTGGGGCTTCCATAATCAAACTTTCGGCAACAGCCCCTATATCATTGCCGTTGATGGGGTTAGTCGTTTCCACGGTGCTTTCCCTTCTTTTGAAGGAGCTTAACTGCATCCACATCGGCTTGCAGTATATGCTCAATTGCATTTAAGGCCCGCAGGATTGCGTGTGCCTCTTCGCGGTCAGATACGTCATCTTTCCCGCTACTTGCGAAAACACTTTTTTGATGTTCCCGCAAATCCTCTATGGTTTCTCTAAACCAATCATTTTGCAGTAGAGATTGTGAGCGTTTGCCCCTTGTTTCAATATCCACCGGCCATTCCCATCATTTGCGCATTGTGCTCACGAATAGCGTTTTGCTCTTGCTTCACGCCCTCTACATCAACTGCTGCGCCGTACTTACCAAGGATCTCAGCAACCTTAATTGCAAGATCCTGCACCATCTCATCACGCTGGAAATCGTCATCCATGCCTAATTTGTGCATTTTATATTGCTGATCCATTTGAGCTTTTGCCATGTCAACTTGCGCTTTTGTCTGAGCTTTCATTTGCTCTGTTTGCAAGAATGCGGCATTCGGGTCTTGTTGCTGCTGCGCCATCATAGCTTGCTGCTGTTGAGCCATTGCCATCATTTGCTGCTCAATTTCCATCGTCATTGGCATAAAGTATCTGTCGGCGTTTCTAATCCCGCCCAGAGCCAGCATATCAGCCATTGTGTTGCGTAGCTGTGTAAGCGTCACAATGCCGTTCTGAGGGCCATAAGTCTGATATACTTGCTGCTGTATAGCAAATGCCTGTTGCAGCGCTGCTGCCCGCTCATTCTCGCGCCCTGTGCCTATTCCTACGTTGACGGTAAGATCCATCTCCGTTTCCCACGATCTTGGATCGACAGGCACAAAGCTTCCATTGAGGCGCATCATTTCTTCTTCATCAGCGTGTTTGACCATAAGATCAAGCATAAGCCTAAACATCTGGCGCATACCGCCTTCAGCGAAGTTTCTAGCGATTACTTCAGCCTGACCTGTTTGACCTTCTTGAGATGCAGCAATTGCTGTTGCAGTTGTTGACTTTAAAACGTCTGGGTCAAGACCTTGCGCCATTTTGCTTACGCCGGTTTTATTATCAACCAATTGGTCAAAATACTGCATGGCCGGTAAAGTTTGACCCGCCGTAAAAGGAACAGTCATTTCAGTAACCGCTGAAGGCGACTTCACTCTAATAATGCGGCCAATCTCATTATTCAAAAGATCATCAATCGCCGCTTGGCCTTCTACAACTTGCAGCGCTGGGTTGTTTGTTAGTGCCACGTTGTCCAAAACACCTCTGAGCATCGCTGTAGCGGCGTCCTGATCGTCCATAACCAAGTCCACAAGGGATGTGCCAAAGAAAGCGTGTGGCTCTGGATCGCACTCAAATATAGCATATGGAGCATAATCAGCTTCATAAAAGTTCAGCAGCTTGTAAGATGTACCGGCGCAAAGAAACTGGTAGAGTTTGGTCTGACCCGTTCCCTCAATGTCAAGCTCCATATAAGCACTGGTAACTGTAATTTTCTTAGAAGCGCCAGAGATGTTTTCATCATCTGCCTCATCTACAGTGTAACCTCTGCGCTCAAACTCAGCCTCATCCTGTGTGGTGCTATATTCAGATCCATCCAAACCGGCTAAATCATCAAGACTAAAGCCCATAGACAGCAACTCACCGACAGTCATTTCAGTGCTGTGGCCGACGATATAATAGCTATCCATAGACCTCGCGTTACGATCTACAAAGAAATCCTCTGGGGGAATGCTCTCTATGCAAACATCTCCATGAGGAATAGAGCGAGCAATTTTAACATCATGCTCTGGCATCTCAACTTCCATGCCCATTTCATCCATGCTGATCGTCATGCGAGCTTCATGCTCAATAACCTCAACATCATCATCTTCCACAAGCAAAGCAAACGCTTCTTCCGTAAGGTTTGTGAAAGTGTGGATCTCCGTTTCCATTTCCTCTCTATGGTAAACGTAAGCAATACCCGCCTTTTTAACCATAGCATCTTGGAATACATCGCTAAGAATGCGGTATCCGTTGTGCTGTTGAAACTTATAGCTAACAAATTGGGTGGCCTGTTCTGCCATTGCAACATCTTCTGGGCCACGCGGAACAAACTCAACCGGCTTTTCATTAGACAAAAAGATGCGCTGAATAGAAGGCTTCATGCCACGCACAACTTCACGGCATTTTGTTGCTACAACCCGTGACCGGCCCTCTTCATAGCCAATGTCAACTTCCCCATCAAAGTAACGCTGGGCTTTAATCCTTTGGGGCGCTACTTCGCTGTCAATAAAATCTTGAGCATCCTCTATTGCTTTGGAAACAATGCTTTCAATCTGTACTTCGTCTAATGGTTCTAAACGCATTTTGCTTCCTTTATCGTGCCATATTCAACAAACCTTGGCGATTTGTTTCTTGTGTTACTTGCTGCACAGTACCTCTCCGAACACCAGCCCGCGCAGCGCCAGAAAGTCTCTCAATACTACCTATTAAATTCTGCAACCCTTCTGTGTCTGTTAATGCGCGACGAACAACGTCTGGATTTTCTGAAAGTAAAACAGATAGTATTTGCGTTCTTTGTTTTTCGTTTAAATCTGGTTTTAAACTTTCTGCAATTTTCATTCCAACTCGCATAGCTGTCATAGGGTTGAAAATATTGCTTATATCTTCAGCCGTTATGTCTGCGCCAGTGCGCTTACTTGCCTCTTGTACTAATGCAGTAGACGGGCCTTTTATGATTTCGCCCATAGCTGTTTGTGAAGTTGCCGCTTGCTGCACTTTTTGCAAAGTATCTTCAATTTTATTTGGTGGGTAAATTGCTCTAAAAATCTTACCTTCTTTTGTTTCAGCATCACGCAACTTATTCATCAAATTAGTGCCGCCAGCTTGTTCTATTTTTTGCCTGATGTTTGCCAAAGCCCCAGCCCGTAATGACCTTAATGCCTGTTCATCATCTAAAATATCACGCAGATACAAATCCACATCATCGGAAGATTTATTTAAAATTGACAATCCATAATCATATGCATCTCTAGCCGTTCTGACTTGGGATGCATTGCGCCTCACAGATTGCAACTCATCAGACTGTTGATTGATTAGTGTTTCTAATTCTGTTCTGACTTCAGCATATCTGTTGCCCATTGGATTTCCAGATCGGAACATTTCTTGGGCTTTGTCTCTGAAGTATCGTCTAGCAGCTTCACCTTCCTCTAATGTTGGCGCTCTAAGAAGTACAAACTCACCATCTTTTTTTCCAATAAGCTTTGTGCCTTTTGAAGTACCTGTTACGAAATCATTTAATTCTTCTGCTATTCTAGGATATTGAGAGATGCTTGATTGCATTGCATTTGCAATATCTAAATCTGCGGGCGACTTGAACAAAGGCACATTTTTATATGCTTTACCTTCAGCCCGTTTAACTTGAGCATCAAAATCTGCTTGAATTGCTTTTGGATTTTTGCCAGCATCACTTGCATTCAACGCTAAATACTGCTCAATTTCCCCCATTGCTTCATCGCGCTTGAGTTTGGGTCTGCCGATTATATTTGCTGCCTGATCGCCCGAAAATGTCTGCCGTACCATTGTTTCACCAGCACCACCTTTTGCCATCAAACTTCGTACAGTCATTCTCAATGTTTCATTTTCAGCCATTATCTCGCCATTAGCGACACGCTCTGCTATTTCATCTACCGTTAATCCAGTGGCGTCTGCTAACCGCTGCAATTCTGCTTGAACAGCTTTTCCACCTCGCGGGCCAAAAACATTTTTTGCTGTTGATATTAAAAAATTAGCTCCAACCGCGACAGGGTAAGTAGCCGCTTGAGCAACAGGCCCAAAAGTAGCCCCTAAAGCTGTTCCCGCAGCAGTGCCTTTCAGCCGTTCAGCAGCACCACCTTCTGATGTTCCAAACCCATAAGCCGCACCTTCAACAGCACCAATTTTAGCTGCTTGTTTTGCACTCTCTGCAATCTTTTGCATCCGTGATGCGGTGGCTGGCAAACTTGATCCTCTTGTCGCAAATGCAGCAGCAGCAGCAGGAATTGCAGCACCACCTATTTCTGAAACTGCGGAGCCTATCGGAAACTGCTGACGATATTGATCCAGCATTTGACGCTCACGACCTAACGCTTCATAATATGGCGCACTTGCTTCACTTTCTTCACCGCTAACCGCTGCTGCTAAAGCTGCTTTAGGTGATGATGCTGCCGCAATCGCTTCATCTGATAATCCAAAAGTAGCGCCCTGCAATGCAGCGCGACCAACTCTACGCGGTTTAACAGAATTATATATTTCTTCTACCGCATCGCTGCGCTCTACTAATGACATAGATTGCCATTTTTCTTTATCTTTTATTGTAATCGGTGGCAGACCCTCAATGAAGATTTCATTGCCCACTACTCTCACATCTGGTTTAACAGCCATAAAGCCACCTACTTGCCAAATTCAACGGTTAAACCGCCGCTTGTTGTAATTGTTTTGCCATCACTTGTTGCGGTGAAACCACCAGCATCTACTATCAATTTTTTGATGCTTGCGACTGTTGCATTTTGCTCCCACATTTGACGATCAACATCTAGCATTGCTTTTTCAGCATTTTGTATTGTTAGACCGCCCTGATCTTCTGGCAGTCCAACTTTTGAAGCAATTTCTGCTTTACGTTGGATAATTTCATTTTTCGCTAACATTAAATCAAGCAATGCAGCATTAGCCTGTGGTGAATTTTTTAAACTACCCAAGCTATTTAACATTCCAGCATATTCTATGTCAGATGTTGACCCTGACCCCTCAACACGCAATTGCGGTGCAAGTTGTGTGCGCAAAGATTGAACCGCCGCACTGACATCCGTAGCCTCTGGGAACAATTCCAGCAATCTACCTGTAATTGGGCCATTTGGAGCGACCTGATACAGTTGTTTCAACGCATTAATCGTTAAATTATTTGCACCGGCTTGACCCGCTTTTTGTTGTATCTTCGCAAACTCTGTACCTAATCTTTCGTATTTCTTTTTGAAAAATTCATCTTCTGCCCCAGCAGCACCGCCAAGATTTATTGTTTGGCCGCTATTGGCAAATTTTAAAGCTTCTTCTTGCGTCATTCCTAACTGATTGACCGCATATTCATAAGCTTGAACTTTGCTTGGTTGTTTAACTTTACCAGCCGCCAACATTGCCCTAGCATTTGCAGCAGCTTCAGTTTGACGCAATCTCTCGTTAGCCTGAACCTCACCAAGATATCCTGAAAAGCCCTGAGAAGCGTCCAGAGCGCGTGATTGTACCGCTTGCAGATAACGTGCTGCAACTTGATCGCCCGCATCAGCGCGCTTCTGAAGCTCTGCTATAGTGCGGTTGCGAGCCTGACCCTGCATTCTAGCTTGACCAGACTGCATCATTTGCTGCCGGTAATTAGCAGATTGTGGGTTCATAGGATTAAGAACAGATGCCGCCATGCCCAAACGGTTTGCAAAGTTTAAGCCGGTTTCCTCATCTGGACGCCTTACACGATCAAGTAAACCTAATAGGCCGCTTCTAGGTGCTTGGTTTGGGTTCATACTCATCTAAAAATCCTCTAAGCGAATTGACCAGCCGCCATAAGATAGTCAAGAAATCCTGCGTTATAACCTTGCTGCTGACCCTGCAAGTTAGGCACACCAGACATTGCGCCCAAGAACGTAGCCAATCCCTGCTGCGGAGCGCCAGTATATCCCGCATATTGTTGCTTTCCAGCGTTTATAAGATCCTGCATCATTTGACGCTGCTGCTGGCCCTGCTGCATTTGCTGCTGCTGTATTGCCTGACCGTAACCAAAAGATTGCTGACCCATGCCAGCCAATTGACCCGCTGCGCCTAGCTGACGATTTAAATCTGCCTGAGAAGCTCCTAGAGCCGTTTGGAAGCCCTGTTGCCGCATTCGGGCAGCTGTGTCAGCCATTTGCTGATTGTAGCCCTTCAGCGCCTCTCCTGTTGCTATACCGTGCCGCGAACCACCAAAAGCTCTAGCTTGCTGCGCTTGCGCATCTAATTGGTTTAAGCCCATTTGCGCTTGTGTTCCTACATCGCGCAATGATTGCTGAACCACTTGAGTTTCGTAGGGGTTTTGATAAGCGCCCATGCCGCCAGCCGCAGTTTGCGTAAGACCCTGACCAACTCTGCCCATTGCCGCACCCTGCGCACCAGCCGCAGCCGTGTAAGGGTTCATAGCCGGTTGAGCCATTTGTGGATTTGCACCGCCCGCCATATTACTTTCCCCTTCTACCGCCGCCTTGCATCTCTAATGCAACAGGCTGTTTTTCTATTGTCCGTTCTCCCATTTCACCCGTCATAGGATCAATGAAAAAACTATTATAATAATCGGCTTGCGCTGGGCGTCTTGTTCTCAATTCACCGACTGCTTGTTCAAAGATTGGCGCTGAAGAATAACCCATAGCTCCACCCTCAAATTGAGTAGGCGCAGGAAGATATTGCTGACCGCCAGATGTGGGCATACCGAATGCGCTTGCCATAACATCAGTGCCTTGAAAAGAAGCTTGCTCTAATGGCGACATGGCCGCAACATCTGGCCCATAAAAAGGCGTATAAGGCATTGCCGACAAGTCGCGGCCCATTCCTATACCTTGCTGATAACCAGTTTCTAAAAACTTAGGAACTGTTGGTTTTGTTGTAGATGATCCACCGCCACCAGACATTTTTAAAACTCCTTAATAAAGTTTGCGTGTAGCATTTTCCAATTTAACGGCGCTAACGGTTTTTTCCACCCTAAACGGCCCGCCATGATCGCAGCTTCGCAATCTTGTTCTTTTGCCCATGCCTTAACATCATTGTCCATGTCTAAAATCTGATCCAATTCGCCACCAGCTAAGAATATGTTTAAAACTCGCTTCTTAGGATATACCACAATTTCAGTAACAATACACCCCTTGGGCGCGGGCCATAGCTGCATACGGCCATCCGCAATGCCACTAGCTATATCTTCCCATTCATGTGTGCCGCCACAATACTCTAAAGCATCCTCTATCCAAGGCTTGCAGCGCTCTAATTGGTTTACATAAATGTCCTTCATCCGTGCAGCCTCGTAATCGCTAAAGTTGACGCGGGGATTGCTGGCACCGGCGAAGACGCTGCGGTGTAATTCAGAAAGCCACTTGTGCTGTCAATCATGTAATTCACTTCTAAGTAGTCATTTGCCGCAACAGTGAATATCTGTGTGCGCGATGTGACCAGCGTGGCGTTGTTCTGGTGTAGCGCAGTCGTTAGCGCGCTGTTGGCTACGTTTGTTCCGTTGACGCTGGGCCAGAAGTAGAAGTGAACCGTGCTGGCTGATGTCGATGATATTTGCGCGGAGAACGACACGACATATTCGCCAGCCTCTTCAAAAACAATCCTTGAAGCTGGCGTTCCCTGTGTTATTCCGTCGTTGCCGGTGGGAGCATCGTAAGTCAGCTTGTACGCTGTGTTTGCTGCTACCGGCACGACATCAGCCGTTTTCATAAAGTCAGCGTGACCATCTTCCAGAACAATCTGCCGAAACTCGCCATTCTTCGACACGACAGGGTAGCCGTTCACGTTGTCCCATAGGATGACGCCGTTTTCAGACGGATTATCCGTTGATGTTTTAAATCCAAGCTTTGCTAGGTTTTGCTGCAAGTATATTGTTAGCTGACGCCCCCACTGGCGCAAGTCTGGGCCAATAGGGGGTAATACTGGAACCGGCATTACCTACGGCCCCCAGCTTTCATATCAATTCGCATGTTGCCGACCCTAAAGTCAGATAAGATCGCTCCATCAACCCGCATACGAACTTGCCGCCCAGTAAACCTTACTGATGTTGGGTTTGCAGTTGTGAATGGCCCATGACTTGTTTCAGCGCCATTTGGATAAAGCCGTGTCTTAAACGTGACGTTGACATCTCCCTGCGTTTTTTCATCAGGAATAAGCTCAGTAACACGCGCAACTTGATCCCCAGCACCAATAGATATTGGCCCGCTTTCTGCAAAGATTGATGAGCTATCTACGTTCAACCCAACCTCATGCTCATAGATGTCGCTGTCTGCGTTGTGACCCGCCATAAATGGATAGCGGAAAACACCGCGCTGAACGCCAGCAGTGCGAGATAGGTTGCCAATTAACCAATGGCCCTCTTTGTAGTCGTAAGCAACATAGCGGTCTACTTCAGTAGACGTTCCAGAGCAGTAAAACCACCAAACTTCACCATACTGACCATTTGCGAATGACCAGACTTTTGATTGCTGCGCTGGATTAAAGTCACCAAACACATAGTCGAAGACATCGCAGGGTATTTCCTGAACGCTGTTTCCGTCAAACCTAAAGAACCCGCGCTGCCCCATCCAGAACACGCCCATATCAACATCAGACGCAGCCTTGCGGGATATGGCCCCACATGATGTGCCCACGCGCTCAAAACCATACACATAAGGCGGGCCAAGGTATCGCGCTGTGTGGGCTGATGTATCTGTCAAGATAAGCGTCTGGCCGCGTGTTCTAACGCCCTGCATGATCTGGCCGCTGTCGGCAAGCTCAATGTCACCAGCCTCATTTGTAGCTGCTGGCGTCCATACTGTGTTGTTTTCACGATCACACCATGAAATCTTACGCGGGTTGCTCCCGCTACCCAAAGCAAAAATAAAACGCTCTTCTGTTACGACTAAGCCAAGATTTCCGGTAGGGGCATTTGCAATCGGAGCCGCCTTTACTGCTGGATTTAGCTGCCACTCGAGCAAGCGCCCGTCATCTCTGTTGGTGGCAACAAGATATTCGCCCCAATTATCTATATTCCACTGCGTAGCTTCTTCTGGAACGGCGTTAGCATTTTGCTGGATTGGCGTTCCATAGAAACCATCGCCATAGAAGCCGTAGCCGTATCCCGTTTCAACCTCTGCGTCCTCGCGGCCAGCCGTTAAGTCTGTTGGCGCAATGTCATACACGGTTCCGTTGCCTGTCATCGCGACTAGCTCGTTATAAGAACCGCCAGCCACATAGGCAGTGCCGTTGTTTGCTTCCCATGTGTGCATTCCTCTCACGACATTCGTGCAGAACGATGTCTTGCGCTCCTGCCAGCCTCCGATTGGGCGTAAGCTGTTGTCACGCCATCTGACCAAGCTACCATCACGCCACCGGCCAGACTGCTCAAGGTCAGTACCGTTTCTGTAGAAACCGGCGGGGATGTCGAGGGGAACCAGCGTCATGTGTTTATCTCATAATAAGTTACAAATATAGCGCCGCTAGATCCGTTTGCAGAAGACCCTGCACCGCTCTCAGACGCAGAGCCGCCTGAGCCAGCGCCATAATTACTACCCCCATCAGATGCACCCGCAGCGCCACTAGAGTGCTGCACACCAGCGCCACCTCTAAACGTAGCGCTTACGTTAGAACCCCACTCAGAAGGCTTTGTCGGCGCGTCAGTTGTTTGTGATTTTGCGTAACCAGATTGATTGACTATATAGCCATTTTTACCACCAGAGCCTAAATTTGGGCTACCACCGCCGCTAGCGCTTGACTGATCACCGCCAACAGAAAGCGCTGGCCCAGCACCACCTGAGTAATTGCTTTCACCCCCAGCGGCCCCACCACCTGATGACCCAGAGCAAGTACCCCACGAACTAATATTAGTGGTAGTTGATGCTTCCCCAATGGCTGATGTTTGCCTTCCACCAAATCCTCTTGAGCCGCCATACCCATAAATCGTGGCACCAGAGCCATTTGGGTTAAAGGTTGTAGTACCCCCATTTCGGCCTGAGATCGCATATCCACTATTGGCAGGATAAGAAACACCCGCAGCGCCGCCGCCAATTCCAATGCTAGCAGAGGTGACCCCATGATCTTGAACTGAATATCGGCGAAATGCTGTACCACCCGCACCGCCACCAGAGGCAACCTTTTCACGCCCACTGTCAGTTGAATGACCACCACCAGAACCACCACCGCCAACAGCATATACATTATACTGCACACAGCCTGATTGCGCTGGCGACCAAGAAGACCCACTAGCAATTGTCTGCGTAGATCCCTTTTTTCTTAATATTCTATTTTTGCTGCGAAAATTAGAAACTGATATAGCGCTACCTGAAGATGGTAAGCTGCTTGGCACTGGGCCAGTGCTGCCGCTTAAACTGCCACTCAGCGATACAGCGCCCGACCGGCCATAATATGATCGCAACTCGCTCATAGATATTGCGCCGCTGGCGTGACCAAAATTATCTATAGAGGTAATAGTCATTACGCACTACCAAATGCAGTTACATCGTTTTCTACAGTCAGCGCACCAGAGCTAGACAGCGCAAAACGCGCCGTGCCGTTGTACGAAAACTTTAAACTAGATCCAGACTGCGAAATCGTCCAATTGCCAAGATCAATGGTTGTGGCGTTGACCGTCGTAGAATTTAATGTCGTGATTGTAGCTGAAGCATTAGACCCCCCCAGCTTGCCGTTAAGCTGCGTTTGAATATTGCTCGTAACGCCATCCGTGTAATTAAGCTCTGCCGCTGATGCAGTAACAGCAGTGCCGCCGACCTTCCAGCTTCCTTCTGTCAAATCTGGGGTGCTTGCGGTATTACCGTTCAGAACATCAACAACGTCATCAAGCGCCGTGTTGACCGTGGTTCCCCATGTATTCTCTGAGCCGCCAACGGTAGGTTTGGTTATGCTAATCGTCATTTAATTGCCTCGCGCTTTTTTGCACTATATATCA
>Ga0070748_1001040_pt1 | contig 13122 bp, 11 predicted proteins | sample VirMetDEL_Nov_12_FD_77015 | JGI IMG/M metagenome (GOLD analysis project Ga0070748, IMG submission 77015) | Aqueous microbial communities from the Delaware River and Bay under freshwater to marine salinity gradient to study organic matter... | ecosystem: Environmental > Aquatic > Marine > Coastal...
CACCGATATGCCCCTGCTGGTGATGTTGGAACAACAGGGTGACAACTTAACCCAAGGCCGTTTTTTACGCGCGGCGGATTTAATCGATAACCTCGGCCAAGAAAATAATCCCGATTGGAAAACCATCGCGATTAATTCACAAACCCAAGAATTCATTAGCCCTAATGGTTCCATTGGTTATCGCTGGGGTCAAAGTGGCAAATGGAATTTGGAAAACCGCGTTGACGAAAATGGCGCAGAAGTTAAAACCCATTTAAGCCTAAAAAATCATTGCGATGAAATTGTGGATGTCGCCTTCCCGTATTTTGGTGGCATGGAACACGAACATAAATATTTCCACCACACCAATCACAGCGCGACTCAATTACGCAAAGTACCTGCACGCAAAGTGGTATTGGCTAACGGCAGTGTTTGCTGGGTCGCAAGCGTATTTGATTTAATGATTGCGCATTACGGTGTTGATAATGGTTTAGGCGATGAACACGTTGCTAAATCCTTTGACGATGACGTGCCTTACACTCCCGCATGGCAAGAAAAAATTACCGGCGTAAAACCCGAAGCGGTGATTCGTGTTGCACGCGAGTTCGCGCGCACAGCGGATAAAACCCACGGCCGCTCCATGATCATTGTCGGCGCAGCACTTAACCACTGGTACAACATGGATATGAACTACCGTGGCCTCATCAACATGCTGATGATGTGCGGTTGTGTCGGCCAAAGCGGCGGCGGTTGGGCACACTATGTTGGCCAAGAAAAATTGCGCCCACAAAACGGTTGGCTGCCATTAGCGTTTGGGTTGGATTGGCAACGCCCACCACGCCAAATGAACGGCACCTCATTTTTCTACAATCACGCCAGCCAATGGCGCTATGAAAAATTGGACATGACCGAGGTACTCTCGCCACTGGCCAATAAAGAAAAATGGAGCGGCAGTATTATCGATTTTAATGCGCGCGCCGAACGTATGGGCTGGTTACCTTCTGCTCCGCAATTAAAAACCAATCCCTTAACGATTGTTGCCGCCGCCAAGGCCGAAGGTAAATCACCTAAAGATTATGTAGTCGAAAAATTAAAAACGGGTGAAATAGAATTCTCCTGTGTCGATCCTGATGCACCGGAAAACTTTCCGCGCAATTTATTTATTTGGCGCTCTAACTTATTAGGATCCAGTGGTAAAGGCCACGAATACATGCTCAACCATTTACTCGGCACCAAACATGGTTTGCTCGGTAAAGATTTGGGTGACGACGGCAAACAACCAGAAGATGTTAAATGGCACAAAGAAGGAGCTGAAGGAAAAGTGGATTTATTAGTCACACTCGATTTCAGAATGTCCACCACCTGTTTGTATTCCGATATTGTTTTGCCGACGGCTACTTGGTATGAAAAAGACGATATGAATACGTCGGATATGCATCCGTTTATTCATCCGCTCACCAAAGCCATTGATCCAGTATGGGAATCGCGCAGTGACTGGGATATTTTTAAAGGCATCGCCGAAAAATTCTCCAGCTTGTGTGAAGGGCATTTAGGTGTGGAGCAAGATTTTGTTACGCAACCGATGATGCACGATTCACCCGACGAACTAGCGCAGCCCTATGGCGTTAAAGCGTGGTGGAAAGGTGAATGTGAGGCCATACCCGGGCTGACCATGCCCAACATGGTGGTGGTGGAACGCGATTACCCCAACACCTATAAACGTTTTACTTCACTTGGTCCGCTGCTGGAAAAGCTCGGCAATGGTGGCAAAGGCATTAGCTGGGACACCAAAGAAGAAGTTGAATTTTTAGGTAAATTAAATCGCATTCACCATGAAGAAGGCGCACACCAAGGCCGCCCAAAAATTGAAACAGCGATTGACGCCTGCGAAGTTATTTTATCGCTCGCACCGGAAACCAATGGCCATGTAGCGGTAAAAGCGTGGGATGCACTCTCTAAAATTACCGGGCGCGATCACACCCATTTAGCTAAACCAAAACAAGATGAAAAAATTCGCTTTGCCGATATTGTTGCGCAACCGCGCAAAATTATTTCAGCACCGACATGGTCCGGCTTGGAAGATGAACACGTTTCTTACAACGCCGGTTACACCAATGTGCATGAATATATTCCTTGGAGAACCATTACCGGTCGCCAACAATTTTATCAAGACCATGAATGGATGCGCGATTTTGGCGAGCAGCTGTGCTGTTACAAACCGCCGGTGAATTTAAAAACCATTGATCCAGTCATGAATCGCACACCCAATGGCAATAAAGAAATTATTTTGAACTGGATTACACCACATCAGAAGTGGGGCATTCACAGTACCTATAGCGACAACCTGTTAATGCTCACCTTATCGCGCGGTGGCCCGATTGTGTGGATGAGTGAGATTGATGCAAAAACCGCAGGTATTGAAGACAACGATTGGATCGATATCTTCAACGTGAATGGGGCAATTTCAGCGCGCGCCGTGGTATCGCAACGGGTACCACAAGGCATGAGCATGATGTACCACGCGCAGGAGCGGATCATAAATATGCCCGGCTCATCGCTCACTAAAACCCGTGGCGGTATGCACAACTCAGTAACCCGCGCGATTATGAAACCCACGCATATGATTGGTGGTTATGCACAACAAGCCTATGGATTTAACTATTACGGTACCGTTGGCTGCAACCGCGACGAGTTTGTAGTGGTGCGCAAAATGAAAGATGTCGATTGGCTAGGCACGCCGTAAATCGCACAGACTTTCCGCAAACTACAACCAGATTTTAAGAGGCTAATAGCTATGAAAGTTCGCGCCCAAATAGGCATGGTGTTAAATCTAGACAAATGTATTGGTTGTCACACCTGCTCGATCACTTGCAAAAATGTGTGGACTTCACGCGAAGGCGTGGAGTACGCATGGTTCAATAATGTTGAAACCAAACCCGGCATTGGTTTTCCTAAAGAGTGGGAAAACCAAGACAAATGGAAAGGCGGCTGGCAGCGCAGTGCCGACGGCAAACTAACGCCACGCATCGGTGGCAAGTTGCGTGTACTCGCGAATATTTTTGCCAACCCCGATTTACCGGAAATTGACGACTACTACGAGCCCTTTGATTTTGATTATCAGCACCTACATACCGCTGGCAATACCGAGCACCAACCCACCGCGCGCCCGCGCTCATTAATTACTGGGCAGCGCATGGAAAAAATTAATTGGGGCCCAAACTGGGAAGAAATTCTCGGCACCGAATTTGAAAAACGCAAAAAAGATAAAAACTTTGACGATGTTGTGCAAAAAGATATCTACGGTCAATTTGAAAAAACTTTTTTGATGTATTTGCCACGTCTATGCGAACACTGCTTGAATCCTGCCTGTGTGGCCTCTTGCCCATCGGGTGCGATTTATAAACGCGACGAAGACGGCATTGTATTGATCGATCAAGACAAATGTCGCGGATGGCGTATGTGTGTATCTGGCTGCCCTTACAAAAAAATCTATTACAACTGGAAGAGCGGGAAATCAGAAAAATGTACTTTCTGTTATCCACGTATTGAAGCGGGTCAACCTACGGTTTGTTCAGAAACGTGTGTTGGTCGTATCCGTTATTTAGGTGTGCTTTTATACGATGCAGATCGTATTCAAGAGGCTGCATCAGTGGCGAGCGAACAAGATTTATATCAAGCGCAATTGGATATTTTCCTCGACCCTAATGACCCAGGTGTGATTGCTGCCGCGCAAGCGGAAGGCATACCACAAGCGTGGATTGAATCTGCGCAACGCTCACCGGTTTATAAAATGGCGGTGGAATGGCAAGTGGCACTGCCGCTGCATCCGGAATATCGCACCCTGCCGATGGTTTGGTATATCCCACCTTTGTCGCCTATTCAAAATGCCGCGCAAGCTGGTCATGTAGGCATGAACGGTGAAATACCCGATTTGAAATCATTGCGTATTCCATTGCGCTACCTCGCCAATTTATTAACAGCGGGCGATGAAAAACCGATTGTGCATGCCCTTGAACGCATGATTGCCATGCGCGCTTATATGCGCAGTAAACATGTTGATGGCGTACAAGATATAGACGTATTAAAACAAGTCGGTTTGGATGTACACACCGTGGAAGAAATGTATCGCTACATGGCCATTGCAAACTACGAAGATCGTTTTGTCATTCCGACTAGCCATCGCGCTTACGCCGAAAATGCCTATGACTTAAAAAGCAGTTGTGGATTTAGTTTTGGCAACGGCTGTGGTGATGGCGATAACGACGTTAGTTTATTTGGGACTAAAGCCAAAGGCGTGCGCCAGGTTATCCCCGTAACGATTCAGGAGTAGTCGCCATGAAAATTTTATCCGTACTATCACTGTTAATGGATTACCCAGAAAACAATTCGCCTGAATTAATAAACGAAGTGCTACAGGTAATCCAACAAGCGGCACAAGACCTGCAGTTGCCGGAAAAAACCCAACAGCAGCTGCAGCGATTTATCGCGCATTTTAGCGGTCAATCGCTGCTCGATTTACAATCAAACTACGACAGCCAGTTTGAACGTGGTCGCGCTCTATCATTACATTTATTTGAGCATATTCACGGAGAATCGCGCGACCGGGGGCAAGCTATGGTAAATCTGCAACAACAGTATCGCGATGCAGGGCTTGATATAGGCGTAAAAGAATTACCCGATTATTTGCCACTGTACTTGGAATTTTTATCCACCCAAGGCGAAGAAAATGCGCGCATCGGTTTGGAAGAAGTTGCCCCCATCTTAGCGGTACTCGCCTGCCGCTTAGAAAAACGCGAAAACCCTTATGCCGGATTATTTCATTGCCTCATTTTATTGTCGGGTGTCGAAGTCAATCTTGATGAGCTGCACACCCAGTTAGAAAATGAAAAACGCGATGATACCCCCGAAGCGCTAGATAAAGTTTGGGAAGATGAAGTAGTGAATTTCGGCGCAGAAAAAAATTCCGATGCCTGCGGCACCAGCACCGCTCGACCCAGCGCGCAACAAAGTAAAGATCACGTCGAATTTCTCAATGTCGATGAATTGTTAAACCTGCAAAAAAGCGCACAGGTATAGGAGCCGCTATGAACTATTTCAATACCTTACTGTTTGGTCTGTACCCTTACATCGCCTTATTTATTTGTTTTATTGCCAGCTGGATTCGCTATGACCGCGAGCAGTACACCTGGAAGGCCAGCTCCAGCCAATTACTGGAAGGCAAACAATTAAAAACCGGCAGCCGATTATTTCATATTGGGGTTATCGTAGTATTAATGGGCCATTTTGTTGGCCTATTAACACCGGTAGAGCTTTGGCATCTGCTCGGCATTCATGCCCATCACAAACAAATTATTGCCATGACACTTGGCGGCGTATTTGGGGTTATTTGTTTTATCGGCCTCACTATTTTATTGCGTCGCCGTTTGTTTAATCCGCGTGTGCGCGCTACTAGTAGCAGCATGGATATCGCCGTATTGTTACTACTGTATGTGCAATTAATATTAGGCTTGGGTTCAATATTTGTATCTACCCACCATATGGACGGTGCCGAAATGTTGCTGCTGATGAGCTGGGCGCAAAACATCGTCACCTTTGATCCAGCGCAAGCCAGCGCCGCCATTGCACCAGTACACTGGATTTATAAGCTGCATGTATTTTTAGGCATGAGTTTGTTTGTGGTATTTCCGTTTAGCCGGTTAGTGCATGTATTTAGTGTTCCGGTGAAATATTTGGGGCGCAATTATCAAATCGTGCGCAAAAAAGCCTGGCGTTAATGCCCGGCTTTTCGCTCCACCCTTTTTCGCCAACCAATGAATGACCACCGTACCCAGCACCTTGTTATTAGCGGAGCACAGCATGATTAACGTTAATCAAGCCACCATTACTGAACAACACATATTGACTGAAATGCAATATCACCCCGCCGATTCACAGCGCAATGCAATGATGAAAGCCGCGGAGAGTTTGATCATTAGCGAGCTGCTGCGCCAGCGCGCTGCAGAACTAGGCTTAGTGGTCGGCAGCGATGACAGCAAAGCCTCGGATGATGATTTTCTGGAGGCCTTATTCGCGCAGGAAGTGAACCTGCCCAGAGCCGGCGAGCAAGAATGCCAGCATTATTTTTCAACCAATGCCAAACGTTTCACCAGTTCACCGTTAATTGAACTGCAACATATTTTATGTGCGGCAGACCCAACCGATGAAACCGCGCGCATTACCGCCAAACAAGATGCCGAAGCACTGCTGATTAAATTACAACTCGGGCAAGATTTTACACAATTAGCGCTAACTCATTCAGACTGCCCATCTAAAGCAGAAGGCGGCGATTTAGGTGTTATCAGTCGCGGCCAAACCGTACCGGAATTTGAACGGCAACTTTTATTATTGCCCGTGGGTTTACATCACCAACCAATAGAAAGCCGCTACGGTTATCACATCGTTAAGGTTGGCCGTGTCACCCCTGGTCATGAATTAAAATTTGATCATGTAAAAGAAAAAATTGCCGATTTTTTACAAGAGCGTGTACGCCACAAAGCCATTGCACAATACATTCAAAATCTGATTAACGATGCAAAAATTGACGGTTATGATTTTAGTGTAGCCGCTTCGCCACTGATGCAATAATCACCGAGGATATAATCATGGCTCCACCCAGTACCAATGACATGCTCGATCGCAGCTTAGGGCAACTAGCGCGCAACATTCCTGGCGCTACGGCAGTATTTCATGAAGTCGGTTTGGATTTTTGCTGTGGCGGCAATAAAAGTTTGCGCACCGCTGCCGAAACCAACAATATTAACCCGCAGCAACTAGAGCAGCGCCTATTAAATTTAGTGCAAGGTACTCAACTACCCGCCACTGAAACCATGCCGCTGCCCAAACTCATTGATTATATTTTAGAAAATTATCACGCTGTACACCGCCTAGACTTGCCCGAACTGATTCGTTTAGCTGAAAAAGTGGAGCGGGTACACGGCAATAAAGAAGAATGCCCCACGGGTTTAACGGCGCATCTAACACACATGGCGCAAGAACTAGAAGCGCATATGCAAAAAGAAGAAAATATTTTATTCCCTATGATTAAACAAGGCTCAGGTTCTATAGTGCTTGGCCCCATCACCGTAATGCGCCATGAACACGACGACCATGGTGCAGCACTACGTGAGCTAGAGCGTCTAACTAATAATATCAAGCCACCTTTCGGCGCGTGCAATACCTGGCGTGCACTCTATTTAGGTTTGGATAAATTAAAACAAGAACTGATGGAGCACATTCATCTCGAAAACAATGTGTTGTTCAGTAAGTTAGAAGAAGATTTCCATCGCATTCAAGCGCAGGGGAAAACTAGCTGTTGTGGTGGCTGCGGTGGTTAATAAATGAAACCCAATACGGCGGATGCCATGCGTAAATTAACGCAAGACATTCGCCATGCTATTCCCTTTGATGAAATGGATGAGGCGCGGGTTTGTTCGGGCGCGTGTATTGGCTGCGCAAAAAATCTATTGGAATATTTAGAACAAGAAGTGGAGTATTGGGAAACCCAGCTTGCCCTAGGTGAAACGCCCAGTTTAGGAGACATTCAAAAGCTGGCGCGTTCGGGTAAAAAAATTTATAAAGTATTACAGCTTAATAAAATCCTCTAAGGTAAGGAGACAGCTATCACAGCCCATACAATAAAATTTATTCCTGTGTGGTTAAGCTAAGAATGTCACCACTTTTATCAAACACCAAATAATTGTGCACCATGCCAGTGTTGATACCGGCGATCATGGCATCGAGCGGTTTGTTGGCATCTTCACTGCTGGGTACATGGTCGCCTTTGCCTGCGAGGCTCGCAACAAATACGATGGACCATTCCTGCCCAGTATTACTCGCCTCAGCGATTAAATCCTGAAACGAGGTAATTTCGTTCGGCGTTTTATCGACACACATTTTGGGGGTTAAAAAACCGCCCTCGGCTGCACCACCTTCTGCCACATCATCAATTTGGGTGAACACCAATAAAATGCGCTGCGCATCGGTTTGCGCGCGCGCGGCTGCTAAAAAATCATCAAACGTTTCCATAAATTGCCTCTGAATTAATCGCCAGTATTTATTTAATAACTACTCAACATGAGTGCAATTTACGCAATCGCTGCGCCGAATTAAATACCTACAAAGGTGTAATACCAGCCCAATACCTAAACCCTACCCAATACCTAAACCCTAGTTGTTCCTGCAAAGTTATTGGTTACTACAGGCTTAGCATGGCAACTGCACCTCTGGTACACCACTCACAACCTACGCTGCAGTTCACAAATACGGCCAATTACCCCATTAGGGGTATTCACAAGGCTAATTCCAGAGCCTAACCTACACAACATATAGATTGAATATAAAAAAATAACACTACATGTGGTGGTTTATGCATAATTATCTGAATTACATTAATGAGCAAATTGTCTGGCAAGAGGTGCCCGGCGAAACGGCCTTGGCCTACACCATTACCGGTTGCCCGCTGCGCTGTGAGGGTTGCCATAGTAGTGAGTACCGCAATGCCAAAGTGGGCGAGCAATTAGGCCAAACGTATTTTGCGCAGCGTTTGGTCGATTATCGCGGGCTAATTAGTTGTGTGTTGTTTTTAGGTGGCGAGTGGCAGCCAGAATTATTACTGCCTTTTTTAGAAATGGCGCGGGCCGAACAATTGCACACCTGCCTTTATAGCGGTTTTGAATCGGTTAACTCGCGCCTGCTACCACACCTGACTTATTTAAAAACCGGAGCATGGGATATGGCACGCGGCGGTTTGGATAACCCAAATACCAATCAACGTTTTATCGATTTACGCAATCAACAATTATTAAATCATAAGTTTCATAAACCCGCACAGGCGTCACTACAAGGAGCAACTCATGCTACGACTTAATCCCGAACAGCTCGATGCAAAATTACAATTTATTGAAAATTATTTGCAGGCTGAAAACGCCGCCGATGGCTCCGCAATGGATGCCAACGCCAATGTAACGCAAAAAAATATGGCGACACTGGAAGCGGAAATGATGAAAGACTTTTTTATTCAGGTGAATCGCTCGCAAGTCAGCCGCAAAATCAGCGAGTTATTTGGCGAGCCGATGGGCATAGAATATATTCGCCAAATTGAACAGCACGAAATCTATGTACACGATGAAACCAGCTTAAAGCCCTACTGCGCCTCTCTCACCATGTACCCGTTTTTATTAGATGGATTAACCAAGCTCGGCGGCGAATCTAAAGCACCACAGCATTTAGAATCTTTTTGTGGCACCTTTGTCAATTTTGTTTTTGCGGTGAGCGCGCAGTTTGCAGGAGCGATCGCCACGGTAGAGTTTTTAACCTACTTTGATTATTTTGCGCGGCGTGATTTTGGCGATGATTATTTAACCACCCATACCAAAGTGATTGAAAACCATTTGCAGCATGTGGTTTATGCGCTCAACCAACCGGCGGCGGCGCGCGGTTATCAAAGTGTGTTTTGGAATATCTCTATTTACGATCAACATTATTTTGATTCTATGTTTGGCAACTTTGTCTTCCCTGACTTTAGTAGAGCCAACTGGCACACAGTGGCGCCGCTGCAACAATTTTTTATGAGTTGGTTTAATGCCGAACGCAGCAAAACATTATTGACCTTCCCCGTGGTGACAGTCGCTATGCTGACCGATAAAGGGCAGTGCAAAGACCAAGCCTTTGCCGAAGCGATTGGCACACAATTATCACAAGGCAGTGCATTTTTTATGTACTTGTCCGACAACGCCGATTCACTTGCCTCCTGCTGTCGCCTGCGCAACGAAATTAGCGACCACACCTTTTCTTACACCCTCGGCGCAGGCGGAGTTGCCACCGGCTCCATTAACGTCATCACTATCAATATGAACCGGCTGGTGCAAGATGAGCGCGATTTATTAGCGGAGGTGAAAAAAATTCACTGCTATCAAGTGGCCTATCGCACGCTAATGGAAGAGTATTTAGCGGCGGGCATGTTAAATGTATACTCCGCCGGTTTTATCAGCCTGGAAAAACAATTTCTCACTATCGGCATTAATGGCATGACCGAGGCCGCTGAATTTCACGGTATTAAAGCGAACAACAACCCCGACTACATCGCCTTTGTACAAGCGCATTTAAAGGTAATCTACAACGCCAACCGCGCCGCAAAAATAGAATACGGCTATCTATTTAATACTGAATTTGTACCGGCCGAAAACCTCGGCATTAAAAATGCAAAGTGGGATAAAGCCGATGGCTACCAGGTTAACCGCGATTGTTACAACTCGTATTTTTATGTAGTGGAAGATGAAACAATCAACCCATTGGATAAATTTAAGTTGCACGGCCGCGAGCTGATTGACTATTTAGACGGCGGCTCCGCTCTGCATTTGAATTTGGACGAAGCCTTAACCGCTGAAGCCTATACCAGGCTGATCAATATCGCCGCCAAAACCGGCTGCAACTATTTTTGTATCAACGTAAAAATTACTATTTGCAACAGCTGTGAGCACATAGACAAACGCACCCTGCATAAGTGTTCAGCCTGTAACTCCAGCGATGTTGACTATGGCACACGGGTGATTGGCTACTTAAAACGCATCTCCTCGTTTAGTGCTGGGCGCCGTAAAGAGCATAAACTGCGTCACTATCATTTACAAAAAAACCCCTCAGTGGTCGCAACGGACCAGTTCCATCGCCCTCAAACCGAACCCGTCGCTTTAAGCGCATAAATACTTCATTATAAAAAACTCATCCTCAATTTCTGCACCCGGCGCCCCTTAGCCGGTGTGCAGTTTTTTATATCTACATCAAACCTAAATACGATACTGCTCCACCATGTCCGCAAACTGTAAGATCGCACGTGCAAGGCGCACATTCACTTGTTGAGGCAACTCAATGCTCGCCAAGAGATTTTTAATACCTAAACCCAATTCTGTATCACCACTCATTTCTAAACGACGTTGAAAAAACAACATATCAGGATCGATTTTTTGCGTGGCGATTAATAACAAATCATAACTGCTGGCTGCAAAACGTACATCGACATGAGGACGTACTGCACTCACTAGCAACGCGCGGGCGTGAAAGGTTAGGGTGAACTCAATGTCTATATCGGTAATGGCAATGGTTAAGTGTTTGCCATTAAAAAAATCCAGCTCACCCGCCGCACTATTTTTTTTAAAGGTGTAGTTCAGCGACCGCTGTAACGCATATTGCTGCAACGCATTCGGCGACTTGCGTGCTAACCAGCTCATCACCCCTGGCAGTTTATGCACTAGCACTTTCGATAATGCTTCCGCGGTGTGGTGTGTCAGCCGCTCTACCTCTTTATTTACCCTTTGTTGGTATAACATTTTGTTACCTCATGATCGACAATATGGCTATTGCACTACTCGCTGTTCGTATGATGACAAGGCAGGTGAATGCTGGCTATAAACCTTTGGAGGTAGGTGATGGAACTTTTATGCCCCGCCGGAAATATTCCCGCGCTTAAAGCCGCTATCGAAAATGGTGCCGATGCAGTCTATGTAGGACTGCGCAACAATACCAACGCACGCCATTTTGTAGGGCTTAATTTAGATGCGCTGAAATTAAAAGAAGCGGTGATCTATGCACACCAACACGGCTGCAAACTGCATGTGGCGATTAATACCTTTGCCCACCCCGATAGCTGGAACGATTGGACAGCAGCGGTGGATGACGCGATTTCCTGCGGTGTGGATGCATTAATTATTGCCGACATGAGTATTTTGCATTACGCCAGCGAGCGCTATCCACACGCGGAATTGCATTTGTCAGTGCAGGCCTCGGCCACTAATGTCGCCGCAATAGATTTTTACGCGCAACAATTTAATGTGCAGCGCGTAGTATTGCCGCGCGTGTTATCGCTTGCGCAAGTAAAAAATATTGCGCGTTCCTGCACCACCCCCTTAGAAGTATTTGCCTTTGGCAGCCTGTGCATTATGGCCGAGGGGCGCTGTTATTTAAGTTCCTATTTGACCGGGCAATCGCCCAATACGGCTGGCGCCTGCTCACCCGCTGAATTTGTGCGCTGGGAAAATAGTGATGGCATTTTAACTTCGCGCTTGAACGATGTCTTGATTGATCGTTTTGGCACAGCAGAAACAGCAGGATACCCCACGCTATGCAAAGGTCGCTTTAATTTAAGCGATGATACAGAAAAAAAATCCTTTCATATTTTAGAAGAACCCACCAGTTTAAACACCATGGAATTACTACCCGATTTATTAGCGCTGGGCATTCGCTCATTAAAAATTGAAGGGCGCCAGCGCAGTGCAGCTTATGTGGCTCAAGTGACGAGTGCTTGGCGACAAGCAATTGATCAATGCAAATCCAATCCCGATAAATTTTTAATTCAAGCGGAATGGCAAAGCGCATTAACTGCATTATCCGAAGGCAGCCAAACCACTCTCGGCGCCTACGAGCGTCAGTGGCGCTGATTTTTTAAGCAGGAGTTGTTTATGAAATTTTCACTTGGTCCCATTACATATTTTTGGGAAAAACAAAAAGTCATGGATTTTTATCGCGCGGCGGCCGAATCTAGTTTGGATATTGTTTACCTCGGTGAAACCGTGTGCGCCAAACGGCGCGAATTGCGTTTAGAGGATTATCTGACTATCGCCCATCAACTGCGCGAAGCAGGCAAAGAAGTGGTGCTGTCGAGCATGACGCTGCTGGAATCATCCGCCGACTTGCGCGAGTTGAGCCGCTACTGCGATAACGGTGAATTTTTAATTGAAGCCAATGACATGGCCGCGGTAGAAATTTTACACACGCGCGGCCTGCCGTTTGTCGCTGGCAACACGCTAAACTGTTACAACCAACATACATTGCGTTATTTAATCCAATTGGGCATGCAGCGCTGGGTAGTACCGGTTGAGCTGCCGCTACGCTGGATTAAAACGATGATAGATGCCCCCGAAATTAATGATGTGCGTGAATGTTTTAGCAGTGAATTATTCGCCTTTGGTCATTTGCCACTGGCCTGGTCGGCACGTTGTTTTAGCGCACGCGCCGAAGGTAAAAGTAAAGATCAATGTGAGCTGTGTTGTAAAAAATACCCAGCAGGGCGCAGCGTGACCAGCCAAGAAGGCGAAACATTATTTACTATTAATG
>Ga0070748_1001041_pt1 | contig 13120 bp, 9 predicted proteins | sample VirMetDEL_Nov_12_FD_77015 | JGI IMG/M metagenome (GOLD analysis project Ga0070748, IMG submission 77015) | Aqueous microbial communities from the Delaware River and Bay under freshwater to marine salinity gradient to study organic matter... | ecosystem: Environmental > Aquatic > Marine > Coastal ...
AAAGTTAATGTCTGCTATATCAGCATCTAAATATGGTGAGTACGATTCAATGCCGTCTGAAACATCGCGTAAGGCATTAGGCCCATCTTTGGTGCCCTTTCTAAAGCATGCGGTGCCATCGAACTCAAAGCCAATTAAATGAATGCTGTTGCTCATTATCGCATTACTTTCTTGTGCACCATCAAAGAGGGTTTCAGGCCTATTTAATCGAACATTTAGGTTCGAAATTTTAACTTGATTAGGCAAAGAATCGATAAAGTTTTTCACTGAGGTTTATCCGTATGATAAAGGGCTAACAATAAAAAGCCGCAATTATGCTGAAAAATAAAATAAAGTATAGTGTTTTTTATAGGCTATGTTCCCTTGAGTTGTTGTTAGCTTATTTGCTATTCAACAACAGCCCTTTAAAAATAAGAGTATTCAAGTTTTTAACCATTAAAATTGTAATGCGACACAGCCCTTTGTAATTAAAGTCTAACCTACAAAACAACAGTTAACGGGAACATAGCCTTTTTATAAAATAAGCTTCTGTGATTACTTTGCTTAATTTTATGCTACTTTTTATTGTAATTAAGCATTTTTTTTGTAAAATAGCGCGCACTTTTTTGCCGATAAATTAGGCAATGTAAATATTACGCCAGCAACTCAGCTTGCTAGGACGTTGAGGATAGATTTTTGTTTTTTGAAGGCTCTGAAAAAAAAGCTGAAATATTGGTTAACGCCAGCCAAATTTCGCTAATTGATGATATTGCCGATGATTTTTGGACCGCACTTGTCCAATGTTGTAACGCACAAATTTTGTCGTCGATTCGTAATGATGATTGCAAAGCATTTTTGCTGTCCGAATCGAGTTTATTTGTTTGGCATGATCGCTTATTAATTTTAACCTGCGGTAATACACGTTTAGTGCACTCGGTAGAATTTTTTATTCAACAAGTCGGTATGGATAAAATTCAACAGGTTATTTACCAACGTAAAAATGAATATTTCGCCCATGCTCAGCCGAGTAGTTTTGGTGATGACATTAAATTGTTAGGGCAATACCTACAAGGCAAAGCTTATAGATTTGGCGAGCTAGACAGTCATCACAACTATATTTTTCATCAAGATAATAGTTTTCAAGCAGATAGCTTAGATAAAACCTATGAATTTCTTGCCTATCAAATTAGCCAGCAAGCATCTGAGAAACTGACCACAGTAGGCTTGAAAGCAGAGGAAATTCGCCAATTTTTACAACTCGATAAGTTAATTGGCGACTTTACGTTGGATGATTTTGTTTTTGACCCTTTTGGTTATTCGGTGAATGCAATTAAAGGTAAGCACTACTTAACCATTCATGTCACGCCGCAAGCGAACAGTAGCTATGTCAGTATTGAATCGAATATTAATTTAACAGAACTTACCGCTGAATTTTTAACTATATTGGCACCTAAGTCATTTGATTTATTAAGTTTTAATGATTTTGATTTTGTTAACTTAACCGATGAATTTATTCCAAAAGATTATGTCAGCAAATCACGAGTCAGTGAGCGTTTAAGTAATAACTACTTAGTTTGCTTTGCTAACTACATATTACCGCAGCAAGGCTTTTCGCAAGCAAAAGCCTTTGATATCGCAGGAGAAAATCATGCACTCTGATTTATGGGTTGAAGAAAAATTTCAAGATTTTTTAGGTATAAAATTCAAAGTTGAAAAAGTTCTTTTTTCTGGCAAAAGCGAATTTCAAACAGTTGATGTGGTTGAAACCAAAGGCCATGGCAAAATGTTACTTAATGATGGCTTAATTATGGTGACCGAACGTGATGAGTTTGCTTATCATGACATGATTGTTCATGTACCACTTTTCGTTCATCCAGCACCTAAAAATGTTTTGATTATTGGTGGTGGTGATGGCGGTACAGCCCGTGAAGTGTTGCGCCATAGCGGTGTTGAAAAATGTACTATGGTGGAAATTGACGCCATGGTAGTTGAAGCATGTCGCCAACATATACCGCAAACTTCAAAAGATTTAGATCATGAAAAAATGCAGTTAATTATTGGTGACGGTGTTGAGTTTGTTAAGCAAACGCAAGAAAAATTCGATGTTATAATTGTTGATAGTACAGATCCTATCGGCCCGGCCCAACCCTTGTTTGGCGAGGAATTTTACCAAGATGTTTTTCATTGTTTAACTGATGATGGCATTGTTGTATCGCAAGGCGAATCATCATGGTATGCCATGGATATTCAGCAATCACTTTTAAAAGTACTGAATAATGTCTTTTCACAGAATTATTTATATTCGTTTAGTAATTTAACTTATCCCGGTGGATTGTGGAGTTTTACTTTTGCCAGTAAGCAATATCATCCGATAAATGATTTTGATGCTCAGCGGGTAGTCGCAAGTGGTCTTGATTTTCAGTATTACAATCAAGCACTACATAGCGCTGCATTTGCTTTGCCAAACTTTGTTAAAAAAGGCTTGTCTGGATTAATTGATAACAATTAACGTTTAGTTGTTATACGAAATAAGCCATCATTTAAGCCATAACAGGCCCTTAAGTTATGGCTTTTTTATTTTAGTCATTGCCTAAAGGACTATTTTTAACACCGCTAGCGTTAAAATTTCACTTTTTTGGAACAACCAAACCCCGTTCATTCTGCTTTGCTAACATTAAAAACAACCTAGTACTGAAAATATAAACAAAGATCAACTGCCCCTAGTCACCGTTCAAGATATCGGTTACGGTAATAGCAATTAATACTAATAAGTATAGGAATATCAATGAAATTATTTTATTCATGGTTGTACGCAGCGGTGTTGCTTATAACCACGCTTGGTTCCGCCGTAGCGGATGAGATAGGCCCTAGCAAAGTCGATAAAATTGAGCTGTTGGTCAATAAAACTATGGCGGCATTTCAAGTGCCCGGCATCGCGGTTGCGATTATTAAAGATAATGAAATCGTTTTGAGCAAAGGTTTTGGCGTGCTGAAACACGGTAGTAAAGAAAAAGTTAATGCTGATACTTTATTTGGTGTTGCTTCAAATACTAAAGCCATGACCTCAGCATTGTTGGCTGGCTTAGTAGATGAAGGTAAGCTGACTTGGCAAACTAAAGTTATCGATATTATTCCTGAATTTCAACTGCCTGATGCCTACGTTACTCGCGAATTTACTATTATCGATTTGCTATCACATAACAGTGGTTTAGGTTTAGGAGCAGGTGATTTAATGATTTGGCCAGAAACCACCTTAACTAACCAAGATGTGATTAAAGGTTTAAAGCATTTACCGCAAGTGTCGAGCTTTCGTAGTGAATTTGCCTATGACAACTTAATGTATGTTATAGCTGGTGAGATTATTGCAAAGCTTACGGGTAAGCCTTGGCATGAGGTTATTCAGAGCCGAATTTTTGATAAGTTAGGCATGTACAATACCCGAGCAAAATTTTCTTTAATTCCAGCAAGTAATAAAAACGTCGCCCGTGCCCATGTGCCATTAGACGGTGAGCTGCACGTTGTTGGCGGAAATTTCTTAGAAAAATTTTCCTCTGCAGGTTCTGTGGCATCAAGTGTTAATGATATGTCGTTATGGCTTAAAGCCCAGCTTAACCAGGGAAAATACGGTGTTGATGGCGAAAAAGTGTTAAGGCTTTTTAGTGAACAACAAAGTCGTGAAATGTGGCAAGCACGCACACTTTTGTCGGTGTCACAACGAGTAACAGATCAAGATAAAACCCATTTTAATGCTTACGCTTTAGGCTGGTTTGTCAAAGATTATCATGGTGTAAAAGTGGTACGACATACCGGTGGTATTTTAGGCATGGTGTCAAAGGTGGTCATGGTGCCTGAAGAAAACTTAGCCATGGTTATTTTAACCAATCAACAATCAGGTTTTGCCTTTAATGCCATATCGCAACAAATTCTAACCGAATATCTTGAGTTACCCGCAAAAGATTGGGTTGCGCATTATGCCGCTTTACAGCAAAAAAATAATGCCAAGAATAAAGCGCATTTAGCCAAAGTAGCTTCAGGTGCAGATAAAAAATCAACACCTTCTTTACCGCTAGCAGCATATGCGCAAAGCTATGTTGATAATTGGTATGGTGAAATATCGATTAGCTTAGAAAATGATGATTTGGTGATGCAGTTTACTCATACCCCTTTACTAAATGGCAGCCTAGAACATTACCAACACAACACCTTTATTGTCCGTTGGGATGATCGAACCTTAGAAGCTGACGCCTATGTAAACTTTAATCTCAACCCTGATGGCACTATTAACTATGTCACCATCGAAGCGGTGTCTAATGCGACAGATTTTAGTTTTGATTTTCATGATTTAAAGCTACAGCCTAAATCTGCTAAGTCGTATTAGTTACACCGCAGTATTTTGATAAAGCCGATAAATCACCTGTCCGGCAACTTTTTCTTTTAAAAGTTGCCAATGACTTGGCAAAACTTGTAGGTTCGTATCAGACTCCATTTCAACATATATTAAAGCATCTTCATCTAAGCCTTTTTGGCACAAAAGTTCAGCTGCCTGTTGAGCTAGGCCTTTCCTAAAAGGAGGGTCAATAAAAACTAATGAAAATTCTTGTTGGTTTGCTTGTAAAAAATTCAGCGCATTTTGTTGTATAACGTGAATGTTATTGGCTTTCAGTAGAGCTTTATTATCGCTTAATTGCTGGGCAGCAGCTTTATTTAATTCGACTAAGGTGACTGATTTGGCACCACGCGACATAGCTTCAAAACCAAGCCCACCAGAGCCGGCAAAGCAATCTAAACAATCTGCGTCTTGAATATAGGGCATGAGCCAGTTAAACACCGTTTCTTTCACTCGATCCGTCGTCGGACGCAATCCATCTGCCATTAATACCGGTAATTTTCGGCCACGATGTTGACCCGCAATAATACGAATATGGCCTTTTTTGGCGTTTTTATCTGATTGTTTTTTGAGTTTGCTCATAACTTAAACAGCTTTTGTTTTTTGTCGGCAGGTTAGGTGATACTATATCGACAATTTTATCCTTGTTTACTCGTGAATACCAACTGATCTAATGATTTGTTCAACGGAGAACTAACTTTAGTGAAATGTTTTTAATAGTAAACGTACACCTCAAATTAATATTGTAAATACATCTATGTCGAAGAAGAAAGGTATGTTTTCCTGGTTAGGTCTAGGTAAGAAGCAGCAAGAAGAGGCTGCCCCTGTCGTTGAAGATATTAACGAAAATATCGCAGCAGAGGTTGAGCAAAGTAAAAGCGCAGCTCAATCCTCAACGGCTAGCGAGGTTAGCTATGAAGAGTTGATAGATAATAATAAGCAATTATTGGCAGAAGTTGTTGCTATTGATGATGCTATTATCGAAGAATTACCTGCAGAGCCAGAGCCAGAGCCAGAGCCAGAGCCAGAGCCAGAGCCAGAGCCAGAGCCAGAGCCAGAGCCAGAGCCAGAGCCAGAGCCAAAAGTTGGCTTTTTTGCCCGCTTAAAGCAAGGTTTAACGAAGACTCGCCAAAATCTTGGTGGTGGGCTGTTTAGTTTATTCAGCGGTAAAAAAATTGATGAAGAGTTATTTGAAGAACTCGAAACACATTTATTACTCGCCGATGTAGGGGTTGAAACTACCACTAAAATAATTGATTCTTTAACGGAGTCAGCTTCGCGTCAGCAGTTAAAAGATGCAGAAGCTTTATATGATTTATTAAAAGTTGAGCTGAAAAAAATCATTGAGCCTGTTAGTCAGCCACTGGTCATTAAATCAGACGATGGCCCTTTTGTGATTTTGATGGTGGGTGTCAATGGTGTAGGCAAAACAACCACTATTGGTAAACTCGCTAAGCAATTTCAAGCTGAAGGTAAGTCGGTGATGTTAGCAGCAGGCGATACTTTCCGTGCTGCTGCGGTTGAACAACTGCAAGTATGGGGCGAGCGTAACGACATTCCAGTTATTGCGCAACATACCGGTGCTGATAGCGCGTCGGTTATTTTTGATGCTATTAGTGCGGCAAAATCACGAGGTATTGACGTGCTAATTGCAGATACCGCTGGGCGTTTACAGAATAAAAGTCACTTGATGGAAGAGTTGAAAAAAGTCGTACGTGTGATGAAGAAGCTTGATGTTAATGCCCCTCATGAAGTGATGTTAACCCTAGATGCGGGAACCGGACAAAATGCGTTAAGCCAAACTAAACTCTTTGATGAAGCCGTCGGCTTAACCGGCTTAACCTTGACCAAACTTGATGGTACCGCAAAAGGCGGGGTTGTGTTTGCCGTGGCAGACAAACATGCCATCCCTATTCGTTACTTAGGGGTTGGTGAGGGCATTGATGATTTGAGGCCATTTAATGGTAATGATTTTATCGATGCGCTATTTACTTCTGAAGCACAAGATTAATAAGACGGCTTATGATCCGATTTAACAACGTTAGCAAAACATACTCCGGTGGGTTTTTAGCACTTAAGCAGGTGAGCTTTACTATTGCTCCAGGCGAAATGGCGTTTTTAACCGGTCATTCTGGTGCAGGTAAGAGTACCTTACTGAAATTAATGAGTATGATGGAAAAGCCTAGCGTTGGTAGTATTGAAATTAATGGTACTGAATTATCTACCATTAAGTATCAACAGATACCTTATGTGCGCCGCGGTATTGGTATGATATTTCAGAATCATAATTTATTATCGGATCGTACTGTCTTTGATAACGTTGCATTACCTTTGATTATTGAGGGTTATAGCCACAAAGAAACGCGTAAACGGGTTGAAGCGGCACTTGATAAAGTTCATTTGTCGAGCAAAATAAAATGCTTTCCTAATATGCTTTCGGGCGGAGAGCAACAAAGAGTTGGTATCGCGCGGGCGATCGTTAACAAACCACCGATATTATTAGCTGATGAGCCTACGGGGAACTTAGATCCTAAATTATCGTTAGAGATTATTCGTTTATTTGAAGAATTTAATGATATGGGCATCAGTGTTCTAATCGCCACTCATGATTTAGGGCTTATTGCGCGGATGAAATATCGTACGCTGACGTTAAAGCAAGGTCATATGATCACCGATGGTATTGTTGATGGTTTACAAGCAGCAGGTGATTTCAGTGCAAACTAATTATACTCGCCAAAGCAACCATCAGCTTGGTTGGACTGGCCGAATTACCGCACGAGTTATTCGTCATTTACAACAAGCGATAGGCAGTTTAGGTGACTTATGGCGCACGCCTTTCACATCAGTTATGACGGTATTGGTTTTAGGTATTAGTTTAACATTGCCGGCAACGTTGCATCTTTTTGTTAAAAACACGCAAACTATCACTGAACAATGGAACTCGGCCTCTGAAATCACCTTATTTTTGAAATTATCAACCTCAGACAAAGCTGCACAAAACTTAGTACAGCGCATTCAACTCTATCCTGAAGTTGCTAACGTGGTTTATATTTCTGCTGATCAGGCCTTAACTGAATTTAAAGTGATCTCGGGATTTGGCCAAGCATTAGAGTATTTAGATGAAAATCCATTACCTGCAACATTATTAGTCACACCAACAAAACGTTTTAGCCAAGTGGAAGCAGCTCGTGAATTATTGCTCAAATTAGAGCAGGAGCGTGGCGTTGAACAAGGTAAATTAGATTTAGAATGGTTGACTCGCTTAGAAGCGATGGCCGCGCTCATTGAAGATGTTGTTATAGGAATTGCCGTGTTGTTGTGTTTGTCTGTGGTATTGATCATAGGCAACACTATCCGTTTAGCCATACTGAATCAAAAAGATGCTATTGCGGTGATGAAATTGGTCGGCGCTACCGATAGTTTTATTCAACGACCATTTTTATATGCGGGTGTTTGGTATGGTGTACTTGGAGGCTTTGTTGCGAGTATCTGTGTTGCCATTTTAGCCAGCTACCTTTCTGGTGCATTAAGCCAATTAACTGACCTTTATCAAAGCCAATTTGTTTTATTGGGTTTGTCATTTTATGAATTAATAATGTTGCAATTGATGGCGATAGGTTTAGGTTTGTTGGGCAGTTTTATTTCCGTACGTCAACATATTCGAGCGATTGAGCCAACAGCAGATTAACGCTTAAGTCAGTTCAACACTGAGCATTTCATCGGCCCAAGTAATTGCTGAGGTATGTACGGTATAACATTGTTCATGAGTTAACGCTAATTGCTGGATCAAAACGTCACTTTTCCCCCAGTCCCCCATCTCAACACTACGTGCTAAATTTAGATAATTTGCTAAATAGTTATTATTAGCGATCAATGCTTGCTTAATATCTGAATGGATTGGCAACATTTCTAATACTGTTTCTAACGCATGATCTAAAATACCATCGATAAATGATAATATGCCGGTTAAAAACGCTTTAGGTGGGTTTTCTTGATTTTTTTGTAATAACGATATTTGTTCACAAAATTTAGCTCGAATTAACGACAAGCGAATAATTTCAGTGGGCTTGTTCTGATTAAGATCCGCTAAGGCTAGTAAAGCGATAAACTTTTTCAGCTCTATATCACCAATATATATTAAGGCATGCTTCAGCGAGGTTATCTCTTGGCTTCTGCCGTAACAAGGGTTGTTAATAAAACGCAATAGTTTATAAGTTAAACCAGGGTCTGAGCTAAATATTTCCCCCATAGTGTTAAAATCTAATTTTTCACTGCTAGCATGGCCGATTAATTCTAAAATATTCTGTTTAGTACTGGTAATTTTTTTTTGTTTAAGCATTTCTGGTCTTGCAAAAAAATATCCTTGAAATAGTGTGAATCCTAATAGTTTTACTTGCTCAAACTGTTGTTCTGTTTCGACTTTTTCAGCAAGTAACGTCATTTTTGAGTTGTCGTTTGCACGAATGAATTTACTGATGTTGAGCATAGAATGCTGCAATATATCAATTTTTATTAGGCTAATATAGGGAAAAAACCGTTGCCATTTCGGATCAAAATCATGGTCATCTAAAGCAAGTATATACCCCTTTTCAGATAACAGCTTACATGCTGCTAATAGGGCATCTGTAGCAGGAACATCTTCTAATATCTCAATAACCACTTCATTGGGATCTAAAAAGCTTGGAAAATTATTAATCAAGGCATTGGAATGAAAATTAATATAGGCCGGTAAATTGTTGGTAATATTTTCGACACCTAATGTGAGGTGATTATTGCTTAATATATTCGAGGTAGCTTGGTCAGGATCTATGTTTGGAAAGCAATTACTTTCACCGTTTCTAAACAGCAGTTCGTATGCAACTACATTTTTATTTAGATCTAATATCGGTTGGCGGGCAATAAATGAATACATAGTACCTCAAATCAGTGTCTTCTATAAAACAGATTTTTTAATCTGTTTTAATAGTTATATAAGGTATAGGTAAATTTTACAATAGTGCTAGTAGGAGATCGCAACAAATGAGTATCAGTTTCACTTTGTTTGGTTTTGCCATCATTATGTAATTTAAGAAAATTTTAAAGTTAGTGACAAAATTTAACAAATTATTCATCTAAAAATCGAAACAGGGTGTTGTTTCCCCCTGTCTTCTACGCTAATGTTGGCCTATAAAGTCGTGGTAGCGGGTAAACTATGTTATTATCACGAGCTAGATTAGATAGAGGAGTTATTAAATGAGTGAATCAATGCAATCAATGGCGTTAACTGTTCCACATAGTGGCAGCATTGAAGCATACGTGCAATCGGCGTATAGCATTCCAATGCTAACTGCTGAAAAGGAGCATGAGTTAGCAACTCGTTTATATTCTGAAAATGATTTAAAAGCGGCACAAGAATTAATTATGTCGCACCTTCGTTTTGTTATCCATGTTGCTAAAGGTTATGCTGGGTATGGTTTACCGCAAGCCGATTTGATCCAAGAAGGTAACGTAGGCTTGATGAAAGCCGTGAAACGTTTTAATCCTGAAGTGGGTGTTCGCTTAGTTTCATTTGCTGTGCATTGGATCAAAGCTGAAATTCATGAATTTGTGCTAAAAAATTGGCGTATTGTTAAAGTTGCTACAACTAAAGCACAGCGTAAATTGTTTTTTAACCTACGAAAAAATAAAAAGCGTTTAGGTTGGTTTAGCAATGATGAAGTTAACAATGTTGCTGAAACATTAGGTGTTAGTACTAAAGATGTACTGGAAATGGAATCTCGTATGAGTAACCAAGATCAAGCTTTTGAGTTATCAACCGATGATGATGATAATGCCAGTGCCAGTACTTATTCTCCTGCACAATACTTGGAAGATAAACAATCCGATTTGGCTACTGAAGTAGAAGATTCAAATTGGGAGCAACATGCTAATAAGAGATTGAGCAATGCTTTAGTTAGTCTTGATGAGCGTAGCCAAGATATTATACGTACTCGCTGGTTACATGACGAAAAGTCAACTTTACAAGAGTTAGCAAATAAGTATGAGATCTCAGCTGAACGTGTTCGACAGCTAGAAAAAAATGCCTTATCAAAATTAAAAGGTGCAATGGCTGCATAACCGTTAAATATTTTTTAAAACCGGCTTTTGCCGGTTTTTTTATAAGCAAAAGATGTTGTTTATTAACTGCTTTATATCAGCCACACTAATAGAAATTTATAAATATTATTTCAAATAACATAACTTAATTTATTAGTTTTTTAATCTGTTAGGCTGACGTTGTCGCTTTTATTACGGTTAATATTGAGCTAAAAATACACCTATATAATTAATGGGTTTAATTAGTTGTATCAGGGTCTAGCCAAATAATTTTATTTTGTTAGACTAGCCGTACAAAAATAATACTAATAATAAATGGAATTTCCACCATGGAGTCGAGGGCGAAGGAAGATATTCATGCGATACGCCAACTTCCTAAATTAAAATCGCTACTTAAAAAGTATCGACAACTTAAAACCATGCAATCGGGTTTATTGCAGCTGTCTGAATTAGCCAGCTCAGTAACGGATATGGATGCGTTTTATCATGCGCTTGAATCAGTGATTAAAACGTTACTGGTTACTGATAGCTTCCATATAGCACTACTAAATCCATCTGAAAAATTACAGTTAACCTATTGTCATAACCCTGTGGAAATGCGCTTGCGAGAGCATGTTGATCTAGCTAATTGGCGCAAAAGCCTTACCGGTTTAGTGTTATTACGTCAGCAGCCCATACATTGCTCAGCCAAAGAAAGAATGGCGCTTGCTAAAGCGGATGAAATTGTTCTCTATGGTTCAGTATGTGTAGATTGGCTTGGCGTGCCATTAAAGCGCGGCAAGCAAGTTATTGGTGTTATTGCTTTACAAAGTTATGATGAAAAATTGTACTTTTCCGAACGAGACTGCCAAATATTAGAGTTTATTGCCGAACACTTGGTGACTGCAATAGATAGAGTGCGCAGTCGAGAATTATTAGAGTCGAGCATTCGACAGAGAACACTGAAGCTGACGCAAACAAATCAACAATTGCAACGCGAAATTGTTGAAAGACAGCAGGCGGTTAAAGCCCACCAAGTTTTACTTAACATTTCAGAGTTAATGGCAAAATCGCAAGCAATCGAAAATTTTTACCAAGCGTTACACCACGAAATAAACAAATTATTACCAGCAAAAAATTTCTATATAGCGTTATTATCCGACGATAAAAGTCAGTTGGAATTTCCTTATCATTGTGATGAAAAGCTACCACAGCCAGAAACAAGAATGCTCAGTAACGGCTTATCTGAATTAGCGATAACGAAAGAAAAACCGATCCTGTTAAGTGATGGAACGGTGTATACTTTGGCGTCACAAGGCGAAGTTACACAATGTGCTTTCACACTACATTACCCTGAACATGAATTACCTAAGGCTTGGCTGGCAGCACCTTTGTCTGATCAAGGTGAAGTGTTCGGGGTCATCGCGATACAGCATTATCAAGATGAAAATGCTTACCATAGTAAAGATCTCGAACTTATGCGTTTTGTTAGTCACCATATTTCGATTGAAATATTACGGCAGAAGGTGCAACAGCAAGCATTGCAAAGTCATGAAGCGCTTGAACAAATAATCAGTAAACGGACACAAGAACTGCAAGCGACGAACTTGAATTTACGTATGCAAATTGAAGAACGCAGAAAAGCGGAAGCGCGTTTGTATCATGACGCTCATCATGACGCGTTAACTCAACTGCCCAACCGGGCAATGTTTTCAGACCGTTTAAGCTATTCTATTAGGCACTTAAAACGTCACCCAAACCAAAGATTCGCGGTTTTATTTATTGATTTAGACCGCTTTAAAATGATCAATGACACTTTAGGGCATCATGCAGGTGATCAATTTTTAATTGAAATCTCTAATCGTTTGCGAGTTTGTGTCCGCGATAATGACATTTTAGCTCGGTTAGGTGGTGATGAATTTGTAGTATTATTAGATTCATTACAATCACTTGAAGATGTAGAAGAAATCGCATCACGGATTATTAGTTCAATCGCACAACCTTTTGAACTTGATGGTCACACCTTGTATTCAAATGCCAGTATTGGCATCGCACAAAGCCGTGTTAGTTATAAAGACGCCAATGAAATACTACGTGATGCCGATGCCGCTATGTATCAAGCAAAAAGTTTAGGACGTGGTCGATACGTTTTCTTTGATGATAGTATGCGTGAACAACTTATCGCGAGCATGACCCTTGAACAAGAGTTAAGACAAGCCATTAAGAGTAAGCAATTCGAATTGTATTATCAGCAGATTTCAGACTTAACCTCAACAAAAGCAATTGGATTCGAAGTATTGTTACGTTGGCAGCATCCAACGAAAGGTTTGCTGACGCCGAGCGAGTTTCTGTTTATGGCAGAGGAAACTGGCATGATTTTAGACATTGAAACTTGGGTGATCGAAGAAGTTTGCTTGCAGTTGAAATTATGGAAACAGTCAACGGAATATAAGCACACCTATATTGGTGTTAACTTGTCAGGCCGACATTTAACGCAAGCTAATCAATTAGCAAAATTGATGGAATTAATTAGTGTTAATACTATTGAGCCTGAGCGATTGATTTTAGAGTTTAACGAGTCTGCATTTGCTCGACATACAGAGTTAGCGTTAAAAGGCTTACGAAAATTGAAGGAGTTTGGCGTTAAGTTGGCTTTAGACGATTACGGTGCAGGCTTATCATCTTTCAACTTTTTACATA
>Ga0070748_1001042_pt1 | contig 13113 bp, 15 predicted proteins | sample VirMetDEL_Nov_12_FD_77015 | JGI IMG/M metagenome (GOLD analysis project Ga0070748, IMG submission 77015) | Aqueous microbial communities from the Delaware River and Bay under freshwater to marine salinity gradient to study organic matter... | ecosystem: Environmental > Aquatic > Marine > Coastal...
ATTTAGAGCCGCAATATCTCGCTGTGTTTTAATGCGATCCTCTGCAATCCTAGTCTTATCGGCTAACGCCGCTTCTGAAACATCAATTCTCTGTTGCGCGGTTAGAACATCATTGCGTTCTTTCTCACGATCAAACTCTTGCTTGGCTTCAAACTCAGCTTCCTTGCGCTGCAAGTCAGCCGCTTTTATCTGAAGCTCTTGGTTTCTAATTTCCACAAGAGGATCAGACTGCTCAGGTGGCGTAACCGCCTGTACAAGCTCTTCAGTCAAATCAGCAATGATCTGTGCTGCAAGAGCGTCAATCTGAGGCTTAAACTGAGCCATAGGATCAGGTGGAGGTTGTTGTCCCTGCATCTGCCCTTGCTGTTGCATCATCTGAGATTGTTGCTGCATCATCTGCATTTGCTCTGGAGGAATCTGAGACATAACTTCCTGTTGCGCCTGCGCTTCGGCTAACAGGCCAATATGCTCCTGTATGTGGCCCTGTAGAGCCATAATAGCATTCGGGTTAAGCTGCATGGCAGGAGTAGACATAACAGCCATGTGAGCCTCTATGTGAGCCTCGTGAGCCTGATCTGGGAAAGCCTGTAAAGGAGCGCCCTGCAAAGCCAACTGATTCTCCTTTGAAGGATTTATAGGTGGCGGTGGGGGAGGAGGTGGTGGCAAAATGCCATCAATGTTGTTTACGCCCAGCGCTTCGTACATTTTACGATACGCTTGATACAACCCCTGTGGGCCACCGTGTATCTGTGGATTGGACTGAACCAACTGCAACTCTGTTTGTGCTAAGGCAATGCGCTGGGACATAGAAAAGATGTTGGGATCAGAAACAGGTAAAACATCTACACGAGAATCAAAGTCTTGTGAAAATATCTCAGGACCCATTTGAGCATCAGCAGGGTAAGGATATGCAGGAACACTCTCAGCAAAAATCTTTGACAAAAGCTTAAACTCAATCTTCTGAGAATAATGCAAACGCTTGTGGATTGCAGACATAACCTTAGTGCCACGCTCCATGATCGCCATAGTAGTGCCAACAGGAGTGTCTCCACTCATCTCGCCAATCTTCATGTCAGCCATAGAAGCAAATCTGCGTCCAGCATCTACAAGAGTGCCAAGAAGATTATAAAGCGTCCCTGAAGGCTCCTTGAAAGGGAGGGGCATCAAAGAGCCTTGCAGGGTGCCACCAACCACATCAATATCGCGGAACTCACCGGGCTGAAGGGGAGAATCCTCATCTCGGATACGAGCGCCACGGGCTTTAAAGCCTGCTGGGAGGTTGGAGAGCGTACCTGCATCAATAAGCTGACGCAGGATAGACGTTGAAGCCTGTGCTAATCCCCCAATCATATGAGTTAAACCTAACCCATAAAAACCTAACCCCGGCAAAAATTTATAATGTACAAAATATTGCTTTGCTCGTTTCATTTCATCCATTGGATCGTAGTTCCTACGAACAGACAAAACATCACCAGAATCAGCAACAATAGTTACGATATAAGGAAGTCTTAATCCTGTAGGCTCTCCGTCTTCACCAACATCCTCAAGTCCCTCAATATCAAGAGAAGTATGAACCTCATACAATGTAAGTTCTTCTGAAGGACCAGAAGGACGTATTCCTTGGATTTCGTCAATTGACTCTTCAACCTCATCCATAGCCGAATCTTGGCCCTCAGACTCAGAAGGCAAGTCAATGTCACGGTAAAAACCAGCAAGTTGCAGCTTCCGTATTTCGTTTGAATCCATAGTCAAACGATGTGTAACACGAGGAGAAGAACTTAAATCACTCGCGCCATAAGGAACGATAATGTCTTCTGCATGAATAAACTTGCTAACCGCACGACCCTTTAAAGGATCAGAGTAAACTTTTTTAAACGTAGAACCAATGACAGGAAGATAAAACAACATCTGATCCAACTCTGGATCGTATTCTTCCATCTCATAGGTAATCATGTAATTCATGTAATCTTTAACGCGCTCTGCCTGCTTAACAAGCATTTCATTCTGCGCACCAATAACCTGTGACCTAACAGGCCCACTAGCAGGAAGAAGTTCACGATAAGCTTGCGCTTGGAACTGTGTAACACTCTCAGCTAATAGCGGGTGGATAACGCCAGAAGAACCCTCAAACGGCTCAGAACGATCCTCAGTCTTCATTCCAAGGAACTCAAGACCTCTTTTATAAGTGTCTTCCCAATCCTGTCGGGAAGCTAAATCATCATCAATAGAACTAACGATATTAGAAGAAACAAGGTTTAACTCATTTTCCTCAATAATATCTGCCAAGTTTCCATCAAACTCAATCTCTTCAAGAACTTCGCCTTCTTCTTCATACTCTCCAACAACTGCGCTTCCATCATCAAACTCAGTAATACCGGGAGCTTGAGAAAGAAGTTCAGGTAATTCTATTATACGACTGTTGTCTTCAACCATAGGCTCATCAGGAAGACCACCAGCACCTAGCCCTTGTTCAATCGCCATCTAAACCTCCTGTTGTAGTGTTCGTATAGCACAACAACTTAATATTCTTCAACATCTTCAGAAATTACCTGTCCACAAGTAGGGCAAGTAATAGAAATTTCTTCAGGCTCATCTTCGTCAACAACGTCTTCAACGATTAAAACCTCATCTTCTGGCATGTCATATTCTGGCATGTCATCATAAGGTAGATGAATGTCTATGGTTACTTTAGGCATCACTTCACCCCAGAAAATCTAGTTCCGCGAAGTGCTGCACCACCACCACGAGCGTTACCAGCACTCGTTGCGCCTTCAGTAGAAGCTGTCTGAGACTTCGCGTAATGCTCTTGCATAACGCCATTAACTTCAACGCTACCACCTTCATTGAAAAATCCCATTTCATTACGAACATCTTTTGGCAACTTAGGAAGGCCCTTGTTGCCAGATGGGACAGGCTTTAATTTCTTAGACATTATTTCATTCCTTTATATGAGCCGCCACGACCTTTCATGACAACACCCATCTTGGGTTTCTTAGTTTTTTTGGTTACAGCGCCACCACTTTTCATCATAGATGCTGGTGGGAAGGCTTTGCTTTCAGCGTCTTTGTTTTTCATTTCTCGCATACGAAGAATCATTTCAAGAGCTTTTTCTTCTTCAGGAGAGAGGTCCATGTCACCACCAACACCTTTACCTACAGATGGTATGCTACCAATTCTTTTTCTATCAGCATCTGAAATGGACCTTTCAGAACTACCAAAACCCGGTGGACGGGAGCGTGGGCGAGTAGAGCCACCCATCGCTTCTTGCAAGGCCCTCATAATTGATTTTTTATCTACTCTTCCAATTTCTTCGGCCATAATAATCTCCTATGATTGCCCTTTAAATTTTGGTCCGCGACCTTTCATAACAGCACCGCCATTTTTCATCGCTCGAACCGCACCACCTTTGTTAAACTCATCCATACCTTCTTCTAACATTTCAAGAAGATTTTTTTCTCTTATTTCAAGAAGTTTCATTTCTTTAGCGCTGGTTTTGGGGCTAAACATTTTTTTGTCTAAATCAGACAATCTATCTAAAATACTGTTTCTACTTTTTTTCGCCATAATAATCTCCTAATAGTATTCCCGTTTTTCACGGAAAAATGCTGCATCTTCATCTTCATCATAGTCACTTGGAGTGGTAATGAAACCACCTTGCCTAAATCGTAGTATAGCCTGTGTCATCGAATCAGCCAAGTCATCATGTTCACCATTCGGAAATGATGCACATTCTTCCATAACTAAATCAGAGAAATTAGTCTCTGGACACCAAACCATGCCGCTTTCAAACACAGGAGCGCAAGCGTGCATACGAGTAAACTTATCAGCACCACGGCTCGGAGTAAATGGTGTTACAGGAATACCCATCCTGCGAAGCTCCTGAGTCAACGGCATACCACTCGCCTTCTGCTCAACTAAAACCATGTCAGGCTCATATAACTTGTAAGACTCTAAAGCCTGCTCCTTTAACTCTGGGAACTCCCAGCGTCCTCTCTCAGCGTCCAAAAGAACAATATGCTCCTCTTGCGTCTCTTCATTGTGGAATATGCCCCAAGTCGTAATAGCACTGTAGTCAGCCCTATCACTCTTACTAAACGCAGTGTCGTAACTCTGAATGATATAACTACAAGGGGGAGGATCTTCCTTCTCCCATATGTTCCACCACTCACGCTTAATAATCGCACCCTCTTCAGCCGTGGGGTTCTGCATATACTGCGCATTCCACTTGCCAACAGGGATAGAAGCCTTAACACCCTCTAATTCCTCTAAGCCCCAATACTCAGGCCACAAAGGCTCGCCAGAAGGCATAATCGCAGGAAACTCAACAATCTCCCACTTGTCAGCGCCCTTCTCACTCTGCTTAGATAAAACCTTCGCAGTTAGGTCACGAATACTCCAGCGCGTCATAACAATGATAATAGCACCACCGGGCTGTAAACGCTGTCGTGGGCCAGAAGTGTACCACTCATATATGTTATCTAAAGCAGTGGAGCTTAACGCATCCTGCTCAGAAACAGGGTCATCAATAATCGCCAGATCCGCACCACGACCAGCCAAAGCACCGCCAACACCAACAGCGTAATACTCACCGCCCTTGTTCGTACTCCAACGGCCACTCGCCTTCGCGTCACCAGCCAAGCTAACTTCAGGAAATACATCCTTGAAATCTTCGCTCTCAATTAAATTCTTGATCTTACGACCAAAACCAACAGCCAACTCAGCCGTGTGTGTCGCTTGAATGATCTTTAAATCAGGACGCCTGCCCATAAGCCAAGTCGGAAACAAATAACTCGCAAACTCAGATTTAGTATGACGAGGCGGCATGTTAATAATCAAACGCTTTAACTTGCCATCAGCAACCGCTTGTAGCTTCTCAGCATAAATCTTGTGGTGCCTGCCCTCAATAAACTGAGGCCAAACATGCTTTACAAAACTCATGTAGTTTTCTTGCTTCTCAGTCCTCTTGTCCAACGTAGACAAACGCTCAAGCATAGGAGCAACCTTGGCTAACTCCTCGTCAGTTAGAAACTTTGAAAAATCATCAATGTCTTTCATTGTTTCTTTTGTCTCCCTAAGAGCCTAGATTCGCAAGAAAGTTATCAATGTTTGGAGTAACCGAACCACCTTGCGCAAACTGCTTGACCTTACGGACCTTTACGCCCTCAACCTCTGGCTTAATTGGCATATTGTCAATTGGAGGTGTTGGAGTGTCTGGTCTTACCGGGCGAGGTTTAAGTATTGGCTGCGTATCTTCACCTCCTGATGAAGCAATAGGCATACAAATGCCTTCCTTCGGATCAAACTCAAAACCCTCTTCGCAGATGTTAAATTCATCTTTATCTTTTTCTCGAACGACTTCTTTTGAAACCGCAACAGCACCGTCTGGAGTATTCCTGTATTCGTTGAAACCCTCTACAACATTGCCTTCTGCATCAAAAACTCCCTGTAAGGTAGACCCAGCGCCTACACCAGTTCCTGAGTAAGACATCGTTCCGTCAGGGTTCTCTGTCCCTGTGTAGTTATAGTTGCCAGTAAGCTCTTCCAGCTTCTCAAAATTAGCATCGCCTTCAGCGCCGGGGCTAATATCAAGATCATCCTCACTACCGTAGGCGTAAGTCCCTGTTTCCTGCAAAGCTTCCATATACTTTTCAGCTTTAGTCCTATCCATCTCAGCAGGGTCAACAAGGCCATATGTTAAAGAACTAATGCCAAAGTTAAGAATGTTGCGCAAAGCCGCCGCAGCCTTATCCATAAAGCTATATTCCTTACCATCTAAGGTAACTTTCGTGCCGTCCTTGCCAGTTATAGTACGGGTCTTGTCATTAAGAGTTTCAGTAAACGTATCGTAGAATGGATTAATGTCAGAACCTACGGGGCTGTACTTACGGTAGTCAGCAATCTCTGTTGCAGTAGCCCCATTCTTTTTCATCTCAGCTACAATGCCATCTTGATACTTTTTAGTCATAGGCTCAGAGCCTAAACGCTTCACAACTTCCGTAAGTTGTGCAGTTTCAGCAGCATTAGGCGCAGATCGGTACTTGGTACCTTGGTCTTTATTTTTATCTTGAACTATTTCTTCAGCAAGAGCATCTAACCCACTTTCCTCACTTCCAGAAGAACTTGTAGAAGTCTTAGCTTTAGTATCTGCTAAATCATCTGAAAAACTGTCCAACCCACTCATGTCTATATTTCCGGGGGATTCTCTAAAATCTTTAGCTTGTTCTGTTGTATAAGAATCAAACGGATTAACGCCAGAACCCGTAGCACCAGCGCCAGTGGTGTAATAATCAAGGGCTGAATCTTGAGATGGGGAAAGTAAATACTCTCTGTCATCTTCAATAGTTCGACCTGAATCTTTAGCTATTTCAGAATCAAGAAGATCTAAACCAGAAAGACTTTCTTCTCCCACTCCAAAATAATCATCCATACTTTCCCTAGAAGAAAAAGGACCCAAAGGTAAATCATCTCCACCAGTGACAGAAGCATTAACAATGCTTGGATCAATTTCGTCCAGAGTAGCTACCTGAACGTCACCTGAAGTATCTCTCGCTTCTCTGTTAGATTCCCTCTGTGCCGCTAAACGAGCTAATATTTCACCAGAAGTTTCACCAGTAGTTTCACCAGTAGTTTCAGCACTCGCTAATTGTCTTGATGCTGGACGCAAAGAAATATCAGGCGCTAATGAAGCAACAGCAGTAGTAGGCTGGTCATCTCCGTAAAGACCCTCAATCGCAATGCCCTCAAACTCATTGCCAAGGCCCTTTTCAAACTCGGCAAGAGTTATATTGCCATCTAAATAATCATCAAAACTGCGCTTGTCGTTAATTAAATAACTGCCAATTTTCTCCTGAGTATCCTCGTTAAACAACGCATTCGGATCAATAATGCCATCATTAACCATCTGCTGAAGATTGCTACCAACAACTTGGTATTTGCCAACAGGAGTCGATATTCTAGGGCTACCGTCATCGCGGAAGAAACCTCGTTTCTCGTTAACACCCTGAGAATAACCAGCATAAGTACCATCGCCACGTTCGTTTTGAAAATTTAAAATCTCCTGAACAGTCATCTGTGTAGGCTTAACGTCAAAGTTAGTCTCTTGACCGCCAAGAAGACGGTCATACCCGCCCTCATCAGAGGTACCCTCAACTGTAGATACACGACCCTTAACCTGATCTAACATAGAAGCCTTTAAAGCTTCAGGCTCCATGCCGCCACCAATAACAGGCTGTCCACCGCCATATGCAGCTTCCTCATCCCTAAAAGTAGTAATCTCTTCCTCAGTAGGAACGCCGTTGCCAATAGCCAAATTAGTAATAGCCTGTGGAGTTGCGCCAGAACCTAAACCAGAACCGTCAGAACCATAGCCAAGCTCAGAAAGAAGAGCAGAAGTCTCAGCAGAGTCAGTGTTAAAACTACCAGCAGTGCTGTAATCAACGCCCTGAGATATAGGATTGCCAGTGGCAAAAGCCATAGCCTCTTCGTAGTTATTAAATCTGTTCGTTACTGAAGAACCAGATGGATCAAGTATTTGATACTCTACGCCACCGGGCTGAAAAGATTTTATTAACTGACTGCCATCAGCCATAGCCCCATAAGTATTCCCTTGGGCTATCTCCCCTGTGTCTGCATCGTAATTGTTAGAAGGAGTAAAACCCCCAATAGAAGGATTGTTAAAAGGTTGCGCAATCTCATTAGAACCTAAAGTTCCAGAACCCGGATTAAAGCCATACTCAAAACCAGAAACAGCAGTGTCATCTTCCATTTTCTTATAATCATCAGCGGTATACTGAGCAACTTGAGCATCAACGCTCAACGGACCCGGAATAATATTCGTCAAACCCTGTTCAGCAAGACCAGCAGTTAAATCAGCAGACGTATAATCATCTTCATCGTCATCGCCAAAATCATAAGTCACTTTAGGCTTAAGCTTTTCTGCTGCTGCTGCTGCTATCGCTGCGTTTTTTAGGTCCCGCGCTTTTCTTGCTTCATTTTCTTTGCGCTCACGACCACCGCTACCGCTTTTGTTACCGCTAACCTCAAAGGTTTTGTTTCCAGCGGTACTCGCCATACCCTGACCATAATAGTAAGAAGGAATGCCGCCGGGGCTGGGAACCGTAGGAGCGTCCTGACGGTAATCCTGAAGCATCATCTCCTCTTCAGGATTAATATAAGCCAACATATGAGGCTGATCCGCAATCATCGTCTGACGAGGAACACCGCCACCAGAAGCATAACCCATAATCCCATTACCACTAGCGCCACGTTGTTGCATCATCGCTTGTATTCGGTTCATTAAGTTTTGATCCATTATGCCCTCATAAGCCTTAAATTTTTATGTAAAACCATTAATAACGGCCTAAACCGCCAAATAAAGGAATAACGCCGCCATTCATCATCTGAACAGGCGCACTCCCAACATTCGCATTATCACCAATCATACGGCCAAGCTGACCACCGCCAGCCATCATAGTATTAGGAGGACCAACCATAGGTGGTACAGGACCCATAGCTGGACCCATAGGACCGCCAGCAAATTGACCGAAACTAGGCTGAACACCACCCATAGGAGGTGGAGTGTTCATTTGCTGTTGCCTCGCCATAAACGCAGTCTTGCGTGCGCCCAAAGAACCCTTGAACTTAGCACGCCCTGAAGCGCTACCGCCATAACCACTAACCTGTGTAGATAACTGATTGGCACCCTGTGCAGCTTGCGGAATGCCGCCCTGCGGTGGAGGAGCCATGCCCATGTTAGGCATCTGCGCTGGAGCCGCCGGAGGTGGACCCATCTGACCGCCCATAGGAGGTCCCATAGGTGCGCCGGGCGGTGCTGGAGCTATAGACTTTACTGCTACCATAGATAAATCTCCTGAAATTTATCGCAACTCTAGCAACAATTTAAAATTTAATCAATCACCTCTAACAAACCATTCTTAATCATCAATATGTCTCTTTTTATACTGAGTAACTATTTTGTAAATTCTGTTAGGAGATAAATCATACTCCTTCGCTAAAGACTTTGGACCCTCACCAGACTTACGGCGAAGATATATCTCCGCATTGCGATCCAACTTCTCTTCGGAAACCTCACCCATTCATAGCCGCCTTCCTAGCAGCAATCGCGTCATTGACGTTTGAAAACGTACCCAAATTAACCTTGCGACCATTAATGTTAGCAGACGCACGCCACTTCCCACGATCCTTTAAAAAACTCACGCCCTTAACCCCAGACGTATTTGCTTTGCTCAATCTAGTATTCATAGTCTGCTCCCTAGCCGTAACCTCACGCAAATTAACAATCCTGTTATCACAACCGTCATGGTTAATATGATCAACAGAATTAGGCCAAACAGGATAATGACCGTGATACAAGAAAAACGCCACACGATGTGCAAACAACTTCTTGCTAACGCCCATGTACGAAAGACTGCCATTTAAATAATAACAAGTAGAACGCTCAGTCTTTACTCGGTTATTTAAAATTAAATTTCCGCTGCGATCCTTGTTATACTTAGAAGCAGAACCCGCAGCACTCACAAAAGAACTGCCCTTACCAGTATCATAAAAATCCTCTGGTAAACGATCACAGGCATATATAAAACCACCCTTCGCGTCATAACGATACAACCTACGCATTAACTCTAAATCTTCCCACCAACCCTTGCTAGACATATGTAACTCCCTGCGCTTGCTTCGGATATGGAAGTATCTCATACTTTATAAGACCCATCAAATCCTTGCGCCGTTTCTTTTTAGCATTAATATAAACATAACGATGCTTGCGTGGCCTATCCGCGTAGTAAACATTTTCTGCACCATACTTATCTCGTACTTGCTGCATGTTCATACCATGTGCGTAAGTAGTATGGTGCTTATGCTCTAAACCCTTTACCTTTGGGTCCTTAAACTTTGCAGATAATCCACAGTAAAAAAAATTTGCAGCTTGGTAAATAGTACCAACATGACCCGCATCAATCTCAGCAAATGTCACGATGATTTCCTTGTCTACCATTCTCAGAGACTGAGCTATAAGAAAACTTGCAGCATTTTTAGGCGCATCATCTTCCGTCCATAAACGTGTTAATTCATAAACATTACTAGCCTGATCATCACCGCACACACCCCGCCTAAGCGTGGTAGACGCACTAACGCCATAGGTCACTATGCCAATCATACATTTGCTGTCAAACAAACCAAAAGCCATGCTAATTGGTGGAACCCTGTGCATATAATGCCTATCAATTATAAACGGCAACGCAGACCGCCTTGTAATTGGCCTTACAGTGAGATCAATACTTGAAGCCATAATTTCTCCCTTATATTCCATTCTAAGTGGTACGTTATGGGAAGATAAGGGAGCCGTCAACGGATTTTTTGAAAAAAATTTTTCGACTCCCTTATGGGACCCATAGAGGGTAAAAAGGTTTTTTGAGGTGATTGTTTGAGTGAAACACTGTGTAGGGCGATCACCCGATAGTCAAAACATATAAGGGGGGGCCAGACATCATAGAACCCGATTTTATGACATTTGCTCAGATTGGGTAGGGTACCTTGGAAAAGCAAAAAGCCCCCACTGAGGAGGGCTTTCCGTCGGTCTCTGTTTATTTATTTAGGCCCTAGCGAATGTAATTCTATCCATGAATGGAACTGTTTCCCCATTAGGCAAATCCACAAACCAATTGCCTTTGGTTTGGTAAACGCCAAACCCTAAACCAAATTGGTGCGAAGATTGGTTAAGCTTCTTTTTTGTCGTTACTGTTTCCCACCCTCCACTACGCAATGTAATTGAATGTTCAGACCATTCTACAATGCAGGTTTTATGATATGTAACGGCCCCACCATTGGCCGTTTCAGTCCACATGGTTTTATAGTCGCTCAGTTGATTATATGCGTTTCGCTGTTTCATTTTGTTAGCTCCTTTGAGAAATAGGCCACATATTTTTTAGCCTCTTTATAAGTCCAGAATTCATGAATGCATCCACAGTCTATAACGTGATAAACCCTCGCACCGTTTTCATTTTTTAAAGATGTGATTTTCATTGGTATTTCCTTTTTTGCTAGGTTTGGGTTTGGTATTATTGAGGCAGGCCGCGAGGGCCTGCCCTATAATATCAATTAGCACGAAACCATTTTATTAGTGGCCTTGTCGCGGATCATAATATCTGTGCAGCCGTAACCCGCGCCCCATTCATCAAGGGGTTCAAATAAGCCTTCGCTCTCATTATCGTTAGAATAGCCGCGAGCGTATAGAATATGATCATCATCATATAATTCAAAATAATGCGGGTAGTCTTTTTTCTCTGATGCAGTCCTATCGCGTGACTGCTCCATTTCAATTACGTTGTGAGTGATGATGTAATTTGTCATTTGGTAACTTTCCTAAATATGACGCACCTAGCGCCGTTAACGTACCGTTAGTTTAACGATAAGATTTCTTATGTACAAGTAAAAAAGGTAAAAAAACTTATCTTATTTTGAATAGGGGGAAAGGGTTTTTATATACTAATACCAGCAAACGCACCTTCCACCCCTTCAAAACGGCTTAGAATGAGTTTTTGGGACTTTATGGGAGAAATCAAGTTTTGTGATCACAAATATCTGTTTTGTGATCACGTTTATTTTGTGATCACAAAAACTAAAATATGTGATCACAAACTTTAAAATATGTGATCACAAATATGTGGATATTTTTGTGGATATATATAAAGCCCGATCCCGACCCGATCCCGATCCCGATCCCGATCCCGAACCCCGATAGGCCCGACCGATTGGTCAGGCCCGATCCCGATTGCTTAGGCCCGATGCCCTACCCAACCGACAATTGATTGGGTTTTACGTTACAGCCATACGACCTAGCCCGATTGCCGTAATTATTCCAATCGTTATAATATCTAAATTGGACTACATCGTTATCTAATATCTCAAAAACTCTAACGTCTAAGCCCTTAAATTTAGGCTCTTCAATTAAACCACCATTGCCGTTAGATGATATTCCGAACTTTACATCAATCATGATTTTTCCTCCACAATTGTATGCGCCAAAGTTACGTTCGCGCTAGTAGTTGGGTTCCCGTTGTTCACAATAAAAGTATATTTGTGTACATCGCAAGCAAGAACGCCAAAACGATGAGCGTCGTGAAACTTGCTAAAATGGCCCTCCTCCTCCATATCTACGGGTTCAGAAGTACCATATTCTTTTACCATATATTCACAAAACTCTTGAAATGGTTTTTCATCTTCATATTCAAAACTTGAAGTATCATCATAGAATAATGCAGTGGCCCAAAAATTAGGCAATTCGTAAGTTACAGTTTCCATTTTATTTTCCCTCCACAAAGGTCAATGCGCCTTGACGTTCTGCATTATGGCCGATTGCACGAATTAAAACGCTGCTATAAAAACTTGATGAACAAATCCACTCGTCACAAAACCTTAAAACAAATTGTGGTTTATCTTTACCAGTCCATTCTTTTTGGATTGTATAGCGCGAGTCTCTTTTAATTGGATTAACTAACATTTTATTTTCCCTTTTTTCTAGACTAATCCCACAATATCCCACTTAACTTGGGTTGTCAATAAGAAAAATAAAAAAACTTATCTAAAATTTAAAAGAAATATACCAATAATCCCAAATATATTCGTTTTGATATATGCGAATATAAGCCCGATACAAGCCCGATAGTTCATTTGCCTACCCCGACCCCGATTAATCCCGATCCCGAACTGTAAGGCCCGATTCTGTGGCTGTGCGGCTCTGTTAGCCCGACCTCTCCAAGTAATTCACCTACGAGACGGCTTCGCCGCTATCGTATGTTATGTCGATTTGTTCGGGTTCTGTGGGATTTTGCTCAGGTGTTACGTCAATCATGCGATCTTTAGCACGATCCATGAACTCTTGGAGTTGTTCCACGATTTGATCTCGTGTGAGGGTTTCAACATTTTCGTGGGTTACATGGCTACGAGCTACCATAAGACCAGTTACTTTGAGGCGTAATTCTTCGGCTTTGATTGCGGCTCCGAAGTTCCCAGCCTGCCATGCTTCATCTCTGAGCCTTTGCATATCCCGCACAGATTTGGTTATATTGACACCGTACTTGCTTTCAAGCTCATTGC
>Ga0070748_1001044_pt1 | contig 13112 bp, 11 predicted proteins | sample VirMetDEL_Nov_12_FD_77015 | JGI IMG/M metagenome (GOLD analysis project Ga0070748, IMG submission 77015) | Aqueous microbial communities from the Delaware River and Bay under freshwater to marine salinity gradient to study organic matter... | ecosystem: Environmental > Aquatic > Marine > Coastal...
ATTTGTACGTCCATTGCCCCACAACCCAATAGTTGATTGGCAACCTATAGACCAAAGCTTAGCTATAGGTCGAAGTCAGGCTATAGCGCAGCAGAAAGAGAATTGGCCTATAGGCCAAGTTAGACCTATAGGCCAAACAAACACACCACTTTTTGCTTGCGCAGCAACACCGCTACCTAGCGAGTTTGAGCCTGCATTAAAAGCGATTAATAAATGGATGGAAAATTATCAAGTCACAAAGAAATTCGAGCCGTTATTAGACAAGGCTAAAAACGCAGATATTCTTGAGCTAGATTTCAGTTCAAACTCAGTCTTTAGCTTTGGTGACTTACGAATTCCCTCCTCTGAAATCGAGCGCTACAAAGCGATGATTGCTGAAAATGAAAAGGCACAAAAGATCAGTGTGGCGGTTGCGTCAGTTATCAATGAAACCAATAACCAAAGAGAAAACCAACTTCATACATTGGTAAACCGCATCCTCGATAAGCACCCCTCAATCGGAGCCAAAGATACTTGGCGAATTATTGAAGAAGATAATGATAGGGATGAAAAGCTGTTCGATACAGACCATATCATTCTAGCTATTGATGAAGATTGTATAGAGTGGCGAAGCAGACATGGAAATGAAGCGTCATGTAAGTGGATTTCATTTCACTCAATGCTTACCAAACTCAAAAATAAACGTAAGAGCTAATTAAGCTAAGTCGAGCGAACTTCCAAGCGAACTGAGCGAAGTTCTCGCTTGAATCCAAGCCAACTCCGAGCAAACCTCAAACCATTACCCAACCAAACTACAAGCGAAACACAACCGAAACACCAAGCGAACTACAAGCCAACTCACAAAATTTGTCAGTAAGCCCTATTTTTTATCGCTAAGCCGGTCGCTACAAAACCTCCCTTTATCTTTGCCTCACATTCAATCAACACCTGTGAGGTACAAGATGAAACATAGTAGTTCAGTAACCAGCTCTAGAGCATTAACCGAAAACGAAGCAGCAACCTATATCGCTATGAGCCGATCTTTTTTGGCTCAATCGCGTATGGATGGCAACCGCGACAACCGCACCCCCGCTCCACCCTTTATCAAGATTGGTCGCTCTGTTCGCTACCTACGCGAAGACTTAGATCGCTGGCTTGATAACTTCATGAAACTTGAACACTTGGGACAATGCTAAGTGAGCAAGCCAATGGAGTTCACAGTAGATCAAGCGCTGACGATGACCGAAAAATACGGAACCTATGAGTGCCGTAAATTTAGGGAACACATTTTTAGTTCGCATGAAAACCTAAATTTTTCGCTGGCTTCGCATTATGTGCGGATAGCGGAGAGCCAAGGTTATGTGGAAGCCAACCGAGCGCTAGGCAAACTCCATAAGTTACTGACCCTCGGTAAAAACTTCCAAGGGCTTTATATCGATTCGCCTATCGAGCAAGTAAAGCAATTTGCGAAATGTAGATCCTTGCAGATCCTCGCCATTTTTGAAGGCTGTAAAAAACGCTATGAAGCGGGTTATGCCCTCAAGCGAGTAATCAAAATTTTGGACGATTGCGATTTAAAGCTACCGCTAAAAGATCCCGCCAATTCAACCGAGGAAGAAATAGCTTCAGCTATGGCTCGCTGCTGTGATCCTGTTTGGTGGCGCAGGCAAATCCTAAACCGCCAAAGCCAGATGCTTGAGTTCGTCAACATCATTCTAGGTAAGGTCAATATCAAAGAAGGCATCTATGCCAGTGATTCGTGTGTTAAACGCAAATTAAGCCAATGGGAGCGCAATAGACAGCTATTGGCCGGACTAGAAGCGGAGAATGAGCTTGGTCAGGTTTTTACGCTGCTAGAGCTTGCAGAGCGCGGCGTATCTAATTTGGTTAATCGCCGCAATGAACTGATGACACGCATGAGAGGTTTTGAGGAATATGCCAAAGAGCAAGGCGATGTAGCTGTGTTCTATACCTTAACCGCCCCTTCTAAATATCATAGCTTTTGGTCTAAGCCTTGTATCCCAAACCCTAAATTTAAAGACTTCAATCCAAGCGACACCCAGCAATACTTCAACAAAGTTTTCTCACGTATTCGCTCACGCCTAGCTCGCCAAGGTATTCAGCCCTACGGATTTAGAATGGTAGAACCACACCATGACGGCACACCGCACTGGCACATTTTATTTTTCATGAAACAGCATCAGGTGGCACAAGTGAATGAAGCAATTAAACGTTATTGCCTAGAAGAAGATGGCAACGAAAAAGGCGCGCAAGAACACCGCGTTAAAATTGAATTAATTGATTACACCAAAGGCTCTGCCACTGGCTACATTGCAAAATATATCTCCAAAAATATTGATGGCCAAGGCGTTGGCGAAGATAGCTATGGCTTTGATGCAGTTACCAGTGCAGTACGTGTTCGCGCATGGGCTTCTACATGGAATATTCGCCAGTTCCAGCAGATAGGTGGCCCAAGTGTCACCGCATGGCGCGAAGCAAGACGCTTTGCCACTCAAGATAACGCAGCCGATATTCTTGCCACGATTGGTAGTGAAAAACTTGAAGCCTTAATTGCTGCAATTAATGAGAGCGACTGGAAGGGATACATTGAACAATCAGGCGGCGCAACCGCACCACGCAAAGAGCAACCCCTAAGAGCTTTTCACGTGCTGAAAGAATCCCTTAATAAATACGGCGAAACCGCGAAGAAAATTTTGGGGATTATGTTTGGCGATGTAGTGGAGCTAGTCACTCGCATTCATATTTGGGCAGTTCGCCCTAAAGCACTTACACAAGAAACTTCGCATTATGGATTTTGCTCTTCAATAAGGGGCGCGAATGCGCCCCCTTGGAGTTCTGTCAATAACTGTACGCAATAAATTAATTGAACTCTCTTTCCTTTTCTTGTAGAAGACGAAGCATTAATGCGCAATTAATTGAAGTCTCGTTCTCGATACTGATAACAGCCTCACTATGCAACGGAGAGAGATCTAATCCTGCCAGCCGTCTCTTGCTTGCTTTTCGTCCAAAAGAAAATCGCCAACTATGCAACGTATTAAACAAAGCCGCATAATAAAGAAGATCATTGTTAGAGAGACTCTGCTTTGGAACCAGCACCGTGCATGAATCACCACCATTTCCTTTTGGCAAAAAAGTTGAGAGGTGCACAGTGGCGTGCCCCAACCCAGAAATACAGATTGCTGGACCTGCAAAAACCTTGTCGTCATCAAATGGTTCCACATATGAAACAACACCATTATTCATTTCTGTATTGGTGACAAAAGGTATTTCGCCCGCCAAGTAATCATCAGTACTTTTTGATTTTGCTGGCGTCATTTCAAACAAAGAAGAAATAAGCATTATCTAAAACCCTTGCGAATTTGCTGAAACACAAGCTCAGAATAAATTGAGCTCATTGATTTCTTTAAAACATCGGTATCTAGTGTAGCGTTATCTAAGTACTGCTGCGGAATCAGCTCTAAACTTGAATCATTAACGTCTATAGTTTTAGCTTGTATAATTCCAGGAATATCATTTATAGCGCCTCCCTCAATAAATAATTTAATGTCACTTTTCAAATTATCTAACTGACTCTCATTCCCGTGAGGCAGTCTGCGCTTTTTAAGCTTTGTGAAACCGTCATCAGTAATTCTTACAAATAAAACTTTCGAGCTAGGCGCATGATTCCCCCCACCCTTTTTAACTACAATTATTACAGGCTCGACACTTGCTTGGGGGTAAAATAATTCACTAGAAAAACTAATTACAGAAAGTAGAGTATTACTTTGAAGAAGCCGTTTTCTCCAAGCAAGATCCTTTCCACCTGAATACATTACAGAAATCGGGATGACGCAGAGAAGAAGTCCGCCCTCATCCATTTGATTGAGGGCATGCTCGATAAATGTAAACTCCTGTTCATCATCTCGCTTAAGTGCAAATGGTGGATTCATTAATACTTTTGTTACAGGCTTTCTTTCCCCAACATTCTCTTGATATTCTGCGCTTAATTCACCATTTCTGATTTTTCTATTGAGATTAATAGCGAGGCAGTCACCATTAATAATGTTGTTTTTTCCGTCCCCGCGAAAAATCATATTTACAATAGCCAACGCTGCTACATTTGCTTGCTGCTCTACACCAAAAATCTTGTGTTTTTTAAACATTTCCACAGAATCAGGATCACTTACTCTAACGCGATCATACGCAGCCACCAAAAACCCTCCCGTTCCGCAAGCAGGATCATACACAAGGTCATTAGAATTAATATCTAATATATAGCTGGAAAACTCTGTTATATGGCGGGGAGTTAATACAATGCCAATATCTTTCGCACCGTTGCCATACTTCAGGAAAACCTCATAAAATTTCCCCAAAAGATCCTGACTCCCATTCATTGCAGCTTTAATATTAATTTTTCTTAACAAGAAAAACACTTTCACAACAGCCGCTTTATATTTAAGTTTTGAAGCCTCTTCCTGCGGCAACTTAAGCTCAATGTACTCTGCAAACTCTCTCTTTGCGTGATGAATAAGAACATCTTCCGCCCTATTGTTGATGTCTTTTATAAAAACTATGGGAGACGCATTAAAATTTGGAAGAGTATCGGAAACCATAGACAAAAGCACTGAAGACATGACTGTTGCACGTAGGTCTTTATTTATCGATGCCTTGTGAAGTTCTTCATTAATTTGCTCAGCAATATTAAGCAGCACCATCTCATCTGTTACGAGCTCATTCAATATATGTGTACGATTATCTATGAGATAATTAGCCTGATCAGGCGATAGAAATCCAGTTATTACCTTCCCATTATATTCAACAACTGATACCTCTCCATCAGCTGAAATGTATCCTGTTTTAACTAAATAACCATCATCATCATTCCCAGCAACGCCTGTAACCAAATAAGCCCTTATTGAGTCGGCTTTATTAATATCTTTTGCGTAATTAATTGCCTCAGCGAATGCAACATCAATTTTTTCAATTGAGCTCTTAGCTTCAACAACCCAAAAAGAGTCCTCTTTGACTTTAACTACATATTCTGGCTTTTGTCTTCCCAATCCTTCAGCAATATCTGGATTATCCAAGCACTCCTGCTGAGTATAAAGCTGCCCGTCGGCCTTTCTATTAGGGTTACGCGTATTCCAACCAAGAGTACTGAGGTCGTTCTTAATGAATACGTATGAAGCAAATTCAGATGCTCTAGGCATATTTCTATCTATTCCTATTAACCAGAGTAATTTATAACTTTTATAAATGTCTTTGCAGCTAAAGTTACAAGGGCTTGATTTTTTCAATTTAAGCTGCAGCTTTTTAACTGCACCAATACTGCAAGCGTAGCAGGCAAATAAATGAACATCATCTCATGACCTTGTTGCTAGATCATAATGCGTTTTGTATTTAGCCCTCCGGCTCATTACAGCGCATAACAGATCCTCTCCCTTTACCCAACAATAATTTCTCCGCACTAACATAGTCACCCCAAGTAGGCTGCAGAGAGCCGAAATAAATCAACATCCAACCGGCCCCAATAATAAGTAAAATCTCAATGAACGAGTCGGCCCCCAAACAAGGATATTTGTTGGACTTAATATGGACTTAAATTGCAGAAACAAAAAAGCCCGCTATTAAGCGGGCTTTTTAAGTCGTTGATTTACAACGATAATTTGGTGGAGCTAAGCGGGATCGAACCGCTGACCTCAACACTGCCAGTGTTGCGCTCTCCCAGCTGAGCTATAGCCCCAAATTCTTTGACGTCCTGTCCAAGTGGCGCGCATTGTAAGTAGCGAGACGCAGGGTGTCAAGCAAAAACTAAGCTGAACACCTTGCATTTTTCGTCGTTAAATCAAGTGGTTAAGGATTAACCGCTGCATCATCAACTACTACGCCGAGCTTGTTGTAGACCTTTTCTAAGTCTTTTTGTTTGTTTTTGCCAAAGCCACCAAGGCTGTTGACGGCGTGGCGCAGGCGAGCGCGGCTCATGTCTGGGCCGATAATTTCCATTGAGTCCACCACTGAAAAGGATGCGGTAGTACCTGCAATGGCGACAAAAATGGGCGCGAGCGCGTCTTTGAGCTTGATGCCCATTTGATCGGCGAGCAGTTTGAGCTCGCCAAACAAAGCATCGCGCTCCCAGGTGCGCAGGGCTTCCATGCGCCAAAGGGCAAATTGCAGATATTCTTTTTGCTTGTCCAGGTCGAGCTTATTGCCAGCAAAGCTGGCTTCGCTGAGCGGCATCATGCCGCTTACTAAAAATCCAGCTAGGGGCGCAAAGTCGCTCAAGGTGGTCATGCGCGATTGAGCATGGGGCAATGCTTTGATGAGCATGTCTTTATTGAGCGCCCAATCGTGCAAGCGCTCGGCGAGTTGCTCGACACTGAAGTTTTCGCGAATCCAGAGGCTGTTGAGCCAGCTGAGCTTTTCCACATCGAAAATCGGGCCACCGAGGGAAACGCGCTTGATGTCGAAGTGTTCCTGCATTTCTGCAAGCGTGAACTTCTCGCGCTCGTCAGGCATAGACCAGCCCATACGACCGAGATAGTTGAGCATGGCCTCAGGCAAAAAGCCCATGCGCTGGTAATAAAGAATGCTGGTGGGGTTTTTGCGCTTGCTGAGTTTAGATTTATCAGGATTACGCAGCAGCGGCAGGTGGCAGAGCACTGGTGCCTGCCAGCCAAAGTATTCGTAGAGTTTTAAATGCTTGGGAGCGGAGTTGATCCACTCTTCACCGCGAATCACATGGGTGATTTTCATGAGGTGGTCGTCCACCACGTTGGCGAGGTGATAGGTGGGCATGCCGTCGCCCTTGAGCAGCACCTGCATATCCACTTGCGACCACTCAATTTCAATCGTGCCGCGCAGCATGTCGTCTATGACACAAGTGCCCTCTTCCGGGATTTTCATGCGGATAACATAGGGCTCGCCCGCCGCCAACTTGCCCTGCACGTCCTGCTCAGAAAGCTGCAAGCCACGACCATCATATTTTGGTGTTTCACCGCGCGCCTGCTGCTCAATGCGCATTTGATCCAGCTCTTCAGCGGTAGCGAAACAATAAAAAGCGTGGCCTTTTTCCACCAATTCCATGGCGTATTTACCATAAATATCCATACGTTCGCTCTGACGATAAGGGCCGTGCGGGCCGCCTACATCGGGGCCCTCATCCCACTCCAAACCCAGCCAGCGCATGCTATCTAAAATCGCCTGCTCAGATTCAGGCGTACTGCGGGTTTGATCGGTATCTTCAATACGCAGTAAGAATTTACCGCCATGCTGGCGAGCGAAACAGAGATTGAACAGCGCTATATAAGCAGTGCCTACGTGCGGGTCGCCAGTGGGCGATGGAGCAATACGGGTGCGAACTTCAGACATGAATGGGCCTTTATACAATCGACAAGATAATGATTAAAATAGAGTTAATAAAAGAGAGGCGGGCATTATACGCTTTAGCAAAGAAAAATAACGAGCAGCGACCAAGCGTGCGCCATCTACCATCTCGTCACACTCCTTCACCGCGTTACCTTACAAAACACCCATAATGAACCCAACAAATTAAATTGCCCCTACACTTCCTGTAATAATCCTTTGTAGCACGTTGCCCACCCTAGTTTTGCACCTGCCCTCCCCAAAAAAACAGAGAAGCAGATCGAGAAGCACGATAGATAAGTACATTTGTTAGCCAGAGCGAACCAGCCAACCCAGAATGCACGCCCACCAGCTCCTGCAACTAAGCCATATCGCCACCAACATGAGAAGACATACATGGTCAATTCAACACCTAAACTATTGGAAAATCACCCACAGCCCAGAGCGAATTTGCTAAGATAGCCGCCATCAAACGACACCCAGAAAACTTTAAAAACCACATGAGAGCACTGCAATGCTGATTCAAGCTCCAATCTCCCTTGGCGAGTTAATCGATAAAATTACCATTTTAGAAATTAAAGCGGTGAATATTAGCGATGCCGCCAAGCTTAAAAATGTCACCCATGAACTCACCATTCTCAACGAGAAAGTAGCCAGCCTGCTTGATGGCGAAGGCGTAGCGAAACTAGCTCCGCTGCAGCAGGCTCTCAAGGATATCAATCAAGAGCTGTGGATTATTGAAGACGATATCCGCGACTGTGAATACGCCAAAGACTTTAGCGATAAGTTTATTCAACTCGCGCGCGCTGTTTATGTCACCAATGACAAACGCGCCACGGTAAAAAAGGATATTAATCTCGCATTTGGCTCTGAATTAATTGAAGAAAAATCCTATAAGGATTATCAGTAATTTCCAGTGAGCACCGCTCCCAAGTGCTCGCCTTTTCTGCCTCGCTAGCACAAGAATCGCCGATGAAAATTTTGATTGTTAAAATGTCCTCCATGGGCGATATCTTTCACACATTTCCCGCCATTTCGGATTTAAAAGCGCACTTCCCTGACGCGGAAATACACTGGATAGTCGAAGACAGCTTTAAAGAAATTGCGGCCTGGCACCCAGCAGTAACGAAGGTCATTCCCATAAAATTGCGCCACTGGCTCAAAGAGCGAAAGCTCAGTAGCTGGCGCGAATTCAAAGACTGGAAGCTCGCCTTACAACAAGAAACCTATGACTATGTTGTTGATGCGCAAGGCTTACTAAAAAGCGCCCTTGTAGCGCGCTGCGCCAAACACAAAGGTATTCATGGCTATCACAAAGACTCATCGCGCGAGGCAATCAGTCACTGGCTTTATCAATCACGTTACAAAATAGGCAAAGATCGGCATGCAGTGCAACGCATTCGCCAACTGTTCGGAAAAATATTTTATTACACACCCAGCGAAACCTTAAATTTTGGCATTAACCAAAACTTCATTCATATTGCCGAAAACCCGCGCAAATTAATTTTTATTATTGGCACCAGCTGGGTCACCAAACTCTGGGCCACAAGCCACTGGCAACAGCTTACCACCATGGCCATAGCCGCTGGCTTTGATGTGGAAATTATTTGGGGCAGCCAACAAGAGCAAGACATAGCGCAACAAATTATTGACCACTGCCCACAAGCAACGCGCCCAAGCGAGCGTATGAGTATTACCGGCATTGCCGAAAAACTCGTATCGGCAGCGGGAGTAGTAGGTTTAGATACCGGCTTCTCGCATCTAGCTGGCGCGCTGGAGATCCCTACCATTGCAATCTATGGCCCCACATCACCGACAAAGGTCGGGCTCATTGGCGAACACACCTTAAATTTAGGCCTAACACCTTTATTACAATGTATGCCCTGCCACAAGCGTCACTGTAAGTGGCTGCCAGAAAACAGCAATGCAACACCACAATGCATGAGCGGTGTTAGCGCCGAAAACGTATGGCAAGAACTGCAAAACAAACTAAATACCACCCAAACACTCAGCCCAGCAGATACGAGCCCAAGCCCATGAAACCTGAATCTATCGGCGTTGTAATCACCACCTACAACTCCCCCGAGTGGCTCAAAAAAGTCCTCTGGGGTTTTGAAGCGCAAACCACTGCAGACTTCACTACCATCATTGCGGATGATGGTTCAGGAGACGCAACTCGCGCCGTTATTGAAATGTTTCAGGCGCGCGGAAAATTGCGAATAGAACACATTTGGCATGAAGATAAGGGTTTCCAAAAGTGCCAAATACTCAATAAAGCTATAGCCCAAAGCACCTGTGACTACTTGATTTTTACGGACGGCGAATGCGTACCTGAGCCGCACTTTATTAAACTGCATCAATCACTTGCCGTACCTGGGCACTTTCTTTCAGGTGGTTACGTGAAACTCACCACGCCAGTTTCTCAAAGCATCACCCAAGAAGACATTAAAACCGGTGTTATTTTCAATGTAGATTGGTTAAAGCGACACGGGCAACCCGCCAATCATAAATTGTGGAAGTTAACCAAAAACACTCAACTAAAACGACTACTCAATGCAATAACCCCTACCAAGGCCACTTGGAATGGGATGAACAGCTCAACCTGGACTGCAGACATAAAAGCCTGCAATGGGTTTAATGAAGACATGCAATACGGCGGTTTGGATCGTGAACTCGGCGAGAGGCTCTACAACCACGGCCTAAAAGGCAAACAAGTTCGCTACAGCGTAAATTGCCTACACCTCGACCACCCACGCGCCTATGACAACCCAGAAACATGGAAAAAAAATTACGCCATTCGCAATGAAGTAAAAACATCGGGGCGCTTTTGGGCAGATAATGGAATTGTAAAGAAAGCCTGATAGGATCGGATGGTACTATTGCTTGCAGGCGATGAAAAACGCTAAATTAATAAGAAGCTAGCGTGACAGCCTCGCAATAATTCAATGGATTTTATTGCGAGCCCCTGCTGAAATGAAACTAAAACAAATACCCGAATCACTTATTAAGGCCTATCGACTAAACAAATTAGCGCACGATGAACTGCACGGCGCCGGACCAACACCGCTACCTATTATTATCTCCTTTACATCAATCCCATCTCGCTTTCACATAGTACATACCGCCATACGCAGCATGCTTCATCAAACTCAACCTGCGGAAAAGGTTATTCTATGGTTACATGAATCACACCACGGAAAACTTCCCAAAAAAGTAATGGATCTTATAGGCCCCCGCTTTGACATAATGTTTGTTCCGCTCGACTGCCCACATATAAAATTAATATATGCACTGAATGCATATCCCGAGAAGACTATTATTACCTGTGATGATGATTTGCTCTATCACACAGAATTCATCTCGAGGCTCTACCAATCACATCAAAGCTTTCCTAATGATATTATTGCCAACCAATGTCGGCGCATCACCTACACCAACACTGGAGAAATAAGCCCCTATTTAACATGGCCGAATGTAGAATCTATTGGTTACAGTTCACAAGATTTATTACCACTTGGCTATGCAGGAATACTTTACCCACCGAAATGCCTGCATACTGACGTCACTAATGAAGCGCTTTTTACGCTACTCACCCCAAAGGCAGACGATCTCTGGTTTAAATGCATGGCCACTATAAATAACACACAAACAAGGCGCTCATGCAACCCATCCCCAAACCCTCGCCCCATAATAGGATCGCAAAAAATATCGCTTAAATCAGAAAATGTTCATCAAGACAGGAATAGATTGCAATGGCAGAAACTAACTCTTCATTACAATCTAGACACAACTGCATTTAAGTAAAGGGGAGTTACGCGCGCTAAAATGAGCAATTTATTTGCTTTTTTTCGACTCAACCTCAATAAAATCATCCCAATTACCGATCCTTTCTCGAAGCCAGTTCGTCACCAGTTCAAAACTTTCTGCTGGGGCATTTTCAAGGCTTTGAATACAAACAAAGACATAACTTTCATTTCGCTCCGCTCGAGCAAGCTTACTTTTAATGCGAACCAACGCTTGATCTGCGGGCTTCAATTGCAATGTTTGCAACCTATTATCGATGACAGCTTCATTATTTCTCAATGCCAAGTGCGCAATAATTCCCTCAGGCACTAGCTGCTCCGCAGACCTGAGGTGATGGCAACAATTTTTGCGCGCCACATCTGCATGTTCTTTTTCAAAAAGCTCCCACTGACTCAACTTCCAAGGGTGAGGATTATGTTCCAACTGGAACACCGTTTTAAAGTACCCAAATAAGCGCGCGCTATTTTCTTGAACGCCAATAAACTTTACTCGATCAATAGACCGTGCCACCTCTTTTATCCCCTTCATCTTTTGCATTTGACGCCAAAGCTGACGATACCAACGATGGTTAGATTGCACCTGCCAATGACCCCGTAACACTAGTTTTTGGTCACAGAAAAAAGCATCCGCACCTACTGGACGAATCAAAGCAAAATCATCATTGAGAAACAAAAATTGTTCAGCCAAATTTGGAATGCGCCAAAGCTGGCTCGATATAGACATGCTATTAAAACTAGGCAGACACTCCTCTCGCCCAGAAAAAATTACACTATGATCGACAATTTTTATACGTTGTGCAAAAGGAGTTCCTTGCAGCTTGGTCATGAAACTAGGTTGTTGGTTGTCGGTCACAATAAAAATGGTGCGAATCCATGGCGCATAACGCAGCAATGAAACCACACAATATTCAATTTCACCCACACTATTGAACCTAGCTGGATTAGCTGAATGCGGTCGTGCCCCGCCGATAGAGGTCAAATATCGATTCAGCTTTTCACTATGAAGAGGGTCAGCACCATCAACCCAAGTAATGACGGCATCTATTGGCGAAATTAAGGATGAATTCACAACATTACCTTATCAAGTATTACTTTCTAAAACTAAAAACCATAGTGATTACAGAGCGCAACCCACTGCTGGTAATTACCATCCTGTCGTACATTGGTTTTTTTAAGTGATTCTTTTTGCGAAGATATGATAGGCATAGGCTTATTACCTGGGCAACTAGAGCGACGAGTTCGAGTGCCCGCCAAATGCGACATGGCCTTAAACCATAAATCATCAGCCTTGGGCGTTAAATGCAAAAACAACTCTCGGTTTTGAACATCTTGATGCAAAGAGTTCGGTGGATAAAAAACGCCGCCATAACCTATCGGCATCAACCATGGCTCAGTCACATCGACCCTACTTTCGGTACGCCATTCAGCATAAGGAGCAGGCTGCCCCTCAGACGAAAACGCAATCAAGCGACATTCATGCGCAATAATATCTTGCGGAAATCGCAAATGATCACTATGGAGACGAGCCAACCACGTAGGGTCATACATTAAATCATCGTCGCAGGTAATGACCGACGTGTTAGGAAATGCTTCCAATGAATGTATGAGTTTTCTGTGGGAACAATTAAGGCTCACATAACGAATTTCAAATCTTGGCGAAATAAGCTCACCCAAGGAGACTGGCACCTTATCCTGCAATGCATCATTCAACCAAAGTATGATTTTTTCGGGCGCTTGACTCTGCAAAAGAAGACTGCGAATTGTTAAATGAACAATAGACAATCGGCTTGGAATAGAAGTTAAAGAAACGACAACGGGTATAGAAGGTACGGAAACTTCGCGAAGACGGCTTAATTTAATTCGATTCAACTTTAGCGCACACCACCAAGACGCGGGCAACTCTTTTAACTTCATGCGTATTTCCTACGATTAACCACAACATGATTTAACAACGTTTAATGCAATATA
>Ga0070748_1001046_pt1 | contig 13102 bp, 10 predicted proteins | sample VirMetDEL_Nov_12_FD_77015 | JGI IMG/M metagenome (GOLD analysis project Ga0070748, IMG submission 77015) | Aqueous microbial communities from the Delaware River and Bay under freshwater to marine salinity gradient to study organic matter... | ecosystem: Environmental > Aquatic > Marine > Coastal...
CCACCAAGTCTGCCCTAAAAGTACCTTTTACATGGGTTTTTACTGCGAGATACTGAGATTTTTTTTGAATAAACTTCCGCTGCATTTTTACATCCAATAATGAACGTTTCCCAAATGCACCAATGGCTACTTTTGCTGTAAAATATTGATTTTCCTTCGTTTCAATGATAAATTCATCCTTTATAAAATTTACATTGACAACGGTGTCTTGTATCATGGAAACCCCATTTTCTTTCGCTTTTTCAGCTAAAATAAAGTCTAATTGATAGCGAGAAATACCAAAACCTCCTAAGGGTAACGAGGCCGAAATAAGCTTGCTCTTTGCAGTAGATAATTGAAAATTTTTAATGGATACCGCGCCAAAATCAAAAGGGTCAATACCCAAAAAATTTAAATAGGGTAGAATTTCATTGGAAATATATTCGCCACAAACCTTGTGCTTCGGATAGCTGTTTTTTTCAATAAGAACAACATTTTTTCCATGCCTGGATAGGTGAATCGCATTGCACAAACCCGCTAAGCCTCCACCAACGATTATAACATCTATATTTTTGGTGGATTCTTTCATATTTTATTCTATTAAATCGGCTAATTCTTTACCGACTAAACTTCCGATGGCAACTCCCATGCCTCCCAATCGAACTCCGCAAAAAACTCGCGAGGACAGTGCTTTAACGATGGTGTTTTTTTGACTTCCCACCCCCATAATACCGCTCCAACGTCGTTCTATTTCAAAATCAGTATTTGGTAAAATTACTTTTTTGAGTAATTCCTCTAAACGATTTTGTATCAATGCTGTTTGACCAAACTCTAAAGTTTCTTCTGCTTTAAAATCTAAATTTCTACCGCCTCCTAATAAGATTCTATCATCGATATTTCTAAAATAGTAATAGCCCTTATCTAGATGAAAAGTCCCTTTTATTTGTAGGTTTTTAATGGGTTTGGTTACCAAAACTTGGGCCCTTGCAGGAACCACGTTTTCTTGAATGAGTTGCTGAGCAAAACCATTGGTACTTATGCATAGATTTTGCGTTGTAAAACTCAGTTCTTTGGTCTGAATTTCAACTTGAGATACTTGATCCTCAAAACCTAAAACCTCTATATTATTTATTATTTGTATACCCGCTTTCGCAGCTTTTTTTAATAAAGCAATCATCATCTTACCCGTGTCTATTTGACCTTCCATTTCATTGACGATATAGTTGTTTTGAATATTCTTAAACTGAAATATATTGGCGCTTTCAGTAAATACATCTTGGTTAAATATCGGGTATAATAATTGATTTATTGTGTCTTTTTGAGCAATACAGCTCTCATAAAATGAGTCCTCCTGAAAAAGCTCATAGCCTTTGTTTTGTTGGTAATTAATAGTAGAATCTCCCAGGTTTTTGCGCAATAACTGTAAACCGTTCCAGCGTTTTTGAACCAATTCAATCACTTCTTGCTCAGTATGAGTTTTGAGGTCTTCTATAAGCTCTGACAAACTTCCAAAACAAGCAAATCCAGCGTTTTTAGTGCTGGCTCCTTGAGGAAGCATTCCTTTTTCTAAAATTAAAATCTTTGCCTTTGGATGTTTGCTTCGCAAATGGAGGGCGCAGTTTAAACCTACAATCCCACTTCCAATAATCGTAAAATCGACATTAGAAAACCACTCTTTATATTCCCAATAACTAAAATTCATTTAACTCTTTTTCAAAACATATACTGTTTTCCATTTGTACATAAGGTCCATAATTAGAGGTTTTAACATAATTTGCAGCCTTATAAAGCAGTACGGCCTCTTTTTGTCGTTTTCCTGTCTCTAGAACACATTTTTTATAGCCCAACTCAAAAGACCACCTTTCTAAAGCCTCTAAAATTTTCTTAGCAATCCCTTTTCCTCGATGCTGAGGTAAAACAAACATTCTTTTAACTTCCATGGAGCTGCTGTCATATTTTTTTATAGCCCCGCAACCAACTGGAACATCTCCTTCATAAGCAACAACAACCTGATCCAAAACAGCAATTCCATTAAACTGATTATAAAACGAATGTTCTTCACCATCCATTACTTTTAAATAGGCATCTAATTCTTTTACTAAGCTAACAAAGGCTTTGTCTTTAGAGTTGGTTCGCTTTATCTGTGTCATTAAAAATCAAATTGCAGTTGTACCCAAAAAGGATCTTTCTTTTCGGTATCTAAATTAGCAAAAGAAATGCCTAACAAACGAACAGAATTGGATAATTTTTCTTGAAAGAGCAATTCTTTCACCAAAGGCATAAATTCATCTTGAGTTTGCATAAATTCTGCGACCGTTTTACTTCTGGTTTGCTGAGTAAAATCACTGTACTTGATTTTTAAAGTAATGGTTTTTCCTTTCGCTTTTGACGATTGCATCCTTTTTTCAAGCTCCACACCAATTTTTTCAAGGCGTTCCAATAGGTAAATTTCAGAAGAAATATTTTCATCAAAAGTTCTTTCAGCAGCTATTGATTTTCTAACTCTATCGGGTTTTACCTCACTGTTGTGAATTCCTCTAACAATATGGTAGTAATGGGCGCCAGACTTTCCAAAAAGACGGGTTAAGCTCTCTAAGCTCTGTCCTTTCAAATCATGTCCAGTAAAAAATCCCAAACTGTGCATTTTTGCTGCAGTTACCTTTCCTACTCCATAAAATTTCTCTACCGGAAGCTTCTCTAAAAAAGAAAGTACCTCTTCTGGATTGATGGTTTTTTGACCATTAGGTTTATTGATATCAGAGGCTACTTTTGCAATAAATTTATTAATAGAAATACCCGCTGAAGCCCTTAAACGAAGTTTGTCAAATATTTTCTGTCTAATCTCTTGAGCAATTAAACTTGCCGAAGGATTTCCTTTTTTATTATTTGTCACATCTAAATAGGCTTCATCTAAAGACAAAGGCTCTACCAAGTCTGTGTATTCATAAAAAATTTCACGAATCTTTTTCGAAATTTCCTTGTATCTAGAAAATCGAGGAGGAACAAAAACCAATTCGGGACAAAGTTGTTTGGCAACAACACCACTCATAGCAGAACGCACCCCAAATTTTCGAGCTTCATAGCTTGCCGCAGAAATAACACCTCTAATTTCATTGCCACCAACAGCCAAAGGCAGTCCCTGAAGCGCGGGATTGTCTAACTGCTCTACAGAGGCATAAAATGCATCCATGTCTACATGAATAATTTTCCGAAAAGGAGGGTTTAATTTCATTAGCCAAAAATAATGAATCTATATCAATGGCTTAGAAACGAGATTGACAATCTGATGGCCTTTTCTAAGGCATTTGATACATTGCTTTTTTTCCAAGGATGAGAGGTATTAAAAACATGGTTAGCAGTATCTATAATTTCAAGCTGGCTCTTTGGGTTCCATCCATGCAATTGTTTTGCCTCTTCAATTAAAACAGAAGTGTCTTGATTTCCGTGAAGAATGAGGTAGGGGATTTTTAAATTAGAAACCGCTCTTTTTATGTTTAGTCGTGTTTGATTTTCTAAAAAATCTTCATAAAACTGGTAAAAATGAGGCATTTGTTGCTTAGTTCTTCCGTTCAAAACATATTTTACGCCTTCTTTTTTCCATTGATCTAAGTCTCCAATGGTTGCAGTTCGTTTTCCAAAGTCACAGACCCCAGCCAGTGAAATTAGCTTTTTAACCCGTACATCTTCCTCGGCCTTTATGGCAACTATACCACCACCTCTGCTATGCCCTAGAAGCGAAACTTCTTGCAAATTAACCTCTTGCTGTAGCGAGGGCTCTGTAAAAACCCAATCCAAAACTGCCTTTAAATCATCGAGTTCCTTTGAATAATTATTATTTCCAAAAGCCTCTAAATCTGGAAAGTCAATCGGTTGTTCAACTGTTCCTCCATTGTGTGAAAAGTTAAATTTTACAAAGAAAAACCCAGCTTCTTTAAACATTTCTGCCATCCTATTCCAAGCTCCCCAATCTTTAAATCCTTTATAACCATGGCAAAAAACTAGCACTGGTTTTGCTTGACTATTTTGCCTTGCAAAAACATCCAAGACAATGGGTTTTTGATTCGGGCCTTCAATTGCGATGTTTCTTAGCTTATTCATTTTTTAAAAATAAAAAAAAGCGCATCAAATTGATGCGCTTTTTAAACTTATTTATAAGGAATTTTTAAACCGCTCCTTGATCTAACATGGCATCAGCCACCTTCACAAATCCGGCAATGTTTGCACCTTTTACATAATCTACATATCCATTTCCTTGCGCGCCATAGGTTACACAAGCTTCGTGAATACTGTTCATGATTCCATGTAGTTTAGCATCTACTTCTTCTCTTGTCCAGCTTAATCTCAATGAGTTTTGGCTCATTTCTAAACCAGAGGTTGCAACACCTCCAGCGTTCGATGCCTTTCCTGGAGCAAATAAAATTTTTGCTTTTTGGAAAACTTCAACAGCCTCTGGAGTCGATGGCATGTTGGCTCCTTCCGAAACACAAACACATCCATTTGCAACTAAGGTTTTGGCTTCATCTCCGTTCAATTCATTTTGAGTTGCACATGGTAAAGCTACATCGCATTTTACTGACCAAGGTCTATCTCCTGCTACAAATTTAGCTGTTGGGTATTTGCTTACATAATCACTAATTCTTCCACGACGAACATTTTTAATTTCCATCACAAAAGCAAGTTTTTCTGCAGTAATCCCATCAGCATCATAAATATATCCTGATGAATCTGACATGGTAACAACTTTTGCTCCAAACTCAGTCGCCTTTTCGGCAGCATACTGAGCTACGTTTCCTGATCCAGAAATAACAACTGTTTTTCCTTCAAAAGAATCACCTTTTGTATGCAACATATTTTGAGCAAAGTATACGTTTCCATATCCAGTTGCTTCTGGTCTAATTAATGAACCTCCCCAAGAAGCACCTTTACCGGTTAATACTCCAGTAAATTCATTTCTAAGACGTTTGTATTGACCAAACATATATCCAATTTCTCTACCTCCAACTCCTATATCTCCAGCAGGAACGTCTGTATTTGCTCCAATATGACGAGACAATTCAGTCATAAAAGATTGACAAAATTTCATTACCTCATTGTCTGATTTTCCTTTTGGATCAAAATCAGAACCTCCTTTTCCTCCACCCATTGGCAAAGTTGTAAGCGAGTTTTTAAACACCTGCTCAAATCCTAAAAATTTTAAAATTGATAAGTTAACTGAAGGATGAAAGCGAAGACCTCCTTTGTATGGACCGATAGCAGAATTAAACTCTACGCGGTAACCACGATTCACCTGAATTTCACCACTATCATCTAACCAAGGAACTCTAAACAATAATGTTCTTTCTGGTTCTACCATTCTCTCTAACAATTTCTTCCCTTGATATTTTGGATTGTTTTCTATAAATGGAATTACAGTTTCTGCAACTTCATGTACTGCTTGCAGAAACTCTGGTTCATTTGAGTTACGTTGTTTAACGTAATCCATAAAAGCATTTATTTTAGATTCCATAATTTAAATCTATTTTTTAGATGTTAATATTTTATGTTTGAATAACGGCGCAAAGATAACTATTTTTAAAATTTTTCATTTTAAAAAACACGTTTATTTTCAATTCACTAAGTTTTTCTCAATCGATTTCGTAAACAGCCGAGCACTGCCTTTAGAACTCTTAAAAAATCCTAGGTAAAAATTGATTTAAAAGTCCTAAATTTGCCTTTTAATTATTGATAACAGACCATGTTAGACAAAGTAAAAGAACTGATTGGTGAAGTTGAGGCTTTTAAAGCAAGCTCAAAAGAAGAAATCGAGGCGTTTAGAATTAAGTATTTAGGGAGCAAAGGCTTATTAAAAGAGTTATTCGCTGAATTTAAAAATGTGGATGCTGCGCTTCGAAAAGATTTTGGACAAGCGTTAAACAATTTGAAAAATGCTTCAGAGAATAAGGTGGCCACTTTGCAAGAGGCTCTAGAAAACACGATTGGAGAAAAAACCTTTTATGGTGATTTAACACGCCCACATGAGCCCATTGAATTGGGTTCACGTCATCCAATTTCTATTGTTAAGAATCAAATTATCGAGGTCTTTAACCGAATTGGTTTTACCGTATCAGAAGGCCCTGAAATCGAAGATGATTGGCACAATTTTACTGCTTTAAACTTGCCTGAATACCATCCGGCAAGAGACATGCAGGATACTTTTTTTATCGAAAAAAATCCAGACACTTTACTAAGAACACATACTTCTTCAGTTCAGGTACGCTATATGGAAAACAACAAACCTCCTATTAGAACCATTTCTCCAGGAAGGGTATTTAGAAATGAAGATATTTCTGCGAGAGCCCATTGTATCTTTCATCAGGTAGAAGGTTTGTATATAGACACCGATGTTTCTTTTGCTGATTTAAAACAGACGCTTTTGTACTTCACCAAAGAAATGTTTGGAAAGTCAAAAATTCGCTTACGTCCATCTTATTTCCCATTTACAGAGCCAAGTGCAGAAGTAGATATTTATTGGGGTTTAGAAACAGAAATAGATTATAGAATTACCAAAGGTACCGGTTGGTTAGAAATTATGGGCTGTGGAATGGTAGATCCTAATGTGTTAAGAAATGCAAATATAGACCCAACAAAATACTCTGGTTATGCCTTTGGAATGGGTATAGAACGTATCGCTATGTTGTTGTATCAAATTCCTGATATTCGTATGTTTTATGAAAATGATGTTCGCTTCTTAGATCAGTTTAAGTCGGTAATCTAAAAATCTGTCATTGCGAGCCTGCCTGTCGGAAGAGAGGTTTACGAAGCAATCTTTTTTTAGCAGATTACGTCGTCATTCTTCCTCGTAATGACCACCTTAAAACAAATTCAGCAGAAATGAAAAAAGACATTCAAATTCCCGAAGTATCTAATGTGGAGATTGCTGTAGTTTATGAATACAATGATTTGTATAAAACAGATGATTGGAACATTTATATCATCAATAAAAAAGCAGTTGATTTAGAAATGATTGTGATCGTTTCTCAAGGGTTTTCTGAGAAGAAAACCACCTCTTTACTCCGTAAAAAAATAGATCGTTTGCCAGCAAATTCATTTGCAAAAGTAGAATACATCCAACCAGAACTATTTGCTTTAAACAATCGTTTTCAAGTCTCCTTCTTTGAAGGAAATACCTTGTGTGATAAAACTTTTGTGTTTGAAAAAGACACTGTAAAAGAAGGTGCATTACGCATGATTCCAGAGTTGAATAAACGTGGAATTTTAGCCAATTAATACGTTATAAAAGTTTCTTATAACTGAATGCTAACTGTCTCGTTTTGCTTTAGCTTGGATTCTAAAAAGACCTTGTTTTTGTTAAAGACTTTGACAGACAATAGATCCTTCTCTCTCTTTATGACAATATCAAAGGTTTGATTAAATGCTTTTATATTTCTTAAAGCCATGGAATTCCAACCTTCAGGAAGTTTAGGTGCTAATAAAAAGGTGTTAAATCCAGTTGGACGCATCCCAAAAATTCCTTCGGTTATGACCCTACAGTACAAAGCACTTTCTGCTGACAAGTGTCGTTGATTGCCTTCTGGATACGCTTCTACAGCATAAGGTACATGTTCTCCAAGTAAGCGTCTTTTTGAGTATTTAATTAAAAAAGGCATGGCTTTGGCCGTCTCACCTGCTGCAAAAACACCACGCAATCCATACAAGGTTGCACGATCCCAAAAAGTGGTACTCCCTGCCGCAGAAGCCAATCCATCTGCTGTCCACAATTTGTCAGAAAACAAAGCGTCTATGGTTCCTGCACTTCTATCAAAAATACCCACAGTAAGTGGTGTGCAAATCCAGGCGCGCAAAACATCATTCCCTTCATAATAACGATAGGTTTTATAGCCGGATACTGTTGCTCCAAAATAATTTTCTATTGCTTTTTTCAACTGTTGAGCCTCTTGCAAGTATTCATTTGTTTGAGTCTTAGGAACGCTTAAGGCATCCCCCATATAAGAGGCTGATAACAAGGCGTCGTAATACAACGATGAAGTGTTCAAATTAGCCTTCCCTGCTGGGAAACGGCCTTCCAATTCATCACTATCAGAGCTGATTACTCCATCTTTGTTTCGTTTGCGTTTGGAGTATTCCAAACACCATTCTATAAGTGGCCATAGCTCTTTTGCCGTGTCTAAATCTCCATAGGTCAGTGCAAAGCGCGAAGCCCCATAAGCAATCATTGCCATGTCTCCACGGTCTCCTGCGCCGTTCCAAAAATCGAATCCTTCTGCAATGATAGAACTTGGTATTGGTTTAAACTCAGGGTTGATGTATTTTGCAAAATGACGAAATGAATTGATGGCCGACTCATTCCCTGCTAAATTCCCTAAAAAAGGAAAGAAAGGGTTGGCGTATTCTGCCTGATCATTCGCCCAAATGGCTGCATAATATCTGCCACCTCCTGGAGCATGCATAAGTCCTCCTCTAGTGTCAAAAATGCTTTCTACGGCGCGAAGTTTGGCAAAAGCAAAGGCTTGATTTAAGTTGGCATTTGGTGACTCAAAAACCAGGTTTGAAAAAGTATCCTCAATTAATTTTTTTCTCTTTTTTAATTCAAAATCAGGAGAAACATAGGTTTCTTTGTCTGTAACCAAGTTGCCCGAATATACCAAAGCATAATTTAAAGATTGTTCTGGCTCCAAGATAAAGCGGCCTTTTTTAGTGGCTTTTACTCGAATTTTATAGGCGCCGTACACCCCTTTGTCAGAAGGATTTACAAAGCTTGAGTCTATTACTGGTAGCTCAATTTCAACAGCTTTTTTTGAATTGTTTTTAATGGAAACTTTATCAAAAAACATGGCCAAAGTTGTCGATGGATACAGCTGGTGATTGATCTCAACACCTCCAGCTAATTTAGATTGATAGGCAAGAATTCCTTTAATATAAAATTCATTGGGAGCTTCAATTACTTTTTTACCGTTGATATAAATTTGGCCCAATCCATTAGAATCAAATTCATGCAATAAACTAGCATGCGTATCATTCGGAAGAGTTCGAAGCATCGGAAAAACCAATTGAACACGCTGCTTTAATTGTCCTTTGTTCACGCCATAATGGACAATAGCAGACATTAAAAAGCCACTCATTTCAATATGGTCCATGTGTGTATCGCTAGGTCTTGTTTTCCAAACAATGCCTCCATCATCAGTCAATTGCCACCTCATGGTGTCCTGTGCCTGACTTTGAGTACACAAGAGTACTGAAATTAAAACAAGAGTAATCCGAAAAAATAAGTTCATTGCAAGCTAAATTTAACAATTATCGTTTTGGAAGCGCCACTCGAGTTGGGGTGTCTTCTCCGCTAATAATGGTTTTACTGCTAATGGCAATTGACTTAATAATTTCTGCCATATTCGTCATGTCTAAGGTGCCTATTTCGTCACTTTGCTTGTGATAATTTGGCTCATTATTAGGGGCCTCATCCATCTTTGAAGTAGAAATGGTATGCGCAGGAACACCTAACTCTGCTAGAGTTGCGTTATCGCTTCTGTAAAATAAATTTTGTTTTGGATATGGATCTGGCTCAAAACGAAATTTTGAACCACTTAAGTTTTTTTGTAATATTTTACCCATATCGCTTCTCTCAAAACCTGTTATATAGGCGCTATTGGCTCCCCACTTGCTATCAGTACCAATCATTTCAATATTAAACATGGCCATCACCTTGTCTGGGTTCAGTTGCTTACTAAAATAACGACTACCAAAACCGCCTACTTCTTCTGCTGTAAAAGCAACAAAAATTAGTGTTCGTTCATTGTTTTTTATCTTGCTAAAGTATTTTCCCAACATCATAACGGCAGTTGTTCCTGCGGCATCATCATTGGCTCCATTGTAAATACTGTCATTCTTTTCGTCGGGTTTTCCAATACCCAAATGATCATAATGAGCGCTAAAGACTACATATTCATCTTTCTTGCTTTTTCCTGGAATTACACCAACAACATTCTTTAATTTCTGCTCCTCAATTTTATTTTTAACCTCAAGGTGTATCTTTGATGGGTTGGTATTGTCTGTCAAAATAAATATTTGAGAATATTCCGATGGAAACTTTGCGCGACCAATTAGTCCTGACATTCTTTTAAAGTTGCCGGCATGTGCCTTATCAATTAACACCACGACGTTTTTTTGTTCACTTAATAAAGGAAATACCGTTCTAAAAAGATTGTCCTCTTTTTTAATCTCCATTACTGTAAAATCGGATAGTGTTTCAATCTTTAGTTCAGCAGAACTTGTATTGACGGCAACATTTGTTAAGTTTAATTCTTCCTTGTCCAACCTTCCCAAAATCTCTTCGGTACTTGATTTGATCATGGTAATGTGCTGGAAATAGGAATTGTTCTCTCCAAAAAACTCCAAATTACTCTCTTTAAAATCTGCAGCGATAAAATCTGCTGCCTTATCAATCCCAGGGCTAAAGGTTCTTCTACCTTCCATTGCATCGGACGAAAGAATACGTTCTATTCGTTCTACTTCTTTTGCATTGATAATACTATCTATCTTATCTGTACAAGAATAAAAACTGGTAAAAACTGCTATCGCTACTAAAAATGTTTTTTTCATTGGGTTACTTTTTATGCCTATTGGCGTAATGATTAATTGATGGTTGAGTAAAGGTAATAAAATACTTGAAAATTAAATGAAAACTCTAGCTGTTCTTAAAACATAAATCCAATTATTAAATACAAAATTGTTGTAATAAGCCCTCCCACAATTGCGTAAGGTAATTGGGTTTTAACGTGGTCTATATGATCACTGGCAGAAGCCATGGATGAAATAATTGACGTATCTGATATAGGAGAACAGTGATCTCCAAAAATCCCTCCTCCTAAGGTGGCTGCAACAACAATAGTTATATCTGCTCCATGAATCGTTGCCATTGGAACTGAAATGGCCAACATAATTGCAAAGGTACCCCAAGAAGTTCCTGTAGAAAAAGCAATAAAAGAACTAATGACAAAAATAACCGCAGGAAGCAATTCTGGAGAGAGCCATTCTTTGGTTGCATTGGCTACATAGATACCTGTTTGTAATTCTTTACAGGCATCTCCAATCGCAAAAGCCAATAACATTAACAATGCTAGAGGCATTAACTCACTAATTCCTTTTAAGGTTAATTCAACAGCTTCTTTAGGTTTCATGATTCCTTGAATAAAATACATGATCATTGCTACTAAAATAGAGGCAATGACAGCATATAAAACAGAAGAAGATCCAGAGCCATTCCCGATAGCCTGCGAAACATGATCTAAAAAAGAGGTGGATGTTTTGACGCTTTCCCAACCTGTATAAATTAAATTGATAGGCATCATAAAAACCATGACCCCTAAAGGAACAATCATATTATAGGCTTTGGCCATGATGCCCTCTTTAGGCGGAAAAGAAGTAACTGCATCTGACACCATAGGGGTTGATCCTTCATTCATTAAAAGCCCTGTTTTTAAGGTTCTTTCTTCGGCTCTTTTCATGGGTCCCCAATCCTTTCTTGTAAAAATTACCACAAAAACCATGGCAATGGCAATTAGAGGATAAAAATTGTATTTGATAGAACTCATCATAATAGTAAAAGGCTTCTCTAAACCTTGGGTCAGTAATAAGCCCATGATAAAGGCTCCCCAAGCATTGAAGGGAATTAAAATTGATGATGGGGCTGAACTGGAGTCAGCGATATAAGCAAGCTTTTCTCTTGGAACTTTTAATTTGTCAAAAACAGGCCTGTACAAAGTCCCGACTGTTAATGAACTAATACTCGTTTCTACAAAAAGCAAAAGGCCTGTAAGGATTGCTAATACTTGAACCATCACTCTACTATAGCCTGCTTTCTTGTTTTCAATTTTAACAATTAGCTTGTTTAAAATGTTTATAAACCCTTCTACACCTCTTGAAAACTGAATAAAAATTAACAAAGCTCCTACCAGTGCACTAAACATAATGGTCCGTGTATTTCCTTCTGATTTAAACACGTTTACCATAGCTTCTATCATGGCCAAGGTACCGTCTAAAGGATTCCATCCTTTTATAATTAACCAAGAAAACCAAATTCCAAACAATAAGGCGATATACACTTGTTTGGTTCTTAGGGCCAAAATAATGGCAATAATCGGTGGTAAAACCGAAAGAAATCCGTAATCCATATATTCTTTGTTTATGCTCTAAAGGTACTAATTTAAAGAGAACTTAAAAGTGTCATTTAAGTTGATTAATTAACGCTAATGAAACCTTGGGCTTTGCATTTTTTTGTAAATTGCTTGAGTATACGTATAAGCATTATGTCAAACTCATATATTATCGCTTTAGATCAGGGAACCACAAGTTCTAGAGCTGCGCTTATCAATGCAAAAGGAGATCTTATTGCTATGGAGCAACAAGAGTTTGCTCAATATTTTCCTAAAACAGATTGGGTCGAACACGATCCATTAGAAATTTTGGAAAGCCAGTTACTCACCTTTCAAAATCTACTTAAAAAAACAGGAGTTAGCGCTTCAGAAATTGTAGCTATCGGTATTGCCAACCAAAGAGAAACCACTGTTGTTTGGAATAAACACACCGGAAAACCCATTTATAATGCCATTGTTTGGCAAGATAAAAGAACTGCAAATATTTGTGAAGATCTAATTGAAAAAGGGCTCGAGGAACATATTAGAAGGACTACAGGCTTGGTTGTTGATGCTTATTTTTCGGCAACAAAAATTCACTGGATTTTAAATCATGTTCCAGGTGCAAAACAAGCAGCAGAAAAAGGAGATTTGCTCTTTGGAACCATCGATACTTGGTTGTTATGGAATTTTACCAAAGGTAAAGTGCATGCAACAGACTATAGCAACGCGTCCAGAACGCTTCTGTATGACATTCAAAACCTGTGTTGGGATCCCATAATGCTTCAGGCTTTAAACATACCTGTATCCATGTTGCCAAAAGTGAATCCTTCATCGCATCTTTTCGGTAATTTCGAAATGGATGCGCTATCAATTCCAATCACAGGAATTGCCGGTGACCAGCAAGCGGCACTATTTGGACAAGCTTGTTTTAAAAAAGGGGCTGCAAAGAATACCTATGGAACCGGTTGTTTTATGCTCATGAATGTGGGGACACA
>Ga0070748_1001050_pt1 | contig 13081 bp, 12 predicted proteins | sample VirMetDEL_Nov_12_FD_77015 | JGI IMG/M metagenome (GOLD analysis project Ga0070748, IMG submission 77015) | Aqueous microbial communities from the Delaware River and Bay under freshwater to marine salinity gradient to study organic matter... | ecosystem: Environmental > Aquatic > Marine > Coastal...
CTGTACGCAATTTTTTGCCCACCAAAACCCATGCCTTTATCGACTTTTTAGTCGATCGACTTAGCCCGCGAATTAATTAACCTCCCGTGGCGACCCAAAACTCAAGCAGGCCTATGAAGGCTCAAAGCCCTTCCAAATATCCAGCAATAACAAAGACCAGAGAACAAATAATCCAGTAAACCGTAAATTAATGTTCAGATGACTGGCGTTTTTTTACACATGGTGTAACCTGAACATCAAAAGACAACGTTGTCTCATGAAGAGCAAAGCATGCAGAAACCTGCAAAATGCACCGGGGCACCAAAACACACAACACAGGTAATCACATTCATGTCTTTACGCTCACATTTTCTGATGATCACAGCCAGCCTTGCCTTCTGCCTGGCACCTTTGGCCACGGCTGAACTCAACCCAAACGCAGTACATGATGCTCCGCTCACCCAAAAGCAACTGAATGAATTTGGCCAGGAAGCGCAGCTACGTTTTGGGGTTATTCGTAATTTTAGCGGCAGTGATAACCAACTTAAGGCGCAACTTCAGTTGCGCAATGCGTCCTCTGTCGCGCTTCCGCGCGGCGCGCGCAACTGGCGTATTTATTTTCACTCGATACGCAAACTCCTATTGGCTGATGATGCGGGGCTGCACCTGAGTCACATCAACGGCGACCTCTATGCACTGGCACCCACGGCGCATTTTCCCGGCCTTGAAGTCAACGCAACACTGACATTTGAATTTCATTCGGGCGATTGGATAGTCAGCTATAGCGACTTTATGCCGCGTGCATTTATAACCCAAGAAGGTCTAGAACCCGCTGTTTTCGCCAATACTGATAGCGAGCAGCTGAGCGATTTTGTCGAGCCATTTTCCCGCCCCGAGCAACAATTGCGTTTCAGCGATGACCTGTATCCTATAGTGACGAGCGAATCGCGTTTTGCGGAAAATCGCGCACTCAATCACCCGCAACCTGATACCACAGCCTTGGCTACCCGTATTATTCCAACCCCAAAAAATATAAGAATACGCAAGGGCACGGTCGAACTAAACAGCAGTTGGCAATTGCGTTATACCGGCGGTCTCACCCCCGAAGCTAACTACTTGAGCGAGCAACTGCAAACCCTCGGCATAACACTGACCAGCGCCGCCGATCATATTCCCGCACAAGGCAACACTATTTACTTGAATCTTGGCGCACAACTGCCGAGCGAAAGTTATACGCTGTCACTTGATAGCGATGCGATTCGGCTTATAGGCAGCGATAGCGCAGGTGCTTTTTACGCAGTGCAATCCCTGCTCGCGCTGCTGCCTGCCAATACCCACAGCCAAGTAAGCTTGCCCAAACTGACCATCAGCGATAGCCCGCGCTACAACTGGCGCGGCATGCACTACGACATGGGGCGCAACTTTCACGGCAAAGCAGTAACACTGCGTTTAATCGAACAAATGGCGCGCTACAAACTCAACAAACTACACCTGCATTTAACCGAGGATGAAGGCTGGCGCTTGGAAATTCCCGGCCTGCCGGAATTGACCGAGGTGGGTGGCGCACGCTGCTTCGATCTCACCGAAAGCCGTTGCCTACTCACCCAACTAGGGACTGGGCCCTATAAATCTGGCTCGGGTAATGGCTATTACACGCGCACAGACTTTATTGAGATTTTACAATTTGCCGCTGCGCTCCATATAGACGTGATCCCTGAAATTGACATGCCCGGCCACGCCCGCGCCGCCGTTAAATCAATGGAAGCGCGCTATCGCACACTTATAGCTGCGGGCAAAAAAGCAGCAGCGGAACAGTATTTACTCTCAGATCCAGACGACCAATCGCACTATATGTCGGTACAGAACTACACCGACAATGCCATCAATGTCTGCCTCCCCTCAAGCTATGCGTTCGCGGAAAAAGTGATCTATGAATTGCAGCAAATGTATCGCGCAGCTGGGCTAAAGCTCACCACCTTTCACATGGGTGGCGATGAAGTGGGTAAGGGTTCGTGGGAGAAATCGCCCGCCTGCACCGCACTCTTCGCACAATCCGACTCTGGCGTTACTGGCGTTGCCGACCTCAAACCCTATTTTGTGAAAAAGCTCGCCGCCATGACACAAGCGCGCGGATTGAATCTGGCAGGCTGGGAAGATGGCCTAATGTACGACCCGAACAACACCTTCAACCGCGCCGAGTTCGCCAACAAACATGTGCTGGCCAATGCTTGGGATAATATTTGGGAATGGGGCGTTGCTGATCGCGCTTATCGCTTAGCCAATGCGGGTTATGAAGTCATTTTATCCCCCGGTACACACCTCTATTTTGATCACCCCCAAGAAGCTAACGCAGAAGAGCGCGGCTACTACTGGGCTACGCGCTATAGCGATAACGCCAAAGTTTTTGGGTTTATGCCCGACAACCTCTATGCCAATGCCGATAAAACCCGCGCTGGCGAGCCAATTACAAATTTAGAGGCCCTCGTGGGAAGACCGCTGCCCAGCCTACAAAAACCGGAAAACCTACTGGGTATTCAAGGCCAAGTATGGTCTGAAACCATTCGCACGGCGGAGCAGTTGGAGCAGATGATCTATCCCCGCGCTATAGCCTTAGCCGAGCGAGCGTGGCACAAGGCCCCGTGGGAATCGAACCAACCCGACCTAAAAGCCCGCGCTGCCGATTGGACCCAGTTTGCCTATAGCCTTAGTCAAAAAGAGCTGCCCAAGCTAGCCACAACAGGTGCTAGTTTTTATCTACCACCGCCGGGTGGCCAGATAAAAAGCGACCAGCTCATGATGAACTCATCACTTCCGGGGCTAGGCTTAGAATACAGTTTCGATCAGGGAGCCACTTGGCAGCCATATTCAAAGCCCGTTTCAGTGCCGCCTGCACAGGCAACTTCTGCGCAACCAACATTGGTGCGCGCTGAAATTTTACTGCGCAGCCGTATTGGCGAGCAGGTCAGTCGCACTACGGCGGTGATCTACTAAACTCAATTGTCGCCATAAGCAACATACGCAAACTTTGATAACAACTCCTTTAAAACGCCGGAACAACCGACTTTTTGAAGGAGTTCATAACAAAAGATCCTAAAAAGCAGCAAAAAACGATATAAATGCGAAAAAATAGCAAATAAATCGCAAAAAAGTGCTTAAAGTGCCTTGGCGCCGGTTCCATTTTGCGCAATAGCTTACTATGCTATTAACGCGCCACAGTAGTGCACAAGTTTCGGCCAGGCATTAGGTCATTGAGTATCGCTGTTTTGTGGTTGATGTAATGAGTCCGCTAGTCTTGATAGATAAGGAGCATCAAGACACTGCAATCCATAAGTTACAACCGCAAATAAGGTAGTGCCATGAAAGTCGATGTTCTCTCACTTGTTATCTTTATTTTTTGCCTAGGCGTTTGCCTAACCCTCATAGACTTGGGTGCATTGGTCACCTTTGCTGAAGCTGCTGTAGAATAATTTTCTGCCTCAGCTTACATAATGTACAAACCGCTCTCCTCCCTCGAAGCCTGCAATTTCACCGCAGCTTGGCTTAAGCCGTAACCTCAATAACTCCGCTATCTGATGCTATAGCAAACAAGGGAATATCCCATTCCGCCATGGTTTGCGGTTCCACTTCTTGGCAACTGTGCGCTAAGCCAACTAAGTAGGGCCGCCCTTTAGGTTGTTTGTGTTTGAATGCAAAGGTCGCATCGTAATATCCCCCGCCCATACCCAAGCGCCCACCGCAGCGATCGAAACCGACCAAGGGCATAAGCACCACATCCAATAAATTCGGAATAATTTTAAGCTCGCGCCTATGGTCAGGTTCAGGAATGCCAAAGCGATTTGGGGCTAGCGCCGTTTTAGGGTTATAACGCACAAACCATAGCTCACGGCCCTTAGGGCGCAATACCGGCAAGTAGAGTTGCTTTTTCATTTTCCACAACTGCTCCGCAATTACTCGTGGATCGACTTCGCCGTCATTAGCCATATAGAGAGCTATATGTTGCGCGCGCATCAGTTGCGGAATTTTTAACAGATAACTCAATACGTTGCGTGCAGCTTGAGCTTGTTGTTGCGGATTAAGTGCACGCCTACGCTTGCGTAAATCTTGGCGCAAAGCAGAGCGACTTAATGACAGAGAAGGAGACGTAATATTTACCGGAGTGCGCGGATCAAGCATAAGCGGCCTTATTCAGAAATCAAAAAACAAAATCGATGACAGAAATAAATGGCGAAGATGAGTGAGTGCGAGAAAACGAAGAGAAATAAAAACTAAAAAAACAAAAGAAGAAAAAAGAGGCCCCGAAAATGCCGCTACCAAGCTGGCCTTGAACCCATAGGTTCAAGGTGGTTACACCTGTGGTTTTTTAGGCTTTCCGTCAGGCGGACATGCACACCAAACACAACGAGATGCGACCAAGTTTGTGGAAATCGGCTCAAGGACTTGTCGGTTTGCAAACACTCCAGGGCGAGCTCCAGTATAACCCACAGACCCCATGTGATCGCAAATGAATTTATCGTTGAACCAAGATTAAATTCAGCAAAAAACAATCTTACCAGCCACTGGACTTTTACGATTTTCCTGCAATCGTACAGGCGAGCATCGATTCGTATAAGCATCACTCAAGCTGTATTAAAAACAACAGCGCCCGCAAAAGCGGGCGCTGTTACTTAATTTTATTCAATTTGAAATTTAACTGAGTTTTGCTAGGCTGCGCTCTAATTTTTCATTCAAACGCAATAGATCACTGCCATTAACCGCACCGCCACTACCCTCGGTAGCAACTCTGGCCTGCAATAATTCATGACTTAAATTCAGCGCAGCCATTACCGCGATACGCTCTAAGCCGATGACTGCGCCGGTACCGCGAATCATTTTCATGCGCTCATCGAGCATTTGCGCTGACTGCACGAGAGCTTGTCGCTCTTCACGTGGACAGGCTACTTGGTATTCTTTATCGAGGATTTTTACAAAAACTGTTTCATTGCTCATGAGCGCGCTCCGCGATTATTCTGCATCCAGATTTTTCAAATGGGTAATCATGGCTTCCACACGGCTGCGGGCCAATTCATTCTTTTCAATCAAGCGCTCGCGCTCGCGCAGCCAGTCGCTTTCGCGCGTCTTAAGTTCAGCATTTTCCTGCTGCAGACGAGTGCAGAGCAGAATCAGCTTATCCAGCTTGGTTTCCAGAGCGAGGAGCAGATTGTCAGACATGATCATTATTAACCAATTTATAACGCGGGTCGCCCACTATATTGTGCCCTCGGCAGGGGGTCAATGCACAGACGTAACTTAATGTGATTTCGAGATAGGACACGCTACTAAATGATAAACCTATAAGTTTTATAAATCAGTTGCTTGCATCACGAACAAACCTTAAAAAAAGTTTGCGCGGCCCTCCCGTTTAATCGTGATAGCATTCGCCCAAGCTACCAGAGAGGCACCAATGACAGACTTAACTTCTACCGAAAACCCCGTGATATCACTTCGTTTCGACGACCTTGCCAACCTTTTAGTTCCCCTGGGAACCCTAAACAGCCCTTCTGAACTGCATGGCCTGCTGTGCGGCAAGCTCGCCGGTGGCGCGCAATTATCAGAAATTAACTGGCTGCTCAACGCCGTTGAATTTCTCGACTTCACTCAAGCGCCCGACGAAAATGTACGCGCCGCGCTGAGCGCACTGTTTCACTCTACCCGCGAGCAACTTAACGGCAGCTTTGAATTAAAGATGATGCTGCCCGATGACGACTACGGCTTAGCCGAGCGCGTTAATGCACTAAGCCAATGGTGCCACGGCTTTTTGACCGGTTTTGGCAGTGTCGAGGTGACTACCCCGCGGGAAATCACTGAAGACGTTGAAGATACATTGCGCGACTTTGCCTCCATCGTACAAATTCAAGCCGATGACGAAGAAGACGATCCCAGCGCCGAAGCAGACTATATGGAAGTAACTGAATATGTGCGCATGGCGGCCAGCGGCCTCTACTTGGAATATGGCGCAGATGAGCCTGAGACGGCAGCCACGAGCGAAGCCGCTTTAGCACCTACGCTACACTAGTCGTCATACCCTCTCACTTCTATCACCATTTAAGTTGCCGAGACCCAGATGAGAATTAACAAAGCCGAATTCGCCCGCCGCCGCAAAGCATTAATGGACATGATGGAACCCAACTCTATCGCCATAGTACCCGCCGCACCCGAGCGCACCCGCAGCCGCGATACGGAATACCACTATCGCCAGAATAGCGATCTACTTTATCTCTCCGGCTTTGAAGAGCCGCAAGCGGTGTTGGTTATCATCCCTGGGCGCGCTCATGGCGAATATGTGTTGTTTGTACGCGAGCGCAATCGCGAGCGCGAAATTTGGGACGGCTATCGTGCAGGGCCCGAGGGCGCCTGCAGCGAATTCGATGCGGATGACGCCTTTCCCATAGACGATATCGACGATATTTTGCCGGGGCTAATTGAAGGCCGCGAGCGCGTCTACTACGCCATGGGCAAAGACAGCGAATTCGACAAGCAAGTAATGGACTGGGTTAACACCATTCGCGCCAAGGTGCGCTCTGGCGCTACGCCACCGGGGGAGTTTCTCGACCTGAGCCACTTTTTAAATGAGCTGCGCCTGTTCAAAAGCGCCGCAGAAATTCGCGTCATGCGCGAAGCCGGTGAAATATCCGCACGCGCCCATGTGCGCGCCATGCAAGCCAGTAAAGCCGGGGTTATGGAGTACCAGTTGGAAGCGGAAATCATGCACGAATTCAATATGGCCGGCGCGCGCTTCCCCGCCTACAACACCATTGTGGGCGGCGGTAAAAACGGCTGTATCCTGCATTACATCGAAAACTCTGCTGCGCTCAAAAATGGCGATTTGGTCTTGATCGACGCAGGCTGTGAATTAGATTATTACGCTGCCGACATCACCCGTACCTTCCCCGTCAACGGCAAGTTTTCACCCGAACAAAAAGCCCTCTATGAGCTTTGCTTACACGCGCAGCTAGAAGCCATCGCCCAATGCAAACCCGGCAACCACTGGAACGATCCCCACGAAACCACCGTGCGCGTGATCACCGAAGGCTTGGTAAACATCGGCCTGCTTGACGGCGACGTACAAGAGCTCATCAAAACCGAAGCCTATAAAGAATTCTACATGCACCGGGCCGGTCACTGGCTGGGCATGGATGTGCACGATGTCGGCGATTATAAAGTTGGCGGCGAGTGGCGCCTGCTTGAACCAGGCATGGTTCTGACCGTAGAGCCCGGCATTTACGTCGCCCCCGACAACGAGCGCGTTGCCAAAAAATGGCGCGGCATCGGCATTCGCATTGAAGACGATATCGTCATCACCAAAGACGGCAATGATGTACTCACCAAGGATGTACCCAAGACTGTGATGGCAATTGAGGCTTTGATGGCGCGCCCATAGACAATCTCGATGAACACTAACAGCAAGGTAATTTAAAAAATCACCTACCCGAATGCGAAAATCTACATTGGAAAAAATCTAACAAACAGCATCAATTATTGGGGCTGCGCCAATAGCGATCTGATTGCACAAGATTTTTCTGCGACAGAAAGAATGGATATGATGATCCGACGAGAAATTCTGTTTACGTCAAGTGATGCAAACGAAATCAATAAAATCGAGCCTGTTTTAATTCGCGAATACAATGCCAATGATCCAGATATTGGCTACAACCAGTGGCCAAAATTCAAAAGATGATTGCGCCGCTTACACACATAACAAGAGCAAGACTGTAACTGCATATGGAAAAAGCTCTCGAGTTCGATATCGCCATTATCGGCGGCGGCATGGTAGGCACCAGCTTAGCTGGCCTCTTGGCCGCCAGTTGCCCCCAGTGGCGCATAGCGTTGATAGAAACCCAGCCATTTGCAACTGCCGCGGAACAACTCTATCAACCTAGCTTTGATGCACGCTCCACCGCGCTCTCTTTCGGCAGCGCCGATATTTTGCGCGAGCTGGGCCTGTGGGAGACCTTGCAGCAGCACATCACCGCGATTCGTCAGGTCCATGTTTCCGACAAGGGGCATCTCCTCGGCGGCCTGATCGATGCGGCGGAGCGCAAGCTCGAGGCCGTGGGTTATGTGGTGGAGAATGCTTGGCTCGGCAAGACACTGCTCGCCCATGTCCAGCAGCAACCCAACATTCACTGCTTTGCACCTGCGACCTTGAATAAGTTAGAACCGCAACCAGATGGCGCACTCTTAAACATTCAAACACCACAGGGGGCGGTGCAAATAAAGACTGCGCTTGCGGTGATTGCCGATGGCGGCGACTCAGCACTGCGTCGCACCTTGGGCATAGGCACTCAGGTGCGCGATTATCAGCAGACCGCCATTATCACCAATGTGGAATTTTCCGAGCCCCATAACGGTATTGCCTACGAGCGTTTCACTGCCGATGGCCCTATCGCCTTATTACCCCTCGGCGAAACATCCAGCGCGCACCAAGCCGCACTGGTATGGACCTTACCGCAAGATCAAGTTGACGAGATAAGCGCGCTCAGCGACCAAGGGTTTTTGCAGGCGTTGCAAACGCGATTTGGTTTTCGCCAAGGTCGCTTTACACGTGTCGCCAAACGTCACGCCTATCCATTACAGCTGGTCATTGCCGACGAGCAAATTCGCTCTCATATAGTGTTAGTCGGCAATGCCGCGCATTTTTTACACCCAGTGGCGGGGCAAGGCTTTAATTTGGCCCTGCGCGATTGTGCCTGCTTGGTTGAAACGCTCACCGCAGCAAGCAGCACTCAGCAACCTCTCGGCGAATTAGCGAGCTTGCAAACCTATGTGGCGCGGCAAGCGCTGGATCAACAATTGACGATTGAATTTAGCGATCGTTTGGTGCGACTGTTTTCTACCGACCAATTGCCCTTTATCGCCCTGCGCCACCTCGGCTTTTTAAGCCTTGAATCACTCAGCTTTATCAAAGACCAATTCGCGGCGCAAACCATGGGTACTGCTGGGCGCCAACATCGCTGGCTGCCGCCCACGGCAGAAATAGAGAACGAGACAGGGACAGCAACGCCTGCAGCCACACCTGAAAACACCACGACTAATACACCCTCTTCCAACACTAATTTTGATGTAGTGATTGTAGGTGCGGGTTTGGTCGGTGCTGCGCTCGCCTGCAAGCTCGCGCTATTAAATAGCGCGCAACCTTTGCGCATCGCCATTATAGAGGCGACCAACCATTTACCTCATTACAGCGGCAGCAACTTTGATCCCCGCGTGGTAGCCCTGACACAAGCCTCGCAACAATTACTGGCAGACATAGGTTGCTGGGAACAAATACTGTTAGCGCGCGTTTGCGCCTATCAACAGATGAAAGTTTGGGATGGCGAAGGCACCGCCAGTATTGAGTTCGATGCCGCTGAAGTGCGCCAAGTGCAATTAGGGCATATTGTTGAAAACTCCGTGATAGTCAACGCCTTGCGCGAGCGCATGGCGCAGCTACCACACATCACCTTAATTCAACCTACTGCACTGGTTGAATTAAGGGCACCTAATAGCTTACAGCCCTGGGTTGAGATTCAACTCAACAACGGCCAACAGCTGCGCAGTCCACTGCTCATTGCCGCCGACGGCGCCCATTCAAAAGTACGCGATCTCGCGGGTTTTGCCACGCGTGAATGGGACTATGGTCAAGAGGCTATAGTGACTACAGTGCGCACGGAACTGCCGCATGAGTTCACCGCATGGCAGCGCTTTATGCACACCGGTCCTCTGGCTTTTTTGCCATTGCAACACCAGGGCGATGCGCATCAGTGTTCTATTGTTTGGTCCGCCGATAGCGCCTTCGCTCATGAATTAATGCAGTTAAATGACGAGGAATTTTGCGCGCGCTTGGGCCGCGCATTTGAATATCGCCTTGGCAAAGTCGAGCAATGTGCTGAGCGATTTGCCCTGCCCCTGCGCCAGCGTCACGCGCAAACCTACATACAAACTGGCATGGCTCTGGTAGGCGACGCAGCGCACAATATCCATCCGCTCGCGGGCCAAGGCGTCAATCTCGGGTTATTGGATGTAATTGCCATGAGCACAGAAATAGAGCGCGCCCTCGCGCGTGGACTACCCTTAAATGAATCTTCAATATTGCGTCGCTATCAACGCGCACGTCTGAGCAGCAACCTCGGCATGATGAGCGCAATGGAGGGTTTTAAACGTTTATTTGGCAGCCAGACACTCGACGCGAATTGGTTGCGCAACACGGGGATGCGCCAACTGAATAACCTCAGCGCGATTAAAAAAATTATTATTAAAACCGCCTTGGGCGCAACATCCTAACCTAAGATTTTTTCTACACTTTTTGAGATTTTCTATGACGCTTGGCGAAGTAGTTTCCATAGCACCTTTTGATTGGCACGCAATCGCTGCCGCCCTACTCTGCGGCACCATTGTGGGCTTAGAGCGCCAATTGCGTGGCAAACCTGTTGGTATTCGCACTTCGGCACTGATCACCCTCGGTACCTATATTTTTATCGCCGCCTCAATGGTTGTCTCCAACGCCGCTACCGACCCTTCACGCATTATCGGACAAGTCATCACCGGTATTGGCTTTCTCGGCGCTGGCGTCATGATGGCGCGCGATGGCTTTGTCATGGGCGTCACCTCTGCCGCCACAATTTGGGCGCTCGCCTCCATCGGCGTCGCCATCGCCTTGGGCTACGAAATCACCGCCATTAAGCTGTCCTTTATAGTGGTAGGCGTACTGGTCGGTGTCGATATTCTTGAAGATTATTTTCAAGCCTTGACGCGCGGCGTACATAAAAAATATCAAGATTGGCGCGGAAAAACGAAATCCAGCTCAGAATAAACGCCTTTATTCTCAAGAGGGGGAACATAGGTAACACTTAAAATCGCACTCCATTCACCTTTTACTATTGAGCCGCCATGACAGATTCACCTAAGCACAGCACGCGCCATAAAATTGCCAATGCACTTAACATTGTCTTGATCGCCATACTCCTTAGTGCTGTCGCAGGCTTTTGCACTTTCGGCAATATTTACGGTCTGTTCCTGGCGCTAGTCACCGCATTAATTGCATTTGGTGCCTTCAAACATAACCGCTGGGCTTATTTTGGCGCAGCTGCATGGGGGTTGGCATGCTATCAACTCGCAAAGCAAGGTTATGAATTTGCCACAATTAAACATTATGTAATGGGACTCGGTATCGCCTTAATACCGCTTGCATTGTTTTTGCACGAAATGCTTGCGAACAGCCCAACAAAAAATGCACAAAATAGAAGCACAGACGACACAGATAAAAAGAATATGCCCGACTAAATGTGTGCTAGTTACACATGCAGCCAAAAAACAGCGATATTCGTTAAATTCACATATAACTGCTTGAACTCAAGTTCCTGAAGTGCTTTAATTTTGAACTGCTACAGATTGAGATTCGACCCAAGAAAAAGCTTTTGTAAGACAACCGCTTGCTCAAGACCCTTGGCCGCACCACGACCTGAGCAATAGCTTTATTAATAAGCTATTTCACCCTGGCTTTTAGTAAAGTCGGTTACTTTGTTCGGTCAGCTTTGCTGACGTTTTAGACGCAAGACGAGGAATTTATGTCAGATCTAGTCTCTGGTGTTGTTAAATGGTTTAACGATGATAAAGGTTACGGTTTTATTGAGCGTGAAGGCGGTGCAGATGTATTCGTTCACTTCCGTGCGATCAATGGTAACGGCCGTCAGACTCTGAAAGAAGGTCAAAAAGTGACTTTCGAAGTAACCTCAGGTCAAAAAGGTCCGCAAGCGGAAAACGTAACTCCTCTCTAAGATGAGTCGCGTTTCAAGGGGTGATTGAGCAATCAATCGCCCCTTGCTGCTTTAAGGGCCTTAAAAAATTACCTCCTGCTCAGCAGTATCGTTTAATAAAAAAACTATTTTTTATTTCGACACATGCCACTCTCCATTCATCACGGCTAGCGATTGTCATCTTTAGTGTGATAAGTCAGCGCCATTACTCGACGCGTCTCATGTTTGATATTTATTCAGTTCTTTGGCTTACACTTATTATTCTTGTTATCTACTATTGGCACGGCGCTCTAAAAGTAAAAGAGCGCGCGTTTGCGATGGCGCAACAACATTGCGCGGACATGGATGTACAGCTGCTCGACGAAAGTGTCTATTTACGTCGCATCTGGTTTAAACGCAACGCACAGGGCCAACTCTCACTCTGGCGCGCCTTCTATTTTGAATTTACCGCCAATGGCATTGATCGCAACTTTGGCCGAGTCATTATGCTCGGCTCAAAAATCACTGAAGTGCAACTTGATCCACACCGGCTGCATTAAACTAAAACTACTTAGATTGCGTGCATTACATTAACTATGGCCATCACTTACCGCGATCAAAAATCACTTGACGCTCATCTCGTGATAGACCTCTACAATCGCTCCACTCTCGGCGAACGCCGCCCCGTCGACAAGCCCGATATTTTTCAAGGCATGATCGACAACGCGAGTATTTTAATCAGCGCTTGGGACAACGAAAAGCTCATTGGAATAGCCCGCGCCCTAAGCGACTTCACCTACGTCACCTATCTCGCAGACTTAGCTGTTGATGAAAATTATCAACATCAAGGGATAGGTAAAAAACTCATCGACGAAGTGCAAGCGCGAACACACGCTGAATGCATGCTCGTACTGCTCGCCGCGCCTAAAGCGCAAGACTACTATCCAAAGATTGGCTTCACGGCCAATCCACGCGGTTGGGTCTTAAAAAAATAGTGCTGAGGAAATTGCCATGAATCAAAACAATGACGCAGATATAACGCCGATCGAAAAAGTGGGTGGCTGGAAAACCAAAAACTCAACAGTGGCCTATGAAAACCCCTGGTTAAAAGTTTCTCACGAAGAAGTCATAACCCCCACAGGCACCGATGGTATTTACGGCGTAGTGCATTTTAAAAACACAGCCGTCGGCGTTGTTCCTATAGACGATGAGGGCAATACTTGGTTAGTAAAACAAAGTCGCTATACCCTCAATCAATACACCTGGGAAATACCCGAAGGTGGTTGTCCAAAGGGTGAAAACCCACTGGCAGCAGCGCAGCGCGAACTAGAAGAAGAGGTAGGTTTAAAAGC